>ENA-ORUB01004286-ORUB01004286.1-human-gut-metagenome-genome-assembly--contig:-NODE-4286-length-11117-cov-2.638402_pt1 | contig 11117 bp, 10 predicted proteins | sample MGYA00241918_ERZ509200 | MGnify/ENA primary metagenome ERZ509200 (study PRJEB26280, sample SAMEA2338853) | human gut metagenome | biome: human gut; feature: human-associated habitat; material: faeces... | reverse complement strand
CCTGCCGCTCTACAGTTCCCTGCGGCGCAGTCTGTGCCGCTGCCGCCTGCACTTCTGCAGCTTGTATCAGATGGTGTCTGCCGCCATAGGAAAGTACCGGATACAGACAGGTTCTTTCTTCATCATACTGCATAACAGTGACATCCGGCATTTTCAGATACTTTGATACATTTTCCAAAATGACATAAATGACATCTTTAAAAGGTCCTTCATTTTCCAGCATACGAACAATGTTAGACATGATCTGACTTTTCACCTTCATTTTACCTCATACCCCAAAACTTGTGTTTTGTACTATTATACCTTATTTGCACAGGTTTGGAAACCATCAGTTAGAATTTTATTTATTTTTCATTGTATTCATTTTGCCGGCATGGTATTATTTGATATAGACTTAAAGAACAAAGTGTCCTGCACTTTGGAACGGAGAACATTATGGATTATATTAAATACGAAACCACACTCAAGGCAAGTGGCAGAGAATATTCTAAGATTGTATTCTGGAACCGTTTTATCAGAAATCCCATTGAGCTGATTTTAACATGGCTTCCCGCCGCGATTACAATTGTCTGCATTGCACTCGGCTGCTTTTCTTCTTATCTTGCCGTCATTTATGCAGCATGCTGGTGCTATCCCATTTATATTTTTGGTTTCCAGTTTAAAAGCAGCGTGAATTATCACTTAAAAAACAGAGATGCTTCCGAATCCGCACCATGTACAATTACACTGATGGAAAGCGGCATTCTTGCTGAAATCCCGGAATTTGAACTGACCTATAATTATAGCTGGGACGATTTTACAACCATTTATGATAAGTTTGGTTATTATATGTTTTTTGAAAAAGGGAAAATGACCGTCATGCTGCGTCAGGCAGATATGCCTGAACAGGAACGTCATGCCGCCGCAGATTTTATTAAAAAGAATGTCAATCAAAATATCTGCCGCGTATTATTTTAATGATATCAGGGTCACAAAGTCTTTTAATTTAAAAATAAAACCGCAGGAACATTTTGTATCTGCACCTGTCTTATGACTTGTGCTTACCGGAAGTTCCTGCGGTTTTTATTTACGTTGCTTTTTTACATCGTTTATCGTGCGAGCCAGCCACCGTCTACCGCTACAGTGTAGCCATTTACATAATCCGATGCTTTGGAAGCCAGCCATACAACTGCGCCCTGCATATCTTCCGGTGTTCCCCAGCGGCCTGCCGGAATTCTTGAAAGAATCTCATCACTTCTGTCATCATCACTGCGAAGCTGTGCGGTATTGTTCGTTGCCATATAACCCGGCGCAATCGCATTGACATTAATGTTGTATTTTGCCCATTCATTGGCAAGCGCCTTTGTCAGCCCCATAATGGCACTCTTGCTTGCCGTATAGGAAGGCACGCGGATTCCGCCCTGATAGGAAAGCATGGAAGCCACATTGATAATCTTGCCGCCGTCCTGCTGCTTGATATACTGCTTTGCAAATGCCTGGCTTAAGAAAAAGACGACCTTTTCATTAATATCAATGACCGTATCCCAGTCTGCTTCTGTCACATCGACAGCATCACAGCGCTTAATAATTCCTGCATTATTTACCAGAATATCTACTCTGCCGTATGCGTCCAATGCACCGGAAAGTACGGTATCTACTGCTGCGGTTGTTGACAAATCTGCCAATACCTCTGTAAAGCTTCCGCCAAATGCTTCAATCTTTTCTTTCGTTTCCGCACAGGAACGTCTTCCGACACCGACAACCTTTGCACCTGCCTCGGCAAGTGCAACTGCCATTCCCTGTCCCAGTCCGGTATTGGCACCGGTCACAACTGCAACTTTTCCATCCAGTTTAAACAAATCAAGAATCATTCACATTCCTCCTAGTTAAATCCAATCCACTTATTCATTACTTTGTAACCTGTCTTTGAAATCCATCTGCCGGATTTCCCCGGAAGATTGACTGAAAAACCAAGCATACTATAACGAAGCATTTTATAAACTTCCTTATCCTTTGCCTTGACGTAATTCCACAATTCCTGCTTTTTGGCAAGATTTTCAGGTGTGCCTGAAAGAATCAGAAATATCGATGATACTTCCATCATAATACGCAGATAATTGCGCATATACATACGGCATTTCTGATTGCTGATTTTCTGCTCTGTATAAAAATCTACCATTCTGCGTGTAACGCGCAGCTGCTGGTCAATTCTTGAAATCATGACCGTCTCATTGACAGACTGGTCATCCCTGCCGATAAAATAGCGGTAAAAATTCGTATTGATATAATACATTTTCTTAACATACGGCAGCGGTTCAAATACAAAAATGTTATCCACATAAAATGTATGTTTTGGCAGCTGCAATCCACATTTTTTCAGCAATTCCGTCTTATAAATAACCGTATGCATTAAAATGTACTGGTCCATCTTAAAATGTCCGATATCATTCCATGTAAAAAGAGTTTCTTCCGGAAATACATTGTCATAATGGATGACTTTCTTACGCTTTGCACCCACTTTTTCATAGACGTAATTTGCAATGACCATATCCGGTTCTTCTGCCTCGTCAAATTTTTTGAGCGTTGCCAGTACTCTGCGGTAGCTTTTTAAGTCCACCCAGTCATCACTGTCAACCACTTTAAAATATTTACCCGTTGCATGTGCCAGTCCTGTATTAACTGCCTGTCCATGTCCACCGTTCTCCTGATGAACCGCCTTAACAATCGTCGGATATTTTGCTGCATATTCATCTGCAATTTTTGCTGTTTCATCTTTGGTAGAACCATCATCTACAATGATAACTTCTACGTCCTCACCGCCTGCCAGAACAGACTGAATACATTTTTCCATATATGCCGCCGAATTGTAGCATGGAATAGCAAATGATAATAATTTCATAACTTTATACGGATTTCCGTTTCCTCCTTCTATAAATCCTATCCCTCTAAGCTTCTGACCTGTACAGCATACCGTCCTTTTCTTATCTGCGGCCGCACAAAATCTTAGCTTTTTCTTTTGATATTCTTATATATTCCTACATTCTGTCCGGGCATTCAATTGCCAGCAGTTCTATACACTGCTCTAATACGGCTTTTGTCAGACAAATTAACGCAATATAGCCCTTCTGCTTTGCTTCGTCTGTTTCTGCAAGAATCTTGGTATCGTGATAGAATCCGTTAAATGCGTTAGATACTTCATAAATAAACTGGCACAGCTTATGCGGCGCTTTTTCTGTATAGACTGCCGCCATAATTTCCGAAAACTTTGCCAGAGAAAGCATCAATGCCTTTTCCGTTGCGGAGTCCGCCGGATTAATGCTGAGATTTTCCAGTGTCTTTCCGCCATCGGTATATTTGTTTAAAATAGATTTAATTCTTACAATTGTATATAAAATATATGGACCTGTATTTCCTTCAAATGATGCAAAACGTTCAATATCAAATACATAGTCTTTGGATGCCTGATTGGATAAATCCCCGTACTTTAAGGCTGCAAGTCCAACAATCTTTGCCGTTGCTCTTGCTTCTTCTTCATCCATTGTACGGTTTTCCATCATCTTTTTATAGACTGCTTCATTGATATCGGCAATCAGATGTTCCAGACGCATCACGCCGCCTGAACGTGTCTTAAACGGCTTTCCGTCTTTTCCGTTCATTGTTCCGAAGCCTAAAAATGTCATTTCTGCCTGCGGATTTACGATGCCTGCTTTCTTTGCCACACGGAATACCTGTGTAAAATGCAGTTCCTGTCTTTTATCAGCCAGATAAATATAAGCATCCGGCTGATACAGTTTTTCTCTTTCCACCAGCGTTGCCAAATCGGAAGTTGCATACAGTGCGGCACCGTCTGATTTTCTGACAATACATGGCGGCAGTTCTTTGGTATCGCCTTCTTCCTGAATATCCACAACCATAGCACCCTGACTTTCGTAAGCCAGTCCCTTGTCAATCATCTCCTGTACCATAGACGGAATATACGGCTGTGCATCGCTTTCCCCTTTCCACAAATCAAAGGACACATTCAGATTATCATAGTTTTTCTTTAAATCCGCTTTGGAAACTGCCATAATATGTTTCCAGATTGCCGTACATGCCTTATCCCCGCTCTGCAGCTTTAAGGTTGCATTATGCGCTCTTTCCATAAATGCTGCATCTTCTTTGGATTTTGCACTGGCTGCCGGATAGATTTCCTCCAGCTCGGAAATGGTAAACGGTGCTTCTGCCGGATATTCACCTGTAAACTGCTCGTCAAAATACGGAAGTTCCGGCTTTCTGTCACGCAGTTCTTCAATAATTAAGCCCATCTGAAGCCCCCAGTCGCCAAGATGTACATCACCGATTACTTTATTGCCCGCAAAACGCTGGATTCTCTTTACACTCTCACCGATTACCGCAGAACGCAGATGTCCTACGTGAAGCGGTTTTGCCGCATTGGCTCCGCCGTAATCCACGATGACCGTCTTTGGCTTTTCAGGATTTTCATAACCAAACTGCTTTGCCTGTGCCATTTCATTGACATAGTCTGCAACTGCCTGTCCGCTTAAAATAATATTGATAAATCCCGGTTTAACGCTTTCGATACGGTCAAACAGCGGATTTTTGTCCAATTTTGCAACAACTTCATCTGCAATCATAAAAGGTGCTTTTTTGTATTCCTTTGCCGCTGCCATCGCACCGTTGCACTGATATTCGCACAAATCCGGGCGGTTTGATAAAGAAACTTTTGCATACTTTCTATCATAACCACATTCGGCAAATGCATTCTGTAACTGTTCCGTAATCTTTTCAACAATTGTATTCATGACTCTCTCCAATTCTTTTTACTATATAAAAGGGCTGCTTCATTAAGAATCTATGTTCATTAACGAAACAGCACCTCATCATACACTAATATCGGACTTCTTCCAAAAACAGTCCATAACTTTCTGCCGGCAGTGACATCTGAACATCTTTTCCATCCAGAATGTCCCGTACATTTTCCGGCTTTTTTAGACCGGTTCCAACATCCAGCAGAATTCCTATCATCAGCCTTGCCATATTATGCAAAAAATCATTTGCCGTAATACGCAGCTGCGCAATACCGCTTTCATCACAGCTGATAGTAATATTCTTAATTTCCCGTTCGATAGACTTGCTCTTTCTTGCTGTGGTGAAAGCCTTAAAGTCATGCTTTCCAAGAAAATAAGCGGCTGCTTTATTCATTGCTTCATAATCGAGCGGATGAAATGTGTGGTAACTATACTTTCTTTCAAACACACTGGCAATAGACTTCGTATCAATCCGATACAGATACGTTGTTTCCTTTGCAAGCAGCTGACTGTGAAAACGTTCATCAACTGCTTCCACTTTCAACACGGCAATGTCACGCGGCAGATATCTGTTCAGATAATTCCTTAATTCCATGCAGTTCTGTCTGGAATTCAGCTTGAAATTAGCCACCTGTCCATAAGCGTGAACGCCCTTTTCTGTTCTGCACCCGCAGAACAGTTCTGCTTCCTCACCTGTCATCTTCTTTAAAATCTCTTTAATTTTAAATTCCACAGTATTTTCCGAAGCATCTTTGCCAAGACGCTGCCATCCGTCAAAACGTCCGCCGTCATACTGTATCAAAATTCTGTAATTATACATACTGCCTCATTCTGCCGCTTATACGGCTTTATTATTCTCCCATAACCTTTTCGAGTACAGATACGATTGCACTGCTCTCAAACGGCTTCTGGATAAAATCAGCCGCACCTCTCTTTAATGCTTCTACAATATTGGTCTTCTGTCCGGCTGCGGTAACCATTACAATCTTAGCTGCCGGATTAATCTTTAAAATCTCACTGACTGCATCAATCCCATCCAGCTTTGGCATGGTAATATCCATTGTAACAATATCCGGTTTAAATTCCTCATATTTTTTCATGCCATCTTCGCCGTCAACTGCTTCTGCTACAACTTCGTATCCCGCCTCTGTAAGCATATTTCTTAAAAAACGTCTTGATGTTCTTGAGTCATCTACTATTAATACTGTAACCATACTATTTCTCCATTCCTCCGCTTTTGCGGTTTTTTCATTTCTTTACAAATAGGTTTCCTGGCTGGCAAGCTCCACATTCTCATTGATTGCCATAATCAAGTCAAATTGACTGCCTTCGTAACCGATGGTTACGACATAAAATCCTTTTTCACTTGTAATATGCACATTATCATAAAATACCGGTGGATATAATACCACATCTATATCATCATCGCAAAGTCTTGTTGCAAATGCACCATTCGTACAATTAATCAGTTCGCAGACTGCATCGTATGCATCCATATCAAATTCCTGAAAATCTTCCATTGCAAAATCCGATGCAACTTTTAACAATACCTCATCGCTTCCGATAATTCCAAAGAAAATATCCATATCGCCATCCATCATCTGACTGCCGATAAAATCCCCTTCATACTCCTCTTTTATCGTAATCTTTTCCAGTGTCATTTCGTCACCAAGATAATGTTTCAGGCTTTTTAATACACACTTTAACTGTAAAATATACTCCTCCTGACGCATCTTTACAAATGTAGACACCATTGCATCAATATCCCCATCTTTTAATACCCGCAGTTCCCTGTCTGTCAGATTGTTGCCAACGTGGTTGCGGGCGATATACCCGCCAAACATCATATCCTTCATTGCTATACCTCTCTTAACCCATCCATCATTATACTGCTCGTACAATCCCCTATGAATATCAGCACAATTATTTATTACATTATACAACACATAAACTATATTAATCAAGCAGTTTCCCAATAAAATGATATCATACCATATTCGGGCAGCACTGGCATTCTCCGCTCTTTTTCTGTTACTGTGCCTGTAATAATATTTTCCTTGAACATAACAACAGCCGCCCGGTCAACACGTTACCGGACGGCTGTCTTGTTATGATTATTTGTTTTTTACTTATCCTCTACACTGTAGTTTGGAGCTTCCTTTGTGATATGAATATCATGTGGATGACTCTCTCTTAATGCTGCAGATGACATCTTGATAAACTGTGCTGTTTCCTGTAATGTCGGAATATCCTGCGCGCCACAGTATCCCATACCGGAACGAAGACCACCCATTAACTGGAAGATGGTATCTTCTACAAGTCCCTTATATGCCACACGTCCTTCAACACCTTCCGGTACCAGCTTCTTAGCGCCGGTCTGGAAGTATCTGTCCTTACTGCCGTTTTCCATGGCAGCGATAGAACCCATGCCTCTGTATACTTTATATTTTCTTCCCTGGAATAATTCAAATGTTCCCGGGCTTTCGTCACAGCCTGCAAGCAGACTTCCGAGCATACATACGTTGCCGCCTGCTGCGATTGCTTTTACGATATCTCCGGAGTACTTGATACCACCATCGGCGATAACCGGAATACCGTACTTCTTCGCTTCTTCGTAAGCACTCATAACTGCTGTTACCTGTGGTACACCGATACCTGCAACAACTCGTGTTGTACAGATAGAACCCGGTCCGATACCAACCTTAACCGCATCTACGCCTGCTTCGCAAAGAGCCTTTGCAGCTGCACCTGTTGCAATGTTTCCGGCAATTACCTGAAGGTCCGGATATGCAGCCTTAATATTTTGTAATGTAGTGATAATGTTCTTTGAATGACCGTGTGCAGAATCGATTACGATACAGTCAACCTTTGCCTTTACAAGGGCTTCCACACGTTCCATAACGTTTGCCGTAATACCGACAGCGGCGCCGCAGAGCAGTCTTCCCTGTGCATCATGGGCAGATAACGGATATTTAATCTGCTTTTCGATATCCTTAATTGTAATCAGACCCTTTAACTTAAATTCGCTGTCTACAATCGGAAGTTTTTCTTTTCTTGCCTTGCCTAAAATCTTCTTTGCTTCGTCTAATGTAATGCCAACCGGTGCTGTAATCAGATTCTCGCTTGTCATACATTCCTTAATCGGTCTTTTATAATCTTCTTCAAACTTCAGATCTCTGTTGGTGATGATACCCACCAGCTTGCCATCATCATCTGTAATCGGCACACCTGAAATTCTGAATTTACCCATCAGATTATTTGCATCTTCGAGTGTATTGTCCGGATGCAGATAAAATGGGTCCGTAATAACGCCATTTTCCGAACGCTTTACCTTATCCACTTCTTCTGCCTGCTGTTCTACAGACATATTCTTATGAATAATACCAATACCGCCCTGTCTTGCCATGGCAATTGCCATTCTGTGCTCTGTAACAGTATCCATTCCCGCGCTCATCAATGGAATGTTTAACTTAATGTTCTTTGTCAACTGTGTTGACAGATTAATCATATTCGGCGTTACTTCTGAATACTGTGGAACTAATAACACGTCATCAAATGTAATGCCTTCGCCAATGATTGTACCCATTTCTACTGTATCCTCTCTTTCTTTCATTTTAATGTGTTTTGTGTATTATTTGACAATATAACAAAATACGCTGATAATGTCAAACACTTTTTTCTGTACATTCACTTTTTTATTCATCCATGCGGTCTGCGGCTTTCGGTACACCCGCCCGAAGTGCCTCAAGCATCTTTTCATCCGGTTCTAAGATGATGCGCACCATTTCATTGCTTGCATCCATTGTATATAAAACAACCGTCTTTTCGGGTGCTGTATTGGAAGTGTATTCTGAGGTCCGCAGTTTTTTGTGTTCCATTCCAAGCGCTGCCTGGCAGGTCGGTTTCGCAAGCATGGATGCTTTTGCAATATTGTATACCCCGCAGCGTTTTCTCATGGACTGTGACATAATTTTATCAATTGTGAGCTCACCGTCCACTAATGAATATTCATACTCTGCATTGTAATATTTAAACAATATTACCGTAAATACCACAAGTACCGCTGTGAGCAGAATTCCCAGTGCATAAGTTGACGGAATCGTTGTGACTGCAAGAATACATGCAAGAATCATAACGGTCTTAAATACTGCCGCCTGCTTTGGGGCTTTCGTTTTTAAAATCTGTTCTGTTGTAATATTATACATAAATTCTCCATTCTGCCGGAGTTTAAACCAGCCTGTCTGTTACTATCATAATCCTTTTTGTACTAAAAAGCAATAAAAACCGGCAGATTTGACAAAATCTGTCTCCTCTGCCGGTTTCAATCTACTGCCCGTTTTACCGTCCAGCCAAAAAATATTTATTTTTATGCATTTTAACAGCAGGAATTACATCATTCCCATGCCGCCCGCACCGCCTGCCGGCATTGCCGGAACATCTTCTTTGATTGTTGCAACAACGGATTCTGTTGTAAGCAGTGTAGATGCAACACTTGTAGCATTCTGTAATGCACTTCTTGTAACCTTTGCAGGGTCTAAGATACCGGCATCAATCATGTTGACATATTCGCCGTTTAATGCATCGAAACCTGTTCCTACTTCAGATTCTCTTACCTTATTAATAATAACAGAACCTTCCAGACCTGCATTTGCTGAAATGTGGTATAACGGAGCTTCGAGTGCCTTTAAGATAATCTCTGCGCCTGTCTTTTCATCACCTATCAGTGTTTCTGTCAGTTTCTTCACTTCCTTAGAAGCATGAATATAAGCAGAACCACCGCCAGAAATAACACCTTCTTCTACGGCTGCTCTTGTTGCATTTAAAGCATCTTCCATACGAAGCTTTGCTTCCTTCATTTCTGTTTCTGTTGCAGCACCAACTCTGATAACAGCTACGCCGCCTGCCAGCTTTGCAAGTCTTTCCTGTAACTTTTCTCTGTCGAAATCAGATGTTGTTTCGTCAATCTGTGCACGAATCTGTGCAACTCTTGCTTCGATTGCAGACTTTTCGCCTTCACCGTCAACAATAACAGTATTTTCCTTCTGAACCTTAACAGACTTTGCACGGCCGAGCATATCCATTGTAGCATCCTTTAATTCAAGTCCTAATTCTTCTGAAATAACCTGACCGCCTGTAAGGATTGCAATATCCTTTAACATTTCTTTTCTTCTGTCGCCGTAGCCCGGAGCCTTGACAGCAACAACATTGAATGTACCTCTTAACTTGTTGACGATTAATGTTGTAAGTGCTTCACCCTCAACATCTTCAGCGATAATTAACAGCTTTGCGCCGCTTTGTACAATCTGTTCTAAGAGCGGAAGGATTTCCTGAATGTTAGAAATCTTCTTGTCTGTGATTAAAATGTATGGATTATCAAGAACTGCTTCCATCTTATCCATATCTGTTGCCATATAAGCTGAAATATATCCTCTGTCAAACTGCATACCTTCTACAAGGTCAAGTTCTGTCTTCATGGTCTTAGATTCTTCGATTGTGATAACACCGTCGTTAGAAACCTTTTCCATTGCATCTGCTACCATCTGTCCGACTTCTGCATCACCTGCTGAAATAGAAGCAACCTTTGCAATCTGATCCTTGCCTGTTACCTTTTCGCTCATCTTTGCAATCGCTTCTACAGCACACTCCGTTGCCTTCTTCATGCCTCGTCTTAACACGATTGGATTAGCGCCTGCTGCAAGATTCTTCATACCTGCATTTACCATTGCCTGTGCAAGAACGGTTGCTGTTGTTGTACCATCACCTGCTACATCATTTGTCTTTGTAGCAACTTCCTTTACAAGCTGTGCGCCCATGTTTTCAAATTTGTCTTCCAGTTCGATGTCCTTTGCAATTGTAACACCGTCGTTTGTGATTAACGGAGCACCGTAAGACTTATCCAGAACAACATTTCTTCCTTTCGGTCCTAATGTTACACGTACTGTATTTGCTAACTTATTTACACCTTCTTCAAGAGCTTTTCTTGCATCAATGCCATATTTAATTTCCTTTGCCATGATATTTGACCTCCGATTTCTATTTTATACTGTATCAAAACTGCTTTTACCAGATTTTTCTATTCCATAATTGCAAGGATATCAGACTGTTTTACGATGATATATTCCTCGCCGTCTAATTCCACTTCTGTTCCTGAATATTTAGAATAAATAACTTTATCGCCTGTCTTAACCTGCATTGTTACTTCCTTGCCGTCTACAACTCCACCAGGACCAACTGCAATAACTTCTGCCTGCTGTGGTTTTTCCTTTGACTGACCCGGTAATACAATGCCTGATTTTGTCGTTTCTTCTGCCTTTAACGCTTTAATTACAA
>ENA-ORUB01004285-ORUB01004285.1-human-gut-metagenome-genome-assembly--contig:-NODE-4285-length-11124-cov-2.932966_pt1 | contig 11124 bp, 8 predicted proteins | sample MGYA00241918_ERZ509200 | MGnify/ENA primary metagenome ERZ509200 (study PRJEB26280, sample SAMEA2338853) | human gut metagenome | biome: human gut; feature: human-associated habitat; material: faeces... | reverse complement strand
CTTGTCGTGGATGCAAATGGTATGCCGGTCCGAGTACATGTTGCAGAGGGTATCCGAGCTGATTGCCAAGAAGCTATTCACCTGATTGGGGGAATAGCTGCGGAAACATTATTGACTGATCGTGGTCATGGCACCAACCCGATTATTTCTTATGCTGCTGGTGCTGGGATGAACGTCGTCATTCCGATCAAACGAGATCGCAGATAACAGCGGAAGTATGGCCGTTATTTGTATCGGCTTCGTCATTTGTTGGGGAATGCTTTTCTGCACTTGAAATACTGGCGTGGTATTGCCACTCGACACGCAAAAAATACAGCATCCTTTTTGGCAGCAGTACAAATTCGTTGCATTGCTATTTGGTGTGCCGTTTCAGCCTAATCTTGTGTAGACACCATTTAGGAAAAGGCCCGGGCCATGGTGGAGGAACTTCCATGAAGCTGAAAGAAGCCATCAAAAAGGCGGAGGAGAGCATTGAGGAGACGCTTGCCTGCTGCGACTTCCCCAGCGAACACTGGGCACGCATCCACATCAACAATGCCATTGAGAGGCTGAACCGGGAAATTCGTCGCCACAACCGTAGGGTGGGCAGTTTCCCGAATGGTAAATCTGCCCCATGCCAGTCTGCGCACGGCTGCGCAATGTAATGTGGCCGGTGTCCAGTGGGGCAACAGGAATTACATGAACATGAAGCACCTAAGGGATGCCATTGAGAATGCCTCCATTACCGGCTGACTTCATTCATGTCAGGGTCTGCAAACCAAAGTGCGAAAAGTTTTTGACACAACCATATCTACAAGGCCACGAAGAAAATGATGGTGTGGAAAAAATAAACTTTCCGATAAGACCGCAAGGCCCGGGGCAGTGAAGCCTCAGGCCTTGCTTTTTTATATCGCTCACAGGTATCAAAGTGCACGCGCAAGCTCGCCGTAGCAGGTACCGCCACTGTTCTCAAGGAGATATTCGCGGCTTTTCTCCATGCCTGTCCGGTCGCCCCTGTGGCGCAGCGCCAGTGCGATACGGTACTGCACATCCAGCCGGTGCAGCGGTGCACGGCTGCTCTCAAAATCCTTTTGAAGCGCTCCCACATCTGCGTGCCTTCCCCGGGCAATATCCATGCAGAGCTGCAGATAGCCCAGCGTATGGCGCGCCTTTTGTACGAATTCCTTTTTGCAGCTCCTGTCTGCTGCAATGCGCCGCAGCTCGTCCATGGCTGTCTGCGCCCGATCCATCTCGCCCGCCGCCAGAAAGCAGGTAGCTTTGTTGCCGGCCACAAGACCCCGCATCTCCAGCGCCTTCTCCGGCGGCTGCACATCTTCCAGCACCGCCAGTGCCTGCTGCGGCTGACCGCCGTAGAGATATCCGTTGGCAATATGCACCAGCGTGGTGCAGCGGTTGGAAGCATCCATCCTTTTTTTCCGCAGGGGCAGCAGTGCCTGCAGGAAAGCCGACGGGTCGAGTGCTTCATACAGCAGCAGAAGGCGTTTCTGATACTCCCGCGCGGCCATGAGCCGGGCTATATACAATGCGATATTCACAGCGATAAAGGCGGCCAGCAGCGCGACGATTGCCCTGTTGAAGAGCGAGGCCGCACGGCCCGCCATATACAGCCAGGCAGAAATGCCTGCCGCTGCGCCCAAAACAGCGCCGCCCGTCCAGGCGACACACCTGCTTTTCGGAAATGCATTGATCATGTTCTCCTCCTCTGCATCAATACGGCCGCAGCCGTATACGTCCATACACAGGCAAATGCTCCACGCACCCCTCTCCCGGCAGCAACAGCACGCCGGAAAAACAGCGCAAGGCGGCGCCCGGACATCCCGGCCGCCGCTTTTCTGCAGCCACCGTTCTTCCGCCCCTGCCGGCAGAGCAGCGGGGCCGCACCGGCGACTCTTGCCTTTTTATGCCACCAAGCCGACCATCGTCAGCACAGCCAGCACCGCAAATGCTACGATACCGCCCAGAGCGTTGGTGGTGGTGAAGTATTTGAGGCCCTGCTTTGTATCAAAGCCATACAGGGAAGTGAAGATCCAAAAGCCGCTGTTATTCACATGCCAGCCCACCATGGAACCCGCACCAATGGCCAGAGCGGCCACCACCGGGCTCATGCCCAGCACGGGAACCAGTGCTGCCATAAGGCCAGCGGCCGTCATGGAGGCAGTCGTCATGGAACCACAGACCGTCATCAAAATGGCTGCCAGCAGGAACGGCACCAGGATCGCCGGGAAATTGGTGGCTGCAATAGCGTTGCCGATGGTCTGGATCGCCTCATTCTCGCGCAGGATACCACCCATGGCGCCACCCATAGCTGTGATGAGCAGAGCACTGATGGCGATGTTGAGCGCACGGCCGACCCAGTTGTTCATCACGATCTCAAACCAACTGCTCTTCTCGCTCACCTTGCAGCCGTTGCCGTCCACATTTGCCTTATCCACAACCTTCTTTTTGCGGCCGAATATAAGCATTCCCACAGCAATGATGCCGCAGAACAGCGCCAGAACCGTGTTGCCGAAAGTGTTGAAAAAGGTGTAGGCACCGCTTCCCTCGCTCACCAGCAGCTTGCCGATGGAACCAACAGCGATCATCACGGCAGGCAGCAGAAGAGGCAGGAAGGAAGCTGCCGCCTTTGGCGTATTCTCTTCCTTGATGAGCAAAGCGTCCACAGAGGATGTGTCCTCCACAGCCTCGATGCCCTCGGTGTAGGAAGCCAGCGGCTCGATGTACTCACATTTGGAATAGATCGGGGTAAGCACAAAATAGCACACTGCGAAGGAGATGACAGAGCACACGAGACCCCACAAAATCACAGTGCCGATGTCGGCGCCCAGCAACACAGATACCGCGAGGATACCGGGCGTGGGCGGCACAAGGCCGTGCGTCAGCGTCAGGCCCAGATTGACGAATGGCGCCACCTGTGTCATGCTCATTTTCTTGCGCTTGGCGAGGATGGCGGAGATGGGCGCGTTCAGAATAATGGCGATATCGCCGAACACAGGTATGCTCATGATGAAGCCGGTGAGCGCCGGAGCCAACTCAAGGCGTTTGCCCTTGAAAAGGCGGATGAAGAAGTTCACCATGCTGGTGGCGGCGCCGGTATCGCTGATGCCGGCGGCAATGACAGCGCCGAAGATGATCATGACGCCGATGCTGCCCAGCGTGGAACCAAAATAGCTGGTGATGGAACTGAAGGTGTCCACCAGGCTTTTGCCGGACGCTATTCCGCAGAACGTCGCTGTGATGAACAGCACCATCACAGGGTGCATCTTGAACTTCAAGGTCAGTACTGTGAGGATGATGATCGCAGCGATCAACATGAACACAAACGCTAAAGGTGACATAGTATTCCTCCTCGTTCAATTAAATTATACAGGACTGTATCGAACACCCGCCTTCTCTGCCAGGCGAGGTGCATCCACTGTTGACAGACGAAAAAGCCATCCTTTTCAAAGGCATCCGTTTTCGGCCAGCGCCGCGCGCGTCGTCTTATATGCATTGGGAATCACCCATTCGGGCGTCTTTGCCCAATATTCGGGCCGAAAGGTCTCCACAGAGACTATGCCGCTGTAACCTGCCGCCTTCAGCTCCTGCAGGAACGCGCCGGTATCCACCACGCCCCGGCCGCAGAAGCAGCGTTTGTCCTGGCCGCGCTGTGCCTCGGGCACATCGTCCGCGCTCATAAGGTGAACGGCGAATATCTTTTCCGGCTGCACGCTTCCAATGGCCGAAAAGTCGTTGCACCCACCGTTGAGAAAAATATTGTAGGAGTCGAACACAAAGCCCACATTTGGCCGGTCTACAGCGCGCACTACAGCGTCTGCCTGCCCGATGCTGCGGACGCTTGAGCGTTCAAAGCCGACGAGCTCAAAGCACAGGTTCATATCATATGGTTCCGCCCGCCGGGAAAGCTCCTTGAGGATACGCACACAATTCGAAAATGTGTCTTCCCAGCTGCCTGTATACGGGCCGCCTGCCGGGTCGCGCTGAAGCGGCGGCACAATGATAAAGTAATGGCTGCCGATGGCTCTCCCCACCTCACAACCAAGCCGGAACTCCTCCAAAAGCTCCTTTTGACGTGCTTCGTCGTCGCCCTCGCTCAAAAATTCCGGATACAGATAGAGCGCATTAAAGGCATGCGGCTTCAGCCGGCTCGTGCAAAAAAATGCCGCCAACTCCTCCACCGTATGGCGTTTGAGATAATCTGTCAGCATGTCAAGGCGGATCTCGATATAATCGAACCCGGCCTTTTCGCACAGCACGAGGTCCTGCTCCAGTGTAGAGCAATCCCTCGCACACGCCTCATTGTAAGAGATAAACATTTTCCCTGCCCCCTTATTTCAGCGGGAATTTAATGATGGCGTTATCCTTCGTGCTTCGGTAGATGGCTGTGAACAGCTCCACCGTGCGTCTGCCCTCTGTGGCGTCCACCAGCGGCTTTTTGCCACTCTGCACAGCCTCGAGGAAATCTTTGATCTGCTCGCGGTGATAGTAATACATGGAGTCCACACTGTTGAAGAAGTCGCTGTCCTCCTTTTTCCACACAGGCAGCATTTCCTCTTCGCCAGGCACCGTCCACAAATCATTTACAGGCGGTTCTGTTATAGACGTCATGCCCGCGATGAACATCGCGCCGCCATCGGTCTGCACACCTGCGGCCGCACCGTTCTCACCGAAAATGTGCACCCTGCCGTACAGCGCCGGGTTCTGGCTGTTACTCACAACGATATTGCCCACAGCGCCGCTCTTGAATTTAACCACAGCCACAGCCGTGTCCTCCACCTCGATATAAGGGTGGTTGAGGTTCTTCCAGACGCCGTATACTTCGTCCACCTCGCCCATGTACCACAGCAGCAGATCCAGCTGATGGGGCGCCTGGTTCACCAGCACGCCGCCTCCCTCGCCTTTCCACGTGCCGCGCCAGGGGTCGCTGTTATAATAAGCCTCGTCGCGCCAACCCAGCATCGTCACCATTCCCAGCACGGGACGGCCCAGCTTCCCATCCTCGATGGCCTTGTGGATGCGCATGCAGGGGCGGTAAAAACGGCGCTGCACCATCGTGCCTACAGTGACATGATTACGCTTCTCCGCCGCGATGATGGCGTCGCAGTCCTCAAGGCTGGAAGCCAGAGGCTTTTCCACAAGCACATTGCAGCCGCAGTCCGCAGCCGCCACGGCCGGACTGGCATGCAGTGGGTGCGGAGTACAGATGCTCACCACATCCAGCCTCGCATCGCGGCACATTGTGGCCACATCCGTATACGCCTTCACACCATAGCGTGACGCAAATGCCTCCGCACGCGCGCTGTCTGCATCACAGACAGCGACAAATTCGCTCTGGGGCAACTCCGCATAGACCTTGGCATGAAAATCGCCCACCTTTCCACACCCAATGATACCGGTTCTCAGCTTTTCCATGGGGCTTCATCACTCCTCATTTTCACTTCATGTAGCCGCCCTTCATCGGGCCGACCGCATGTTCGGAATAGATTTTCAAAACACCGCTCTGATACCGCAACGGCCTGGGCTGCCACGCGGCTCTGCGCTCCTTCAGTATCCCGTCCATCTCCTCGGGCGTTTTCCGCTCGCCCCGCACACCCACTATGGCCAGCACCCGCGCAGGGATATCGATTTGGATAAGGTCCCCCTCCTCTACCAGCGCGATGGGACCGCCTTCGGCCGCCTCCGGCGAAACATGCCCGATAGCCGGGCCCTTGGACGCGCCGGAAAAACGGCCGTCTGTAATGAGAGCGATGGTCTTGCCCAGCTCCGGGTCGGAGGATATCGCCTCCGTGGTATAGAACATCTCCGGCATTCCGCTGCCCTTGGGTCCTTCATAGCGGATAAACACCGCATCTCCTGGCTTGATGTCGTGGGCGATGACGGCGGCAATGGCGTCCTCCTCGCAGTCGAAAGGGCGGGCGCGCAAAAGCGCCTTGTGCATCTCTACCGGCACGGCCGAATGCTTCACAACAGCCCCTTCGGGCGCCAGATTCCCGCGCAGAATGGCGATGGTCCCCTTATCTCCGATTGGGGCGTCAAACGGACGAATGATATCTTCTTTTTTGACCCCTGTCTTTTTAAGATATTCCGCGCATTTTTCGTAATAGCCGCCTACCTTCAGCCCGTCCAGGTTCTCGCCCAGCGTTTTTCCAGTGACGGTCATCACATCGAGGTGGAGCAGGTGACGCACCTCTTCCATGATGGCGGGCACGCCGCCCGCATAATAGACATATTCTGACGGCCAGCGTCCGGCGGGGCGCACATCCAGCAGATAATGAGCACTCTTATGGATGCGCTCGAATGTGTCGGCATCGATCTCAATGCCGAATTCATGGGCGATGGCCGGAAGATGCAGGATGGCGTTTGTAGAGCCGGAAATTGCCGCGTGCACGATAATGGCGTTTTCAAAGCTCTCCCGCGTCACGATATCGCGGGCCGTCAAGCCGCGCTTTGCCAGCTCCACAGCCTGTGCGCCCGCTTTTCTGGCCACTTCCACAAGATCCGCGCTGGTGGCCGGCAAAAGCGCGCTGCCCGGCAGTGTAAGGCCCAGCGCCTCGCACATCACCTGCATCGTGCCCGCCGTGCCCATAAAGCTGCATGCACCGCAAGAGGGGCAGGCATGGTGCTTATAATAAGTGAGCTGCGCCTCACTGATCTCACCGCGCTGACACATGGCACTGTAGGCACCGATCTGCTCCAGTGTCAGCAGGTCCGGCCCGGCCACCATAACGCCGCCTGTCACCACGACAGCTGGCAGGTCTGTTCGGCCGATCCCCATTAGAAGGCCCGGCAGCCCCTTGTCGCAGCTGGCGATGAATACCCCGGCATCGAAGGGAGTGGCGTTGTTGTGGATCTCCACCATATTGGCGATCATGTCGCGGCTGGCCAAAGAATAATTGATACCGTCATGGCCCTGTGCCATGCCGTCGCAGATATCCGTTGTGAAATAGCGCGCGGCCCGGCCGCCTGCGGCTGCCACACCTGCAGCCGCTGTATCCACAAATTTCAGCAGATGCGCGCTTCCCGGATGGCTGTCTCCAAAGGTGCTCTCGATAATGACCTTCGGTTTTTCTAAATCTTCCAGCTTCCAGCCCATCCCGAGGCGCAACGGGTCCATTTCAGGCGCCAGACGGCGCACCTCCTCGCTGTGATACATACGCACACCCTCTCCTTCTTGTTTCCATTCTCCATATCATTATCATTTATCAGACATCAGACGTCTTATGTTTCGCTTATAAATTAACAAATCTTCACCGGCAAGTCAAGGCTTTTTTCGAACTTTGTGGAAGACCACAAAGTTATACTTCATTTTTTATCGCTTTGCACGAAAACATTCAAAGGTCTTTTCTGAAAGAAACAGACAAACCGGGCCGCCGTTCTGCAGGCCTCTACCGATGCTTTGCCCCGATGAAAAGCGCCGCAGAATCTCGCTGGAGAACGCCCCTGCTCCTCTGCCGACCGGTACATGGCCCAAAAGCGCCAGAAAAAGCAAAGCCGATCCCTGTACGTGTATAAACGCACAGAGACCGGCCTCTTTTTTACTCTTGTTAAAGCACTGCGTCAGCTGTCGTCATCCGGCAGCGCCTCGATGCTTCGCCGATTGTCTTCCAGATGCACGCGCATCGCCTGCCGGGCAGCTTCGGAGTCGCGCGCGCGAATGGCATCCACAACAGCCTGATGAGTGCACAGCGACTGCATCTGCAGCGCACGCTTCGTGATATCGATAAAAAGAGGAATAGCCTGGCTCAGAATGGGGACCAAATTTGGCATGATCGCGTTGCGCGTACACGCCGCCCAAAGCGTATGCAGCTGCTGATCCAGCGCTCCATAATTTTCATTTCGGCGCACCTTTTCCTCAATGGCGTCGCACAGCGCCTGCATTCGAGCAATCTCTTCCTCTGTCGCCTTTTGTGCGGCCAGCGCAGCGATCTCTGGCTCGATCATAAGGCGCACCTCGCACAGATCGAGGCCCAGCCGCTTTTTGTCCGGCTGAAAACGCAGCCCCAGAGGATCCTGCACAAGGCCGGTCTGCTCGCACACAAACGTGCCGTTCCCTCGATGGACCTCCAGAATATTGCGGCTCACAAGCGCCTTCGTCGCCTCGCGCACTGTGCTACGTCCCACACCAAGGCGCTGCGCCAGCTCATACTCGCTGGGCAAGCGGTCGCCGGGCTTAAACTCCCCCAGGACGATAAGCTTCTCAATCTCCTCGGAGACGAGCTGAGGCAACGGCTTGCTCGTCTGCTTTACTTCAGTGAACACGCGGTCTCCTCCCACCTGTGACTATGGCAACCTGCGCACAGCAACACACAACGTGCGTGCCACAGCCGCAGCAATTCTAAAGCATTATACCACAGACTTCCCCTGCACGCAACGCTGTAAGCGCCTTCCGAGGCTTCAATATCTCTCCAGCTGAAGTTGATTCCCAGTACCTCGTCTATCTTGCGCTGCTCGTCCGGCTCAACCTTTCCGCGCGTCGCGCAGACGGCGCTTATCCAGCGCGCACCTGTTCCATCCGCACCACACTATTGCGGGACAGGCCGCCCGTACCCGCCTTGAACCCAATCTACGTGGGCAGATTCGTTTTGTCCTATTTAAAAATGGTGACAGCGATGCTCACGTCGCTGTAGCGGTTGCCCGCGTCGTTTTGCACAGCAAGTGTAGGTCGCACACCGCCTTGTTTACTTCCCATCACCGAGACTGAGCTCCGTGCAGAACACATCAGTGCGCTTTGCCTCTCTGTGTTCCCTGTTGCCCATAAAAAAACTCCCGGCTAAGAAACATATCGCCTTCGTCACGGATGTTTTCCCCTACAGTAAAAAGTTTTATTTTCCCTAATGTTTATTTCTGCATACAAAGTCTTACCATTGGGTAATACAGTTTCCGTGCGAACCATATCTCCATCTAACTGAGTAATCATATTATTAAGAATATCTCTCAATTGTCTGGTGGTTCTTCCGCGAGTACAAATTGCCGGTCAACGACCGGTTTGAAATCATCGCCCTACGCTATCTTTTGACGGTCAAGCGTTGGTCCACTCTTCCAGAACTGCGGCGGTACAGTTTTACTATTGGCTGTGTCTGCCATGAAATCTGCCGTCAACACCGAGAGGCGTAAGCAGAACTGGCATCGGCATCCACAGACAATCAGCTTGGACGCACCACACAAAGGTATATACGGCGCTCCGCTGCTTGAATGCCTGGCAGGCTGATTCATTGAAATATTGCAGATACTACACTTTGGGAGGGCCCTTATGGCCCTCCCTCTTTTTTTGAAATGGTGAATTATACTATCAAGTGCAACACTTTAGGGGAACAAAAAGAAGTCCATACAGAACCCTGGTAGAATGAAGTTGCCACACCACCAAACCACCGGAGGGAACTGTATGAACTATCATCATCTTACCATAGAAGAGCGCAGTTGTATACGGAAATATTATGTGGATGGGTTGAGCTATCGAGAGATCGCTCGGCTGATCGGGAGAAACGTGAGTACTGTGTCGCGGGAGATACGGCGGAACTGCAGCCACATGTATGACATTCCGACCTACTACCCGCACACAGCGCAGAAGAAGTATCTGCTGCGCCGTTCCTACTGCCACCGCGGGATGTTCCATTCACAGGAAGTGCTCGACTACATAGAGGAAAAGCTGCGGGCGACCTGGTCGCCGGAGCAGATCGCCTGTACCCCTTGTGAGCTGAAGCTGCCAAGCTGGCGTACCATCTACCGGTGGATCTACGAGAAATACCTGGTAAATGGCAATCTGAAAGTACTGCGCCACAAGGGAAAGAGCCACGGAGTGAAAGAAACGCGAGGGAAATACAGTAAGGGAAAGTCGATCCGCAAGAGGGACAAGTCGGTATACAGCCGTGAGGAAGCCGGGCATTGGGAAGCGGATACAGTGGTGAGTGGCCAGGGCAAAAGCAAAGCCTGCTTTGCCACCCTGGCGGAGCGCAAGACTCGGTTTTACATTGCCATGAAGATGTCGGACCGACGGGCGGAGACCATGGAGAACGCCATTGTCGCTGCATTGTCCGCTTTCCCTCCGCAACTGGTCAAGACCATTACCTGCGACCGGGGCACGGAGTTTGCCAACTGGCGCCGCATTGAAGAACGATTGCATTGCGAGGTCTATTTTGCCGACCCATATTGTGCCTGGCAGAAAGGTACAAACGAGAATCTGAACGGCCTGCTCCGGGAGTTTTATCCCAAGGGCAGGAACCTTTCCCGTGTTGCTCCCGCCACATTAAAACGAAACCTGGCGTTGTTGAACGCCAGGCCTCGCAAAGTTCTGTACTTCCATTCTGCTCAGGAATTATGGGACTTCGAGCTCAATTCCTGTTGCACTTAGTTTGACAATTCACTGAATCGTATCCGACAATACGAAACACACCAATCTTATCCCCACCGACAGATTGTTTCTGTTCATGGCAGGTCTCCTGACTTAGAGCTTCATGCCTATTCCGCGTGTCTTCCCGGTTTCCCAGTGACTTTGCCGCGTTTCGTAGCCCTTACAGTAGAGTGAGCTGTCCCGGATTTTCACCGGATTCCCTTTTCATGCACTTTCGTGCAACCATGACCAGTCTGATTCTTTTGTGTATCTAAATTCTACATGCTTTTGCTGAAATGTCAATGCCTCTTTCCTGTTTTTTCTTCTGTATCGATCATACTCTTTCCAATTTTTCCCAGCTATGTGTTTTTTGGCTTTTTTGGCAGTTTTTTGCCCGCTTTTTCTGTCAGCGAAATCTTTCGCCTTTTGCCTTACTGCCAATACCGCAGAAAAGGCTGCCGTTTGGAATGCCGATGAACATTCGCTCCGCTTTTCGAAAAAAAAGCGCCCAACTGAATTCTCAGTTAGGCGCTTTTGGCTCCCCTTGTTGGACTCGAACCAACGACCCTGCGGTTAACAGCCGCATGCTCTACCGGCTGAGCTAAAGAGGAACGAAAACTGCTTATTTAATATACACCATCCCAGCAAAAAATGCAAGTGTTTTTTTACTTTTCAGGTGAAAAAATACCGGCAAAAATTCCCGGCCGCTTATTTTTCCGCAGCCGGGCGCCTTTTCTGTTTTTCAGTTCACTTTTTCTTCTGAGTTTTTACTTTTTCACAGGCCATCAGATAGGCATCCT
>ENA-ORUB01004283-ORUB01004283.1-human-gut-metagenome-genome-assembly--contig:-NODE-4283-length-11126-cov-7.374221_pt1 | contig 11126 bp, 5 predicted proteins | sample MGYA00241918_ERZ509200 | MGnify/ENA primary metagenome ERZ509200 (study PRJEB26280, sample SAMEA2338853) | human gut metagenome | biome: human gut; feature: human-associated habitat; material: faeces... | reverse complement strand
CGGTGATTTTTGCCGTATTCTGCTGGCGCGGTGTGCCCGCGGCGGGCTTCTGGTCCGGTGCCGACAGCCTGTACACGCTGCGTGCCGACGTGCAGAACCGCGCCGATACGATGAACACCGTGCTGGGCTGGCCGGACCGCGTGCTGGTCATCAGCCAGGGCGACGACGCCACGCGGTGGTATTATTATCGGTACGAGCTGACCGCGCAGGTCGTGAACGGCTTTGGCGGCTTCTATGGCCGTCTGGGCGAGACGCAGGACCGCTGGGACAGCGATTTTATGAATCTGGTCGAGAGCGAAAACTGGACGCTCTACGACTACAAGGCCGTCTGCGTGCCGGACACGCTGGTCGCCTACATGGCCGAGAAGGACTGCGATTATATCCTGATCGACCGCGCAGACGACTATCTGCAGCGGGAGTTCAGCCCCCTGTTTGAGGGCGGGCTGACCAACGACATGCCCGCAACGCTCTATCATTTTGAGGGCGCGGACGCGGCAGTGCCGTTCAAGCTGGCAGCTGTGGCAGAAAGCGGGGTGGAGTAAATGCGTAAACCGCTTTTGAAGGCGCGTCAGCTGCTTTTGCTGGCGTATCTGCTGGCGGCGGTGCTCTGGGTGGTGCGGTGTCTCGTCGGCTGCGGCGTCATGCTGAACTACAAGCTGCAGGGCAAAATGCCCCAGACGCACGTGGACGCCGCCGAGCTGGTGACCGAGAGCTTTGCGCCCTATTCATCCAACGAATGGTGGACGCCGCCGGACGACGACCCAGCGTGGTATCTTTCCACCGACAGCGACCCGCATATTTACTGGCAGGGCCAGGGGTATATCGAGACCGCCGTGCTGGACGCGGCGCACCGACTGCCCCCGGGCGGCGTGGCGCTGTACTATTTGAAGCCCGGCCAGACCGACTACACCGAGGCGCAGAAGGTCTACGCCAAGGTCACGGCCCCCGGCGTCTACACGTTTGATTTGGGCGGGCAGTGGGTCACGGGGCTGCGCATTGACCCGGACAGCGTGGGCGGCGTGCCGACGCTGTTTACCGGCATTGATCTGAACCCCGCGCGCCCATGGTACACCCGCTTTATCCCGACGGCAGGCTGGTGGCTGGTGCTGGCGTTTGTGCCGGCAGTGGCGGCGGCGATGACGAGCGCGGTTTGTTCCTTCTTTATAAAGAAGGATTCGTAGGGGAGAGATTTGTCCCTCCCGGGGTGTGTGCGCTGGCGGAGACCTCCCCGGAGGGGTCAAGACCCCTCCCTACGGACTAACGTTTACGGGTGCCCTGTAGGGAGCGGTCTTGACCGCTCCCTGCCCGTGTGCGGCAATGGAAAACTTCACGGGAGGGATGAATCCCTCCCCTACTATTTTCCCGTAAAGGAGCTGACCCTATGGAACTACTCTGCGTACTGGCGGCGGTGGCGGCACTGTTCTGCGGCTGCGCGGTGCTGACGCTGAAATGTCGCGTCCCGGCATCCGTCGCACCACTGACGGCACTGTCCGCCATCGTCGCGGTGCTGACACTGGCCGCAATGGCGGGCGTTCTCTACCCCGCCGCGTGGCTGCTGTATCTTCTCTGTCTGGCGGGCGGCGTCTGGGTCGCGGCGTCCTGCAGGGGCAGCACCGGCGCGGCACAGCGCCTTTTCACCCCGGGCAGCGTGCTGTTCTGGGGCATGGCGCTGGCGTTCACGGTCTACTTTTTCGTGCGGCAGCCTATGGCGACGGACTTTGACGAGCTGAGCCTGTGGGCAACGGCGGTCAAGATCACGAAGGTCAACGACAGCCTGTACGCCACCGCCAAGCTGGGCACGCCCTGGGCCGCGACCCAGAACCCCGGCCTGCCGCTGCTGGCGTATTTCTTCCAGTTTTTCGGCGATTATGCAGATTGGAAAATTTACGTCGGTTATGACATTTTGTATTTTTCCGTGTTTGCCGCCGTCGTGGGGGCTGTCCCGCGGGAAAAATGGCGCGTGGCCGTGCCGATGGCCGCCGTGCTGTGGTGCGTGCCCTTCTTCTTCACGAACTACAACCACACGATCTACCTGACGACCACCTACATGACCAGCTACGGCGACGTGCCTGCGGGGCTGGTGTTCGGCGGCGCGGTGGCCGCGTGGCTGGCGCTGCGCCAAAATTCAGCCCCCAAGTGGGCCGTGCTGCCGATTCTGGCGCTGTCTGCCAACATCAAGGCCAATACGTTTGTATTGGCGCTTGTGGCGGCGGGGCTGGTGGCTGTGGACGAGTGGCTGTTTGCCGACGACGGCGATTTCAAGGCCGGTCTGCTCCCCCGCACCGGGTTCAGCCTTGCCTGCTTTGCCGCGCCGATGGCAATTTACTATCTGTGGAATGTGCGCTATGTCGGCTGGCTCGTCAGCCGCAGCGCCAGTGATTCCGGCGTCGGTGAGACGAGCGCCCCGCTGTCCGCCGTCGTTGTCAACGGCATTAAAATTCTGCTGGGGCAGCCGGTGGAGGGCTTTTACGCCGAGCGTGAGGCTCAGTTCCGCACTGCGATGGCCGACATGGGCCACCAATTCTGGACGAGTGACGGCAAGCTGAGCATGATCGGGCAGGGCCGCAATGTGGTCGCGCTGATCGCCATCGTGTTTGCCGTGGCGATTCTGGCGGCAGCATCGCGGCGGCTCAAGGCGCGCATTGCGGTCATCGGCGTGCTGTCCGGCGTCTGCTTTTTGGGCTACAACCTCATGCTGGCGCTGAGCTACGGCTTTATCTTCAAGACCTTTCAGGCCGAGCAGCTGACCGACTACAACCGCTACATTTACAGCTATTACATCGGCTGGTTCATTCTGGCGCTGGGGTGTCTGTCGGTGGCGCTGCTGCCGCAGATCACAGTCAAGGGCGGGGCAGACGGCCCGACAGCGGTTTTTGCTGCGACTCGCCGACAGCCGCAAGCTGCCTTTGAGTTGTTTGTGCTGGTGCTGGCCTGCGGGATGCTGTTCCGCCAGAGCCAGCTGATTCTGCCGCAGCTGAGTGTGCTGGGCTTTGCCGACAGCGAGTTCACGGACCGCCGCGCCGAGCGCGCCGAGGCCGAGCTGGTGTGCAGCTACCTTGCCCCCGATGACCGCGTCTTTTATGTCGGTCAGGGCGACAACGGCGAGGGCTGGTTCAGCGCCGTGTTTGACTTCTACCCGATTCTGGTAGACTATTCCGGCACCGTTACCACCGACCCCGACACCGGCGAAACCAAGATGATCGGCGGCGGCGGCGAGCTGGGTCTGCCCGAATTGCAGCCCGCCGAGGGTGTGAAAAACACCTACTACCACGGCTTTACGGCGCAGGAGCTGGACGGCATCGTGCGCGGCAACGGCTGCACGGTGCTGTACATCCAGACGCTGGACGATATTTTTGTGCAGAGCTACGCCGATTTGTTTACCGACAAGCTGGCGGCGGCGCAGAGCGGCGAGACGCTTTTGTACCGCGTGACCGATGCGGGCTTTGCCCCGATGCCGATGGAGGTGAGCGCGCAGTGAAGGCTTTGAAAAACTGGTTCTCCCGCCGCGGCGCGCTGCCGCTGACGGCGTATCTGCTGGCGCTGGCCGTCTGGCTGGTGCTGGGCGCGGTGCACTTTGGCAGTGACGCCGCCGCCCGGGCACAGGGCCGTCTGGCCGAGGAGACGATGGCCGTGACCGACTGGCAGCTGGTGGGCCTTGTGCAGGGCGCGGACGGCACGCTGACGACACAGGACGGCGACCCGCAGATGATTTTGGAGGATGTGGGCAGCCGCGTGGTGCGCACGATCTCCTACACCGCCGAATTTGACGGTGAGGCGCGTGAAATGTGCCTGTACTACACGACAAAGGTCGGCGAGGATTACTCCGCGGACCGCCGGGTGTTCCCGCAGAGTCTGGGAAGCGGGCAGTACGTCTACACGCTGCCGCGCACGAGTCTGGCCGCGCTGCGGCTGGACCCCTGCAGCCCCGAGGAAAACAAGGCCGTGACGCTGACAATGAGCGACATCACGCTGAACGCCGCCGACACCCTGCCCGCCGTATGGCAGTATTTTGTGCCGACGTGGTATCAGGCGTTTTGTCTGGTGCTCTACCCCGCACTGGCCGCCGCAGCGGTGAGCATGGTCGGGGCCGTGGCTGCTAAGAGAAAGAGAAAATAATTTTGGGGTCAGGCGGATGCTTCACGCAGGTGGAGCACCCGCCTTTTTATATTGCGGGGCCTTGTGTGGCTGCCCCTGAACGGTGTGCCTGCCGCAAGGCTGCGGGCCGGGCACGCCCGGCCCCTACGCCAAAAGACCTCCCTTTGACAAGGGAGGCTTTTTCTTTTTGGCACATTTTTTCATCTTTTTTGCTTTTTTGGAATATTTTTCGATTGTTTTGCACAAATTGGTTGTTTTTCCGGTTCCCATTATACTATAATGATAAAGTATTGGAGAATGTACATTTTTGCCGCGCGTTTGCTCCGCTTGTAATTATAGGTGAAGTCATGAGTGATAAAGAGAAAATCCTGATTGCGGACGACTCCGCGATGAACCGCGCCATCCTGACGGAGATGCTGGGTGACGGTTATGAGTTGCTGGAGGCGGAAAACGGCAGACAGGCTGTGGCCATTTTGCAGTCCGCGACGGACATCGACCTGCTTTTGCTCGATATTATGATGCCCGAGATGGACGGCTTTGAAGTGCTGGCCATGATGAACAAATACCACTGGATCGACGAAGTCCCCGTCATCATGATTTCGGCGGAGAATGCGTCCAGCTACGTCGAGCGTGCCTATGATCTGGGCGCTACCGACTACATCAGCCGCCCGTTTGACATGGCCGTCGTGCGCCGCCGCGTCATCAATACCCTGATGCTTTACGCCAAACAGAAGCGGCTGGTCCGCCTTGTGGCCGAGCAGGTCTATGAAAAAGAGAAAAGCAACTCCACGATGATCAACATACTGAGCCATATTGTGGAGTTCCGCAACGGGGAGAGCGGTATGCACGTGCTGCATATCCAGACAGCCACCGATATTCTGCTGCACACGCTTGTGCAGAAAACCGACAAATACCACCTGACCGCCGCGGATATTTCGCTCATCAGCACTGCTTCGGCGCTGCATGACATCGGCAAGATCAACATTCCCGAATCCATCCTGAACAAGCCCGGCAGGCTGACGAAGGAAGAATTCGAGGTCATGAAAACCCACACCACAATTGGTTCTGAGATTCTGGAAAAGCTGCCGTTCCGGCAGGAGTCCGACCTTGTCAAGACGGCCTACGCTATATGCCGCTGGCATCATGAGCGCTGGGACGGGCGCGGCTACCCGGACGGGCTTACAGGTGAGCAGATCCCCATCGCCGCGCAGGTCGTGTCTATGGCCGATGTATACGACGCATTGACAAGCGAGCGCTGCTACAAAAAAGCGTTCGACCACGACACCGCGGTGAAGATGATCCTGAACGGGGAGTGCGGGCAGTTCAACCCGCTGCTGCTGGAATGCCTGACCGAGTGCGGCGCGCAGCTGCATGCCGAGCTGAGTATTGCTTCGGACACCGGCAACCAGCTGCACCGTCTGGCAGACGCACAGCATATTTCCGATGCCCTCCTGCGGGAGAACGCACTGCCCGGGCAGGAGCATATAGCGCAGTCGCTGTCCCGCCTGCAGCAGAAGGGGCGGTTCTTTAACCAGAGCGTCCGCTGCATACAGTTTGACTATGACGAGCCCACCGGTCATCTTTCCTTCTCGGCGTGGGCGGCGGAGCACATGGGCGTGCCCAAAGATCTGCACCTGCCCGATGAAATCGAGGAAACCGGGTTCGCCCCTGCGGATATTGCACGCATCCAGAAGGCGCTGCGCGCCACCAGCACAGAACACCCTTACACTGAGCTTTCGATGCTGCTGTCCGTTGACGGCGAGCTTCGCTGGCATCACGTGCGCCTGTGCTCCCTGTGGAGCGATGACAGCGTACCCGCGTATATCGGCGCTGCCGGGCAGGCCGACCCTGTAGAGCAGTTTTTTGACTACCATCATGACCTCTACCATGATGTCCTGACCAACGCCTATAACCGCCGCTTCTTTGAGAAGCAGCTGCGGAAGCTCATGGAAGTGGATGCCATAGCCATGCTGGACCTTGACCAGTTCAAGCAGATCAATGACGTCTACGGCCATCAGGCCGGCGACGACGCGCTGCGCATTCTGGTGAATGCGGTAACGGCCTGCGTGCGCAACCGCAACGATGCACTGGTGCGGTACGGCGGCGATGAGTTTTTGCTGATTTTCCCGCATATCCCGGAGCATGTCTTTATAAAGCGGCTTGAGCAGATCCGCGCGACGGTGCAGGCGCTGCACATGATCGAATACCCCGACCTGCATCTGACGGTCAGCATCGGCGGTGTGTACGGCGCCTGCACCCTTGACCCCGGCATCCGTCAGGCGGACAAGCTGCTGTATCAGGCCAAGGAGAGCCGGAATAAATGTATCACCGCAGCATTTTCCGCAGAAGAAGCAGAAGAACCAAAGCCAAATCAGGAATCCGATAAATTGTAAGAAAGAAGAAGGTCCCCTATGACATTGCAGGAATTTTATGACCGCATCGGCGGCGATTACAAGGCAACCATCAGCCGACTGCCCAGCGAGGCACTCATCAAAAAGTTTGTGCTGAAATACCCCGGCGACCCCAGCTTCAACCAGCTGAAGGACGCGCTGGCCGCCCAGGACTGGGAGCTGGCCTTCCGCGCCAGCCACACGCTGAAGGGCGTGGCCCAGAACCTTGGCATGGACCGCCTGTATAAGACCGCCGCCACGCTCTGCGACGCAGTCCGCGGCCCGAAGCCGCTGGAGGATGCCAGCCTCTGGCCGCCGGTGGTGGCCGCGCATGAGGAAGTGCTGGCCGCGATCCGGGAGCTGTAAAAACATCCGAGATGATGCCCGCGGCGGACGACACCGAAGCTGCCCGGGCCATGCCTGCAAAATATACGTGCGGCGCCGCGGGCCCTGCATCCCTGCCCGGCTGCCGCGCTAAAAAGACCGGAGCTGTTTTCGATGAATAAGAAGGAGAATCCCGGCGTAAGCAGACGCGGGGCAGCCATGCTGCTGTTGTTCAGCCTGGCTGTCAGCGTTCTGCTTGGCTTTGCCATGCCTGTGCATGCCGCGGACGGTGGCCGGACCACCCTGCGCACCCTGCGCGTCGGCTTCTACCCCTACACCGGCTACATGGCCACCGCTGCAGACGGCAGCCGCAGCGGCTACGCCTATGAGCTGCTGCAGGACATTGCCCAGTATGAGAACGTAACCTTTGCATACTCCTGCCTGAACGGCAACACCCAGCAGGCCATGCAGCAGCTGGCCGCCGGGCAGATCGACCTGATCCCGGTGCTGCGAAGGACCGCGGAGCGCGACGACCAGTTTGCCTTTTCCGCCGAGCCCATCGGCACGGTGGCGACGATGCTGACCGTCAAAGCCGGCAACCGCAGTATTGTGGCCGGCGACTACGACACCTTCGACGGCATAACTGTCGGCATGAGCCGCAGCGGCAGTGGCCGCAATGAGAGCTTTCGAGCCTACGCCGAGGAGCACGGTTTCCGCTACACCCCGGTGTACTATGACACCGACGAGGAGCTGTCCAGTGCATTGCGCAACGGGGAGATCACCGCCGCAGTCTCCAACCGGCTGCGCGAGACGAAGAACGAATGGATCATTGACACCTTCGACGAGCAGAGCATTTACATGGCCATGCGCAAGGATGACACCGTCACCCGGCAGCTGGTCAACGATGCCATCAGCAAAATCAACCGCAACGACCCCAGCTGGCGCACGACACTCTTCAACAAATACTACACCGGCAGCCATACCAGCAGCAAAATTTACCTGACCGACGCCGAGGAAAACTATGTCATCGCCTGCAATGCCGCAGACACGGTGTTCACGGTGCTTGTCAACCCGGACCGCTACCCTTACTCCTACATGACGCAGGACGGCGTGCCCACCGGCATCATGGTGGATATTTTCCAAAAGGCAGCAGGCCGGGCGCGGCTGCGCTACAAATTCCTGAAGCCCGCGGACCGCAGCGAGTACAAGGCCATGCTGGCGGACGGGCAGGCGGATTTTGTCATCGACCTGACCGACGACATGTCCCAGGCGGAGAACTACGGCTACAAGCTGACCGACAGCTATCTGTCGGCGGAGTTTTCCTGGGTGCTGCTGCGCCGCCACAACGGCACGCTGAACAATGTCGCTGTCGCATACGATTTTTCTCCCTCCTCGCTGGAAATGCCCGGCCTGGGCGACACGGCTCATGTAGAATACCTGGATTCCTTTGATGACTGCCTGGCTGCCGTGCGCGCCGGGACTGTCGATGCCTACTATACCTACACCTACCAGGCCGAGCGCACGGTCTTTGACGATACGCGCAACGAGCTGCGCTCGATGCTGAGCGACGAGCAGCGCAATTTCTGCATCGGCGTCCGGCAGGACTACGATGTGCTGCTGCGCACTGTGCTGAACAAGAGCATCGACAGCCTGACCCACGCCGAGATCAGCACCATCACCAACGCCTACATCAACCTGGGGCAGCAGCCGTTCTCTCTGACGCGGCTGGCCTATCAGTACCCGGCCATTATCGTGCTGACCTGCCTGTGCGTTCTGGTTACCGCGGTCTGCATCGCACTGGTCCTCCGCGCCCAACGGTTCCGCGCCGAGACCGAAAAAGCCCTGCGCAAGGCCGAGGAGGCCAGCGTCGCCAAGACGGAGTTCCTGTCCAACATGTCCCACGACATCCGCACGCCCATCAACGGCATTATGGGTATGCTGGACATTGCCGAGGACAACTTTGACAACAAGGCCCGCGTGCGGGACTGTATGACCAAAATGCGCGGTGCGGCGTCCCACCTGCTCTCCCTCATCAACGACGTGCTGGACATGACCAAAATCGAATCCGGCAATATGCAGATGCTGGACACATCGTTTGATCTGCGGGCGCTGCTGGATTCCTGCTGCTCCATCGTGGAGGGCCAGATCGTGGACCGGCACATGACCTTCACAAAGCAGATCGGCCCGTTCTGGCACCCGTACCTGATCGGCAGTGAGCTGCATATCCGGCAGGTGCTTATCAACATTCTTTCCAACGCCGTCAAGTACACGCCAGACGGCGGCGAGATCAACTTCCGCGCCAAGGAAACGCTGTTTGAAGAAGGTTTTGTCCACCTGCGGATGGAGATCAAGGACAACGGCATCGGTATGAGCGAGGAATTCCTGCAGCATATTTTTGAGCCGTTCACGCAGGAGCAGCGCTCGAGCCGCACCCACTACAAGGGCACGGGTCTGGGCATGGCCATCACAAAGAAGCTCGTTGACCAGATGCACGGCTCGCTCGATGTCGAGAGTGAGCCCGGCAAGGGCTCGACCTTCATCGTGCGGCTGTCGCTGCCGGTGGACCCCACGCCCCACCCTGTGGCCGAACAGCAGCCCGCCAAGCAGGAGGACACGCCGACCCTTGCGGGGCTGCACCTGCTGCTGGCCGAGGATAATGAGCTGAACAGTGAGATCGCTGTGACCCTGCTGGAGGCAGAGGGCGCCGAGGTGACAGCCGTGACCAACGGCCGCGAGGCGGTCGATGCCATCCAGCACGCCGCGCCCCACACCTACGATGCCGTCCTGATGGATGTCATGATGCCCGAGATGAACGGCCTTGAGGCCACCCGCTGCATCCGCGCCTTTGAGGGCGTTGGCCCCGACGAGGGCACGCCGATCATTGCAATGACAGCCAATGTCTTTGCCGATGATGTGCGCGCCTGCCTCGAGTCCGGCATGAACAGCCATGTCGGCAAGCCGCTCGACATGCGGGTCCTGATGCGCGAGATCCTCAAGTACACCCACCGAAGCTGAAGAATCTAAAGTCTGCACCATTATTTTTTAACAAAAATTAAAATTTGTAATAACAGTTCTTCCATACACAAAAACTTGTCTGCCGCAAAAACCGAAAATCAATTTAATTTTACATTCATATAATTTCGTCCTGATAATGTCTTATTAAATACAAGGAAACAAAACACCAAAATACACCCAATTATAAATCCATACAGATTGAAACATGCCGTCAAAACCAAAAGAAGAAGACGCATAAATTTTAGCGCGTATCCTAATTCAAAATTAGGCTGTGTATAATTTGCCACAGCTACAAACGCCATGTACAGCATCACCTCACTGTTGAACCAACCGGACTGTACCGAAAATTCGCCCATCACAATACCCGCAATCACGCTAAGAGGCGTACTCAACATTGTCGGGGTATTCATTGCCGCCAGACGAAGTCCGTCAATCGACAATTCTAAAATAATAAACTGAAAGACAAGCGGAATATTTACTGTATCCTGCACCTCTACAAAACGAAACACTTCAGGCAGCCATTCAATATTCTGCATAAATAATAAATATAATGGTGTAAAAAATACCGTTGCAACTGTGATCAGCGTTCTTGTAATCTTTAAATACATTCCTGTTACTGTCGGAAAATAATAATCATTTGCTTCCTCTATCATATCAAAAATCGAAGTAGGAAGGATCATTGCCGACGGAGAATTATCTACAAGAATTACAACTTTCCCTTCAAAAAGACATGCCGCTGCCGTATCCGGACGCTCTGTATATTTAAATTTAGGAAAAGGATTAAACCATTTTCGTTTAAAAAGAGCTTCTGCAAGGCTTTGCTGATTCATCCGCAGATCATTTAATTCCAATGTTTCAATCCTTTTCTTTAAGTTTTGTAAAAGTTCCTTATCCACTCTGTCTTTCATGTAACAAATCGCAATATCTGTACGCGAAGACTGCCCTGCCTCCGTCATCTCCATGACAAGATGCGGATCCCGAATCCTTCTCCGCATCAGTGCTGTGTTAAATACGATTGTTTCTACAAATCCGTCTCTTGATCCGCGAAGCGATTTATCCTTATCGGGTTCATCGACTCCTCTCGCCGGATATGTCCTGCAGTCAAGAGCAATACATTCCTTATATCCATCAATAAACAGGCAGGCAGGACCGGAAAGGACGTTGCGGATCACCTGATCAAAATCTTCCAAGATTTCTACTTCCACATAAGGAACATGTTTCTGAATAAACATTTCTGCATCTTTCGGCATATCCTGTTCGGATACAGAAAGAAAGGAGTCCATGATCTTTAACATTGCTTCA
>ENA-ORUB01004277-ORUB01004277.1-human-gut-metagenome-genome-assembly--contig:-NODE-4277-length-11143-cov-2.599657_pt1 | contig 11143 bp, 9 predicted proteins | sample MGYA00241918_ERZ509200 | MGnify/ENA primary metagenome ERZ509200 (study PRJEB26280, sample SAMEA2338853) | human gut metagenome | biome: human gut; feature: human-associated habitat; material: faeces... | reverse complement strand
CAATCTCCATCATCTTTCCAAAACCGATCTGGCAGATTCCCCAGCCGAGTTACGTATCGTATCTGCCGTGTGCAGTCATGGCGGATGCCGTGCCGGTGCCGATTGAATTAAAGGCGGAAAATGATTTTAAGCTGACAAAAGAACAGCTTTTAAACAGCATTACGGATAAGACCAAGATACTGGTACTGCCATATCCGAACAATCCGACCGGTGCAATTATGACGAAGGAAGAACTGGAAGAACTTGTTCCGGTGATTATTGAAAAGGATTTATATGTCATTTCCGATGAAATTTATGCGGAACTGACATATGGAGGAAAGCGCCACTGTTCGATTGGTTCACTGCCTGGCATGAAGGAGCGGACCATTGTGATTAACGGCTTTTCAAAGGCATTTGCAATGACCGGATGGCGCTTAGGCTATGCCTGCGGACCTGCCCCGGTCATTGAACAGATGGTAAAACTCCACCAGTTTGCGATTATGTGTGCACCGACGAACAGCCAGTTTGCGGCAGTGGAAGCGTTGAAAAATTGTGACATGGAGGTTGAAATGATGGTAGAGGCATATGATCAGAGAAGACGTTTTCTGCTCAATGCCTTTAAAGAGATGGGACTGGAATGTTTTGAGCCGTATGGCGCATTTTATGTATTTCCGTCAATTAAGAAATTTGGGATGACATCAGAGGAATTTGCAACAAGGTTACTGAGTGAACAGAAGCTGGCAGTAGTACCGGGAACAGCTTTCGGAGCATCAGGTGAAGGCTTTGTGCGCATTTCTTATGCGTACTCCATCGAAAATTTAAAGGTGGGATTAGAAAGAATACAGAAGTTTATAGAGTCCTTGGGAGGAAATGATGGCAGAATTTAGCGTAGAATATATCAATCCTTTTTTAATGGCGGCAACCAGCGTGATTAAAGATATTTGCCAGGTCGATATGAAAATTGGCAGACCGTATGTAAAGACAACGGAGTTTGCAAGTGATTCCGTGATTATTATGATTGGTGTGACAGGAGAAGTGCGCGGACAGGTTTTAATGTCATTTCCGGAAGCACATGCGCTCCATGTAGCCTCCAAGATGATGATGGGGATGCCGGTTACGGCACTCGACGATATGTCTGCCAGTGCGATTAATGAGCTGGGCAATATGATGATGGGAAATGCGGCAACGATTCTTTCGACAAAAGGCATTGCCATGGATATCACACCGCCGACTTTATGCCGCGGAAATGTTTATTTAAAGCAGTCTTACAGTCAGAATATCTGTGTTCCGCTGACAAGTGATGAGATTCATATGGAACTGGATATTGCAATTAATGTGAATTAATTATAATACACGGCGGAGGCATTGACGGATAGGACGGTGCAGTTGTGTAACTGGTTGATTGCAGGATCAGAAAGGGGAAAAGATGTTAAATATTGTATTACATGAACCGGAGATGCCGGCGAATACCGGAAATATCGGAAGAACGTGTGTGGCGGCGGGCGCAAGACTGCATTTGATTGAACCGCTCGGCTTTAAGCTGAATGAAAAGATGTTAAAGCGTGCAGGACTGGATTACTGGGACAAGCTGGACGTAACCGTGTACGATGACTATGCGGATTTTCAGAAAAAAAATCCGGGTGCAAAGATATATATGGCAACGACTAAGGCACAAAAGACTTACTGTGATGTGTCTTATGAGGATGACTGTTATATTATGTTTGGCAAGGAAAGTGCCGGAATTCCGGAAGAAATTCTGGTCGATAATGAGGAAACATGTATCCGTATCCCGATGATTGGTGATATCCGTTCCCTGAATCTGTCCAATTCCGTTGCAATTGTACTGTATGAGGCTTTGCGCCAGCACAATTTTGAAACAATGAATCTGGAAGGACATCTGCACAGATTGCACTGGAAAAGTGAATGAATATAAGAATAGCATGAAAAAATGGTAGTCGTAGACATCTCTATTTTAAGAGGTACGGAATTTGTTCATCAGTTCCCTGGCGGCGTTGAAGTAACATTAGACATTCCGGCAGGCTATGAGGAAACCAATACAAAGGTATTCCGTATGGAAGCAGACGGAACGGCAACAGATATGCAGGCAGTCTGCAAGGACGGCAAAGCAGTCTTTGTAACCAACCATTTCAGTACCTATGTTATTGCAGAACAGGCAAAGACGGCAGAGGAAGCACCGAAGGTTGTGAATGAAAATGTTTCAACCGCACAGACCGAAGCTGCAAAAGCAGAAAATACAAAGAATGAAACTGTAAAAACAGGCGATACCGCCAATGCAGGATTATATGTAATGCTGATGGCAGTCATGTTTATCGGTGCAGGCGTTCTGGTCATCGGAAAACGTAAAGATTTATTTACAAAATAGAATTAGAAGCAAAAGTAAATATAAAGTTGTAAAAGACTGAAAATAAAAGCCGGCGTATAAAGTAAGCAGAAAAGCAAAACTTTATACGTCGGCTTTTTACAGTGTAATACTTTCTAAAGCCAACCCCATCCCGCCCGCCACACTTCCGGTAAAAAAATCATCCGCTTTCCAAAGCCAAGTGCCACCGGCGAAAGCCATTGCCGTCCCGTTCGCCACGCCCCCGGTAAAAAAATCATCCGCGGTCCGAAGTCAAGTGCCAACGGTGAGGAACGCGGATGATTTTTTTACCTATTACTTACTTAAAGCCAGTGTAAAAATAAACTCCGTACCGACGCCGACGGTGCTGACGACATCAATCGTTTCATTGTGTGCCTGTAAAATTTCCTTAGTGATAGAAAGTCCAAGGCCGGAGCCTTTTTTGTCGCGGCCGCGGGATGCATCGGATTTGTAAAAGCGGTCCCAGATTTTATCAAGACTTTCCTTTGAAATACCGGAGCCGTTGTCCTTGACGGAAATATAGGCTTTCTCACCTTTTTCCCGCACGGAAATGTAAATCACGGAATTTTCGTGGCTGAATTTAATTGCGTTGTCGACAAGGTTATAAATAACCTGTCCGATTTTGCTTTTATCGGCTTTGACGGAACAGGTTTCCGCGGAAAAGGTCAGCTGGAACTGAATCCGCTTCTTTTTACACGTTCCCTCAAAGGTTTCAATCGTATGCTTGATAATCGAATTAACGTCAAATACGGACAATTCAAGCCGCACGGTTTTCGGGTCTAATTCATTCAGCGTTAAAATGTTGCTTGTCAGCTTCGTCAGCCGGTCCGTTTCAAACAGTACAATATCAATATATTTTTTTGTCATTTCCGGCGGAATCGTACCGTCTGCAATGGCTTCCAGATATCCCTTAATTGATGTCAGCGGTGAGCGGAAATCGTGGGAAATGTTGGATAAGAACTTCTGCTGGAACTGGTCGGATTCGTCCAGCTTTGATGCCATATAATTTAAGGAAGCGGACAGCCGTCCGATTTCATCAATATCATTTTTGACATCAATTTTATAGGCGAGATTTCCTTTTCCGTATTCCTTTGTCGCTTTGATAATGCCGTTGAGCGGTTTGTGAATCTGGACAAAGTACAGTGCGATAAAGCTGAGGCTTAAAAGCATTACCATAACCAGTGTGATGTAGTTGGTATTAAAGGTTGTGTATACATTACCGGTAATCACATTTTCATCTAAATGCACAACCACATAGCCTTTCATCGTAAAGGAGCTGGTTATCGGTGCGAAGACACTTAAACAGGTACAGTCAAGCATACCGTAAAAATCGCCGGTCTGCGTGTGTTTTGTCCCCAGACTGGTATAATCAAAGCCATCAATGGTGTATAAAATATCTTTTGTGTTATGCTCCTGTGTATAAGCTGTATCCAGAATGATATTGCCTGCGGTGTCGATAAACATAATGCGTGTATCGTTGAGCAGGGCAACGGTCCGTAATTCGGTTTCAACGATACGCAGGTGCTCCTCACTGAAATAGTCATCGGCGTATTCACTTGAAATCGACAGTGCCTGCTTGTACAGGGCATCTGTATAGTAGTTGTAAACCTTTGCATAGTCGATGCGGTAGCTGATAAAAGTCACGCCTAAAAAGCCGAGCAGGGCAACTGCCGCATAGACAAAAAGGTATTTGGTTAAAAGATTAAATTTCATAATTGAAAACAATCCTTTCCGGTGTTATGACGGTTTTATTTCATCTTTGTGGATTACCGGCGTGTTACGAACTTGTAACCGATGCCCCATACCGTTTCAATCGACCAGTTTGCGTGGTCTTTGATTTTTTCACGGATTCGCTTGATATGGACATCGACCGTCCGGGTATCTCCGATATATTCATAACCCCAGATGTGGTCTAAAAGCTGTTCCCTTGTAAAGACCTGATTCGGCGAAGAAGCCAAAAAGTAGAGCAGTTCCAGTTCCTTCGGCGGCATTTCCACCGTCTTTCCGCAGTATTGTACGGAATAATTGCTGAGATTGATAATCAGATCCGGGTATTCCACGCACTGCACAGTTGCACCGACCGGCGCAGGCATCTGGCAGCGGCGTAAAACTGTCTTCACGCGGGCAACCAGCTCCTTTGTTTCAAACGGCTTGATAATATAATCATCAGCCCCCAGTTCCAGTCCGAGTACCTTATCAAAGGTTTCGCCCTTGGCGGATAGCATGATAATCGGTACATTGTTGGACTTGCGGATTTCACGGCAGACTTGATAGCCGTCAATACCCGGAAGCATCAAGTCCAGTAAAATGAGGTTCGGGCGGAAAGTGTCAAGCTGGAGCAGGGCACTTTCGCCGTCATAAACAATCTTTGTTTCAAAACATTCTTTTGTCAGATAAAGAGAAATGAGTTCTGCAATATTTTCGTCATCGTCAACAATCAGTATTTTTTGTTTTGTCGCCATGTAAAAATCCCCCTTTTATTTAAAATCTACAATGGTTACACCGGTGTCGCCCTCGCCGATTTCGCCGAGACGGAACGACTTGATATAAGGAACACCGCGCAGGTAGGCGGTAACGCCGTTTCGCAGCGCACCGGTGCCTTTTCCGTGTACAATGCGTACCTGCGGAATTCTTGAAATGTACGCATCGTCTAAATATTTGTCCAGTTTGGCAACCGCTTCGTCAACGGTCAGTCCCAAAAGATTGATTTCATGGGAAATCGAAGCCGCCTTGGACATCTTGATTTTGCCGGAGCCGCCAGCCCCCTTCGGTGCTTTTTTAGCTTCTTCCGGGTCTTTGTAGCCGACAAGAATCTCTAAGTTATTGATTTTTGTCTTGGTACTTAAACTGCCCATCTGTACGGTGATTTCGCCCTTCGGACTTGGCGGTGCGGTCACGGTGCCGATTAAGTTCATGCTTAGAACGCGCACATGTGTGCCGACTTTAAATTCGGAAATGTCGTGTGCCTTATGTGCTTTCGGCTTTGCTGCCTGGACGGAAAGTTTTTCCTGACGTTTATTCATCTTGTCACGGATGGCACTGCGCTGTTTTTCCAGTTCTTTTACGGTCATGCCGTGCTTGTTCATCGTCTTAATCGTCTGGTCGGCATATTCTTTGGCATCTTTTAAAATCGCCGCCGCTTCTTCGTTGGCTTTGCGCAAAATTTTGTCGCGGCGTTCATCTAACCGGTCAGATTTTGTCTTTAATTCGTCCTTTAACTGCTGGATTTCCTGCTTATAGGCATTGATTTCGGCACGTTCTTTTTCAATCGTAATGCGGCTATGCTCCAAATCGGAGAGCAGGTCTTCAAACTGTACGTCATCGGCATCCATGCGGGCAGAAGCATCTTTAATAATATAATCGGGCAGACCGAGCTTTTTGGAAATTGCAAAAGCGTTACTTTTTCCCGGAATACCGATTAATAAGCGGTAGGTTGGACGCAGGGATTCCACGTCAAATTCACAGCAGGCATTTTCCACGCCGTCCGTGGTGAGTGCATACACCTTGATCTCGCTGTAATGTGTGGTCGCCATGGTTGTAATGCCGCGTTTGTGCAAATCATTTAAAATGGAAATGGCAAGTGCCGCACCTTCTGTCGGGTCTGTTCCCGCACCGATTTCATCAAATAAAATCAGGCTGTGTGCATCGGCTTCCTTTAAAATGCTGACGGTGTTTGTCATATGGGAAGAAAATGTACTTAAACTCTGCTCAATGCTCTGTTCGTCGCCGATATCGGCAAATACATTGTCAAATACGGCAAGTTCGGAGTGGTCGAGAGCCGGAATGTGCAGACCGGACTGCGCCATTAAGGTCAGCAGTCCCACGGTTTTTAAAGAAACCGTTTTACCGCCGGTATTCGGACCGGTGATAATAAGCAGATTAAAATCCTTTCCTAAATAAATGTCGATTGGCACAACCTTATGCGGGTCAATCAGCGGGTGACGTCCCTTTTTAATATTGATATAATTGTTGGTATTCATAACCGGGCAGCTGCATTTATATTGCTTGGACATCTGTGCCTTTGCAAAAATGAAATCCAGCGTAGTCAGTACCTGGAAATCCGTTAACAGTTCATCGGTAAATTCAGATGCCTTTGCGCTTAATTCTGCAAGAATGGCTTCAATTTCAGCCTGTTCCTTTAATTCAAGCTCGCGGATATCATTGTTTAATTTGACAACCGCCGCCGGTTCGATAAAAAGAGTTGAACCGGTTGCAGACTGGTCATGCACCATGCCGGGTACCTGCGATTTGTATTCGGCTTTGACCGGAAGACAGTATCTGCCGGAGCGTGAGGTGATGACAAAATCCTGTAAGCAGTTACGCACGGAAGATGAATTTAACATCTTATTTAATTCGGTGTGAATCCGTTCAGCGGCAAGCACCTTCTGACGGCGGATACTGCGCAGATTTGCACTGGCATCATCGCTGATTTCATCTTCTGAGAGAATACAGCGCTTAATTTCTGTATTTAACGGTGTCAGCGGTTCAAGTGCATGAAAATATCCCGTTAAGGAATCGGTGGTATCTTCGTAATAATTTTTTACCCTTGCAGCCGCGGTCAGCAGGGAACTGATATGCAGTAACTCTACTGTATTTAAGGAGCTGCCGATTTCAAGACGTTTTACGGAAGCACCGATGTCGTGCACGCCGCCAAAAGAAACAGCCCCCTTTGCATAGACACGGGAAAGGGCATCACTGGTTTCTGAAAGAGCAGCGTTAATATCGTGGATGTCCGTCATCGGCACCAGCTTTTTTAAGCGTTCCTTTGCTTTATCGGAAGCCGCAAAAGATACTAAGCGGTCAATAATTTTATCATATTCAAGAGTCGTTAAAGACTTGTAATTCATTCATTTCTCCAATCCGGAAATGCAGGGTCTTGCAGACACGGAATCTGTGGCATTTCCGGCACAGATTCCATTTTATTGTACCGCATTTGAAACAAAAATTCTACTATGGATATAAGAATTTACAAGTAGGTCATAAATTGTTCATAACTGTCCGTTATAATAAAATTAATTTTGCAGTTCAATAAAAGTTAGGTTATGGTGACAGAAAAAATGGGAAACACAGAACACAAGGAAGAAGACTCCTTTGCTTTATATACGGAAAAAATCGTACCCAAGCCGTCCGTGAAGTACCGCAGACTAATCCGCGCGGCAAAGTTTTTTGCGGCGGCAGTGCTGTTTGGTCTGATTGCAAGCGGTGTGATGCTTCTTGTATATCCGGCATTGGAAAAAAAAATGGTTCAGAGAAATACGGACAAAGAAATTCTGACCATTGAAAAGGATGAATATCCGAGTGAAGAACAGGATAATACGGAAACAAAAGAAACGACAGCCGATGACAATTATGAGGCAGTGTTACAGACAACCGATGCGGCAGCTTTAAAAAATGTTGCTACGGCGGCGATTAAATCACTGGTATTAATTGACGTCTATAAGACCGATATGGGAAATATCCTGACGGAAACACAGAGTGCGACAGAAACGGTCGGACTTGTAATCGGACAAGTCAATTCAGAATATATTATTTTGACCAATGCGGCGGTTGTGCGTGATTCGTCGTCACTGGTCGTAAAGGTTTCAAAAGCGACAGAAGTCGATGCCGAGCTGGTTGGAAGCGATACGGATACCGGCATTGCGATTGTCAGTGTCAAGGAATCGCAGATTCCGTCCAAAGAAAGAAGTTCGATTGTAACAGCGCAGTTAGACAACTCTTACAGCATACAGCAGGGGGATATTGTCGTTGCGGCAGGCAGGCTTTACGGACAGAATAAGACGATTGATTACGGCATGGTTTCAGGCATTTCAACAAAAAGCGGTGTCGATAACAGCTATGAGATTATCAGCACGGGACTTGCGGGCATAGAAGGCGATTACGGTTATCTTTTTAATATGAAGGGAAATGTTGTCGGCATTTCCATGAAGAATACAAAGACGACATTTTCAGTGCTTGGCATTTCGGATTTAAAATCAATGATACAGGAATTATCTAACGGAAACAGCCCGGTATATTTCGGCATTAAAGGGCAGAATGTAACCGGTACAATGGCAACGCGCTATGGACTGCCGGTGGGAATTTACGTAACGGATATTGAACTGGACTCTCCTGCATATGCGGCGGGAATCCAGCCGGGGGATATTATTACCGAGATTGACGGAAATATGGTTTTGACAATTCAGGCATTTAGTGAGAAACTATATCAGTGTGAAAGCGGTCAGCAGATTTCTATTACAGCCAAACGGTTTGGCGGGGATGAATATAAGGATATGACATTTAACGCCGTAATTGCGGTGAAATAAAGCATATAATCTGGCTGACGGCAGGAGAAATGAGAAAAGGAAAGGGCAGATTATGCATTTTATTGAAAAATTTAAGGACGGAGACAGAATCTCCGATGTTTATCTTTGTAAGTCCAAATCAACAGCACTCACAAAGTCAGGAAAAGAATATGAAAATGTGATGCTTCAGGATAAGACCGGGCAAATGGATTCCAAAATATGGGACCTGTCTTCCGGCGGTATCTGTGACTTTGATGCCATGGATTATGTTGCAGTAACGGGACAGGTTATCAGCTTTAACGGCGCATTACAGTTAAAGATTGAAAGAATCCGCAAGGCAGATGAAGGAGAATATGTTCCGTCTGATTATATTCCATGTTCTAAGTATGATATTGAAGAAATGTATACAGAACTCATGCAGTATATAGGCAGTGTGAAGAATGAGTATCTTTCGGCACTGTTAAAGAGCTTTTTTACAGACGATGCCGATTTTATTGCAAAGTTTAAGAGCATTGCGGCAGGAAAGACGGTACATCACGGCTTTTTGGGCGGATTATTAGAGCATAGTTTAAGTGTAACCAGACTGTGTGTAAAGATTGCGGAAAATTATCCGTTTTTAAACCGCGATTTACTGATTACATGTGCGGCGCTTCACGATGCCGGAAAAGTAAAGGAACTCGCACCGTTCCCAAAGAACGATTATACGGACGAGGGTAATTTCCTCGGACATATTGTAATGGGTTATGAAATGATTCAGCAAAAGATTGCAGGCATTGAAGGTTTTCCGTCGGTGCTGGCTTCCGAAGTCGGACACTGTATTTTATCCCATCACGGCGAGCTTGAATACGGTTCACCGAAAAAACCTTGTATTATGGAAGCGGTAGCACTGTCCATGGCAGATAATATGGATGCCAAAATGGAAACGTTTAAAGAGGCACTGGAAGCCAAAGACACCAACGAATGGCTTGGTTTTAACCGGTGGCTGGATGCAAATATCAAAAAGACATTGTAGAGGTAAATGTGAAAAGCGAATTTAAAAAAGACGATTGTGTGACACTGCACATTGAGGATATCGGAACGGGCGGCGAAGGCATCGGAAAAGCGGACGGATTTACATTTTTTGTAAAAGATGCCATTGTCGGCGATGTTATCGAAGCCAAAATTATGAAATTAAAGAAAAATTATGGCTATGCAAGACTGATGAAAGTGCTTACACCGTCTAAAGACCGTGTAGAGCCGAAATGTCCGGTCGCAAGGCAGTGCGGCGGCTGTCAGATACAGGAAATGCGTTATGAAGCCCAGCTTGCCTTTAAGCAGAAAATGGTACAGAACAATTTAGAGCGTATCGGCGGACTTTCGGACTTTGAAATGTACCCTGTAATCGGCATGGAAACACCGTATGCATACCGTAATAAGGCACAGTTTCCGGTCGGGGAAGATAAGGATGGCAATATTGTCATCGGATTTTATGCCGGAAGAACACATCATATTGTGGAGCAGACAGACTGCTGTATTGGTGCGCCGGAAAACGGCGAAGTGCTTCGCAAAGTCAAGGCATATATGCAGAAAAATCAGATTCGCCCGTACAATGAGGAACACCACAGCGGGATTGTGCGCCACATTTTAATCCGCACCGGCTATCATACTAAAGAGATTATGGTCTGTCTGATTGTCAATGCGGCCAAGGCTTCCTGCTTAAAAAATGCAGAACAGCTCACAGAATCGCTGCGTGAAATGGACGGCATGACTTCGGTGATGGTGAATTTCAACACGGAAAAGACGAATGTGATTCTTGGCAAAAAAAGCGAGGTGCTGTGGGGACAGCCGTATATTGAAGATTTTATCGGCGATGTAAAATATCAGATTTCACCGCAGTCTTTCTTTCAGGTAAATCCGATGCAGACGGAAAAGCTGTATGCGAAGGCACTTGAATATGCGGGACTGACCGGAAATGAAACGGTGTGGGATTTGTACTGCGGTATCGGAACGATTTCGTTATTCCTTGCAAAAAATGCGCGCAAGGTATACGGCGTGGAAATTGTGCCGCAGGCAATTGAAGATGCCCGCAATAATGCAAAGCGTAACGGTATCGACAACGCAGAGTTTTTCGTGGGCAAGGCGGAAGAAGTCGTACCGGCATTTTATGAAAAAGCCCTAAAGCAGGCGCAGGATTCGGAAGCCGGTAAAAGTATCCGCCCGGACGTGGTCGTTGTGGACCCGCCGAGAAAGGGCTGTGAAGAAGTGCTGCTTGAAACGATTGTGAAAATGCAGCCACAGCGGATTGTCTACGTAAGCTGTGATTCGGCAACACTGGCACGTGACCTGAAGTTTTTAAGCGCCAACGGCTACGCCGTAAAGAAAGTCCAGCCGGTAGACCAGTTTGGACATAGTGTTCATATTGAGACGGTTGTCCTTTTGTCCCAACTAAAATAAACGCCGGATGATTATATTAATGTCACGATTGAACTTGATGATGTGGATATAACATCTGCAGAGACTAAGG
>ENA-ORUB01004272-ORUB01004272.1-human-gut-metagenome-genome-assembly--contig:-NODE-4272-length-11155-cov-2.567838_pt1 | contig 11155 bp, 9 predicted proteins | sample MGYA00241918_ERZ509200 | MGnify/ENA primary metagenome ERZ509200 (study PRJEB26280, sample SAMEA2338853) | human gut metagenome | biome: human gut; feature: human-associated habitat; material: faeces... | reverse complement strand
ATCTTGAACACTACACAAAGGGAACTTTGGCATTAAATGAGAAACAGCAACTGTCCGAAAAGACATCAAAAGCAACAGCAAGAGCCAAGGTGTTGAAGACATATAATAATCCATCAACTACCATCTATAAAATGATAGAATTGCTGGAAAGTTCGTAATTTGAAGATTATGAAGAATAGAGAAATAACATCAGCTATTACCAGAGAATTTACGAGAGATACAGACTAAACAATAATGAGAGTTTGTGTTTTACATTGGAAAATAAAGGCTTGTAAATCTCAAAAAAACAATCAAAAATGTATATTTGCAAAAACGTTTATTTATTTTATCCGTTTCAATTTTTAGACGAACGTTTTTCACAGGATGTTGACCAATAGCCAAGGATTTAAAAGATTTTTCGAGCTCTATTTCGAACCCGTATACCGTTTTGTCCGGAAATATACGGAAGAAGATGCTATTGCCCGGGACATTACACAGGATACATTTATCCGGCTTTATGAGCGCAGAAGGGATTTCGACGTGCCTGAAAAAGCAAAATCTTTTATCTATATCACAGCCCGGAATCTCTGTCTGGATCATCTTAAACACCAGAAAATAAAACAACAATACCAACAGACACAATCGGTATCAGAGGCCAAAGACCCGGATTTTTTACATGAAATCACCTATCAGGAAACTTTGCGGATTCTCCATCAAGCTATCGATACTCTTCCCCCTCAAACCCGAAAAATCATTTTATTGGGTCTGAACGGAAAAAACAACAACGAAATCGCCGAAGCCCTGAACATTTCGGTCAACACGGTAAAATCCCTGAAAAAAAGTGCCTACACCAGTTTGAGGGGGCAATTGAAAGATCCCATGCTCTTCCTGCTTTTCTTATTAATCGATAGTTAATCAGCAATCACAACGTATATATAATAATTGATACTGATTTTTAGAATCAACACCTAAAGCATATATCTGATTTTCTCCATCTCCGCAAAGACCATATATCTCATAATCTTTGGGAAAGTCATAGCGATATCGGGGACGTCCTTCCCAGGTCCAAAATAATAAATAGCGTTGCCCGTTATTTTGATAGAGAGTAATGATGTATTTTTCTGAATCTATTGACAATCCCGGGAAAAAATAAAAAACCAACTGCCTCTCCAGATTGAGTTGGTCTTGAAAGGTAAGCAAAGTGTGAGGAATCGAAATTCTTTTTACGGGTTTTATCGTAAAGCGATCTACATCTATCAAATCGAACAATTGATAATATTTTCTGAAAACTGCAAATCTGTTTCTGTTCTTTTGCTTGATAATAAACGCGTCATTCCAATAGTCGGGAGAGAGTAAAGTCATTTCCTTTTCTGTAGGAGGATAACAGGAAGTTGAAGGATAAAAAGCCTGATGAGACTGTTCATATACACCATATCGTGTTTTTTTTGTCGTAGTCTGACCGAAAAAATAAGTTGCTGTTTCATCTGTCGGATAAACACTAACAAAATAATAGTCGTCTAACCAGTTAAAAGAATCCTTGTTTCTGATACGAAAAGAATAAGTCGCGACCTCTTTGATCGTATCGCGAATTAGTATATCCATCCTGCATTTCCTGGCCAATTGAATACTTGTTACCATACTATCATTCAGTTTGTATAATAAATGGGCACCATCGACATTCTTATATTGGGAAAGTATCTTTCCGGGAATATGATAGGTATGAAGAACTGTCCCACGCATTGCATGACACCTGTCCCATACAACATAATCTTTAAGCATAACCATTGAAACCGTATTACTCAAGATATCGATATCTGTCGTATATACAGGCAATAATTCCAAAGTACCTTTATCGCTGAACTGACTTAAAAACGGATTAGAAAAAGAACAACCAGTCAATACTAACACCGGAATCATAATGTATCTAAATATCATTTTCCGCTCGATCGATTTCATTTTTATACAAGGTAGCTATTTTATTTGAAATAATAGGGTTACCTATTACTACAATTTTTCCGTTAGGATCGATTAAAAATGTGTTCAACAATTTATTATCTGGCAATTTATTCATTTTTATATAATGATTTTCAGGATCATATATAATGGGCTGTGTAAAATGAATGGATCTTTCATTCATGATTTCAAAAGATGAATATATCTCAGCATAAATAAAACACAGAAACCTTACCTTATCTGGTGGGAATTGTGATAAAAGTTGTTTCCATTTTATAAGATCTTCAACGCAAGCATAACAATCCCCATAAATATAAGTTGTGATTCTATAAATTGAATCACTCGTATATTTAGCAGGATTTTGAAGATAAATCGAATCACTACATTGCTTAATTAAAATATGCTGAGGTAATTTAAGTTGTCTATTTAAATATTGATTAACAAATTGAGTATATTCTTTTGTCGAAGTTTGGCATGAAATACAGGATATAAACAACAAAATACAAATGTTTAGCTTCATTACTTTAAAGTTTAAAATGAATCAAATTGTAATTTTCTCCAATTAAAGCGATACCATAAAAATTTAATGAATCATCTCCAGTAAAATTTAATAAATGACAGGGAAGTTTATAACTATTCAAAGGGTTTCCATCCCAATCAAAGGTCAGAATAAACTCCGAATGATCTTGTTTGTATAAAGCACACACATACTTCGATAAACCGACAAGTTTAGAGGTGAAGACACGATTGGGTGTGCCTTTTTCACTCGGTCTATATACCCCGGACACCATTTTCCATTTAAAATGTGTAAAAATATTTCTTTTCACTAATATCAGTGAGTCATTTTTTATTTCTAAAATATCGATTATGTGGTGTTTATCTTTAAAAGCCATATACTTCTTCATTCCAGGGTGACGAACAATATGACTGTAATATATTCTAGATTTTCCGTTCAAGGTCAGATTGTCATTCACCCCTTTAGGATAAGATATAAAGGGCCTTAACATTTTACTGTTACGATTATATAAAGCATAGTTTTTTTCTAAATTACCAGTTCCTGTAACAAAATAAATCGAGTCGTTTCCATAGTGGACATCTAGCATAAAATGATTGGTCGGATAGGAAGGTAAAAAAATGATGGTATCATTACTTAATTGCAAAAACATCAATTTGGCAAGAGTCCTGTCAAATATGAAAAGAATACTATCATTAATTTTTTCTAAACCGTATCCTTCAGTAAATTCATTATTTCCTCTTCCCCTTTTACCAAAATTATTTTTTTATAATGAATTAAATCTATGGATGAAAAAATAGTATCTCCCGTAAATTGTGAATAAATAATTTTATCTTTCATTTTGACCATGCTAGGTATAAAATCCACAACCAAATCGGTAGAATCCAGCACGGTAATTTCAATATCATGAGAAGGTATGAAATTTTTTAAAAAGTTGTTTTTTGTATTCTGAGATCTATTGCATGAGAAAAGCAGGAATAAATGACAGAGTAAGATAAAATATGGACTCTTCATCATACTAGGTATTTTAATCAAAATATCAAATAAAGTTCTGAACACATAGTAATAAATACTCTATATCCAGAACATACTATATTTCTCTATAAACTAATAACAATTTAATCCTACATCTATTGCATGTTTTTCAACCCAACCTCTTCCTTGATAACCAGGGCAAAAATGGCTTTGTCCATCATTAATATATCCTGTTTTATTTCCAGGATTATTGGGATCGGCAGGTACGCTATAATCATAATATAGACAGCCATGTTCTTCTTCCGGACATTTAACACAAATGCATGAATATTCACCTGCAGCAGAAGCAGAACTTGCTTCCAATAAAGTCTTCAAATTGACTTTATTTTCATGATCAGCTGTTAAACGAGATTCAACCATATTTATTATGGTTAGGATAAATAAAATTCCTAATAAATATTTTTTCATAATATTGTAATTTATAATTCTCTCAATATTCTCACTCATTTATACAATATAATCTTCACCTAGTGATAATTATAACAATATATTTACTTACATGATAGCCTCTCTTTCTTTTTACGTTATTTTCTCCTGAATTCCCATCAGTTTGTTTTCAATTTTTACACCATCAGGTGATATTCAGCAATAAAGATCAGTTTAATTATTGGGAAAATGAAACATTTGACACAAAGTTTTGTCCTATATTTGTCCCATGAATTGTTAAATCTGGCCAGAAAAACTCAATATCATGCAAAGAAAATTCGAATAAAGAATGCAGTTAGCGGGTCCTTTATTTTTTTTCAATCCGGTTAAAACGGTAAGAGAAGGAAAGCATATAATAATCCTGCGTACTGGTCGAACTATTCATCCGGGTATACAAATCGGTCACGGAATAGTGCACCTGACTGCGGTCACGGAAGATATCGTTGGCCCGGAATACCAATTCGGCCTGTTTCTTTTTACCGAATTTCTTACCCAATTCAAGGTTCAGACGATTATTCGACCGGCTGGTCACTGTCCCTGTTTTGTTCCAATAATAAGTATAAAAATAGTCTCCTCCCACAAAAAAACCTTTCCAGAAAAGCCACCTGCAATTGGCCATTACCGTCTCTTCGAGATTCTGAGCTTTACCGGTGGATGAATTCCGGGAATGGGAATAGCTTGTAGCATGCCGGCAATAAAAGTCGAAATTCTCCGATAAGTCGGTATTGACGCCGATACTGATTTGTCCCCGATGCATCTGAGTGACATTCTGCTGATCATCGTAAATCGAGGGTTGATGCGAATAACTGTAATCTCCCCCGAAATCCAAATGGATTTTTTTCACCGGCATCGAATAATTGGTATGTACATTCATACTCCACATCCCATTCAAATTCACCGGCATGGTCAACGAACCTCCCTTCGACACCAAATATCCATCGATCAAGGTGTCTTTACCGATAAATTTTACATTGGAAGAGATCTGATTGATCGTCTGCTGTACATCGAAATTAGCCCAGAAAAACCGGGAATTCATCGGTTCCGAACTGGTATACCTCATCGAAAGATGATGCGAATAAGACTTTTTCAATCCAGGATTTCCCTTAGATACTTGTAAGGGATTGCTGACATTCAATACATCCTGCAATTGCACGGCCGACGGAGAAGAAGTATTTCCATTGTAGTTGACACTGACATTCCGTTTCTCACTCATCCGGTAGGATAGCTCTGCCCGGGGTGAAATATCGAGATAGTTGGATCCGACCAAAGAATCGGGTTTTCCGATAAACCTGTTCCGGTTTTCCATCTGCATCAGACGCAACGAACCTCCCCCGTTCAGCGTAACTTTCTCTTTATGATAATTATAATTTACCCCGAAATTCTGACTGACTTGTTTATTGATCGATTTATTCGTTAAGGCCGTATCTATCCCGATCAGCTCTTCGAATACGGCATCCCGGTAAGCCAGGCTATGCCGGTCCGACTGATCTTTACTCGTCAGGAAATGATAATTGAAGCTAATACGCGCAAACTTCGTCAAAGGCTCGGAATAAGACAATCCGGTACCCATTGAATAGTTTATCCGTTCATTATCGTTTTTCTGAAAACGCAAACTATCTCCCCGCTCGGTTATTTTCTCGTGTATATGCTGATAATCGCCGGAATTCGATTCATTATACCCTCCACTGAATTGAAATGTCAAGGTACGTCCTGTCTTTTTAAAAGCATGCATCCACGAGAAATTACCTCCTGCCCGTTTACTATCGTTTTTATTGATGGCTTTCGTTTCTGTTCGATTTAAGGTATCCCCGTTTTCCATACTGCTATTCCAGGACAAACTCTCCTGATTTCCCCGGGAAATAGTAAAATCGGGATTGAACCGGATCCGGTTCTTGTCATTGATCTTGTAATCCAGACTAAAATTAATTCCATGACTTTGATTATCCGAGTTCGAATGACTCTCATTATCGTACACGCGGCTTTCATAATTCCCGGTAGGCAAATATTCCTGACGGGAAAGGGAAGCAGAATTATTTACGTTCGCGTTCCAACGGTAATTTCCGCTCACCTGCAGTTTCTTATTGATCTGTGACGAATAATTACCCCAAAGTCCATGGTTCTTATTTTTGTTCCCTTCATCCCGGTAACGGGCATCCGGCAAGTCGTTCAAGGCCATCCGGCCGGCATTTCCGCTAAAAGTAATCTTTCGTTTCCGGTCGAATAAATTCAACGATACAGAAGCAGAATAGGATTTATCTTTCACCTTTTCCAGCCCATAAGCCAGTTCGCCGCGTCCGAACACCTTCATCTGGTTGGGATTCCGGGTTTCGATATTCAATGTACGTGATTTACTCCCATCGTCATAACCCGAGAATTTAGCCTCCTCACTTTTATCATCGTACATTTTTATACGGGCAACGAGTTTAGCCGGAAGATTCTTCAAAGCCGCAGCAGGATCATTGATCGCATATTCCATCCCATCGATGGTGATTTTTTTCACTTCCTGCCCCTGGGCCATAATTTTCCCGTCTACAATAATTATATTTGTCACGAAAAATCACCTTATAAGTCGGAATAATATCATTTCTGGGAGGCTCGGAAGGAGCAGTCTCCGGGAAAGGTTTGTATTTCTAACAAAAAAAGGAGAAAAATAAGATTGTTCTTACTCAATCTTGAACTAAAACAATACCCCTAAGTGTGAGTATCGAAAACATTTCATATCTTTGTTGCGTCCTTTACAGGATAGCATTTTAAAGATGAAAGTGTTTCACTTTTATCCTTGACAGGAAATCTGACAATTTCGAGAATACAAGGATAATCAATACAAACACTCATCACTTGTCTGTTGATGTATCGTCAAAGTACATACGGATAAGTGTGGGGTATTGTTTATTTGTATTCGGGTTTTGTCAGAACCTCCTGTCAGATAAAGCAAGGCTCCACACTTTCTTTTTATAATCAACCGGCCAATCGGAGTCTGTGGTCATAAAACGATTTGAACATCAGTTATAAAATTCAAATTCATTGCATTATGAAAAAAATTTCATTCATTCTGCTGGCTTTGCTATGCTGGTCAAGTATGGTGTCGGCACAGGAAAATAACAATCGTTTACGTAAAAAGTACCGCAATCTGAGTTTTGTAAAGCAGGAATTCGAACCGGCTTCTTACTTCGGTATGGATCAAACGCTCAAAAGTAATTTCGGAGCAGCTTTCACCGTCGGCAGGACTTTTTATCTTCATAAAAAACCGATAGCCGGTTTGATCCGTTTCGGTCTCGACGCCACCTGGTTCGATTTGAATTACACCAATTACAAACTCGAATACCGTTGGGAAGACAATTACGATGAGGAAGAAGAACCAGAAACCAGTAATTTCCATCAAGCTGAAATCGGCATGCAAGTAGGTCCTTCTGTTACCGTCAACCCGGTCGGGAAACTAAACGTCAACGCTTATTTCCGGTTTGCCCCCAGTTTTTCAGCTTTATACGACGACGATACCCTCCTGGGAAACTATGCTTCTTATTTTGTCACCGGCGGCGGTATCTCTTACGGAGTTATCGGCCTTGGAGTGGAGTCCAGATAGGGAAGTTGTAAATTTAAATCTTTCGGAAGCGGTGATTCCGAAGAAGACGAACAGGAGCCGGCACCCGGAAAATCCAAATTCAACGGAATGCGTGTTTACCTATCCTTCAGATTTTAATATTAAATCAGCTTAATCATGAAAAAGATATTACTATTCATTCAGTTGTTTATTGCTGTATGCCTGACAGCCTGTTATACCAATGTGATTACCGATTATGAAGGCGAAGGCGACGGAGGCGGCGGAGGCAATCCTTCCAATCAATTTATAACCCTGTCCGATCCTGCTCAACTCAATCAGACAGCTTATGCCGACTCTCCCTCCTGCGAGATCACTTTTACCACCACCTCTTCGTGGGAGAGTTATATCCAAAACGATGAAGCCCGCTCCTGGGTTACCGTAACCCCTTCTGCCGGAGAAGAAGCCGGGGAACATACCGTGCAAATATTATTAGATGAAAACACGACAGGAAATCCCCGGACAGTTCGAATCGACCTAAACTGTCAAAGCCAAACCGAAACAATCACAATCAATCAGGAAGCTGTCCGGCAGGACGGCAGTTTCCCGGAATCTTACGAACCGGATCCCTTCGAAGCCTGGGTGGAGCGCATTACCATCACAGAAATCACAGAAGGAGTAGAAAACCGGAATAATTGGCTGGAAATCAGATTCGGTTACAACGATGACCAAATTCAGTATATTGAAAAAACAGGCATTTATACAGAAAATATCGAAGGTGAAGAAATTCAAAATGAAACGATACTGTCGGATATTCATATAAATTATATGCCCGAAGATCACCGTTTATTTTATGAGCAGAATATTTATGAAAATAACAATCAGGTTACTCAAAAACTTTACAGCGAATGTATGCTGAACGAACAAGGCCATATCAGGGAAAATCAGGCAACTTACTTCGACATGATGAGTAATGAAGAGCCCATATCGATTGTATATCGTTACAAAAATTTCCGTTTACAAAATATCGGTAGCGACCAGGAACAGTTCCAATATATATGGTCGGATCAAAACAGAGTAGAAACACAGGAAAAAATCACAAGTGATGCTGAATATGCTACTCTGGAAACCTTCACGTACACCACGGAAGAAAATAATAAAGCCAACCTGGACCTTAATCAACTTTATCAGGAGGACTACCTGTCGATGGTCGGTTTGCTAGGGAAACGCAGCCAAAATCTGTTGGCTTCGATCAGCGACAAAAAAGGCAGCAGAACAGAATTCAGTTATACTTTCAACATGTCCGGTTATGTAGAAACCATTACAGCCACCCATTTCTCTGAAGGTATTAAAACTCCGACGAAACAAGTGTATACTATCTTTTATCAAGGCTTTTGAAGTTGAAAATCCACATCCTTTTCAACAATTACGGAGTAATTTTCAACTTTCAGGTCCTATCTTTTTCAGTGACAACGGTTACAGTGATCAGATTTGATTTCCATAACCGTTGTCACTAAAAAACGGCAGGATTATTTCGGTATTTGTTCGTCTTCGGTATTCGTGTCCGGGAACGCGATCGCTTCTGTCGGTCGTCTGCCTTTTTCTTTCATTGACCGGTGGTATCTGACGAACGTAGTGAGGAGTTATGCTATACATCTCCCTCACAAAATTACCCCTTTCCGCGAGAAACACAAACAAAAAAAATTCAGAAAATTTAATTCAGAAATCAAAATTCCAATTCTTCGGAAAATTGACTATTTTAGCAGATCATTTTATCACCATTTTCATGACAGATTTAAAAGCAATCACTTCACATTTTGCCATTTCGGGAGAGGTGGCAGAAATAAAACCGTTAGGATCGGGGTTGATCAACGATACCTTCCTGGTAACAACCCGATATCCCGATACCCCGGATTACGTATTACAACGCATCAATCAGGCTATTTTCACGGATGTTCCTTTATTACAGGAAAATATCCGTTACATTACCTCCCGTATCCGTTACCATTTGCAACAACGGAATGCAAACGATATCGACAGGAAGACATTGACTTTAGTACCTGCTACAGATGAAAGGCTTTATTATTACGACGGCAACAGTTACTGGCGGCTGACTATTTATATCGCCGGATCGAAGACTTTCGAACAAGTGACACCGGACCTGGCCTATCAGACCGGAAGAGCTTTCGGAGAATTTCAATACTTTCTGTCAGACATTCCGAATCCACCGATCGGAGCGACCATTCCCGACTTTCACAACATGGAATTCCGCCTCGGACAGTTCCGGGAAGCGATCGCTCGAGACAAAGCGGCCCGTCTGGCTAAAGTGCAACCGATCGTGGATGAATTGCTCGGACGTTCTGAGGAAATGTGCCGGGCTGAACGGCTTCATCGCGAAGGAAAATTACCTAAACGCATTACCCATTGCGATACAAAAGTCAACAATATGCTGTTCGATCAGGATGACCGTTTTCTCTGTGTGATCGACCTCGACACAACGATGCCTGGATTTGTATTGTCGGATTTCGGTGACTTTATCCGTACCGCTGCCAATAAAGGAGCAGAAGACGATAAAGAATTGGACCGGGTAGGTCTCGATATGGAAATATTCCGGGAATTTGCCCGGGGCTATCTCGAAACGGCAAGTGCCTTCCTTACCCCTATCGAAAAACAATTGTTACCCTATGGGGCACAACTTCTAACCTATATGCAAACCGTCCGTTTTCTGACCGATTACCTCAACGGAGATACATACTACAAAATCCAATATCCCGAACACAACCTGCAACGGACCTTGGCTCAATTGACCCATCTCCACAGCATAGACAGTCATCTGGAAGAAATGAACGCCTGGATTAATCAACTCTCAAATCAGTAATTATATGAAAAAAATCACTTACCTATTGACCGCTTTTCTGATCCTGGGCATCAGCAGTTGCCAATGTCCTAAATCTTCGGATCAAACGACTCCCAATCTGATTCGCACCGCTATTCCGGAACGTCCGGCCGGTCAGACAGACGTCATAGGCCTTCGCTGTGCACCCCTCGACACCGTACGGGTCGGTTTTATCGGATTAGGCATGCGCGGCCCGGGGGCCGTCTATCGTTTTACCCAAATCGAAGGTAGCGCCATCAAAGCCCTCTGTGACCTTTATCCCGAACGGGTAGAAAAAGCCCAGGAGATCCTCATCAAAAACAATCGTCCCCAGGCTGCCGCCTATAGTGGAGAAGAAGGCTGGAAACAACTTTGTGAACGCCCCGATATCGATCTGGTATATATCGTCACTCCGTGGTTGCTGCATACTCCCATAGCCGTTTACGCCATGGAACACGGTAAACATGTCGCCATCGAAGTCCCCGCAGCCATGAATCTCGATGAATGCTGGCAACTGATCAATACTTCCGAAAAGACCCGCAAGCACTGTATGATGCTGGAAAACTGCGTATACGACTTTTTCGAACTTACCACCCTGAATATGGCCCAACATGGATTGTTCGGTGATATCCTCCATGTCGAAGGTTCGTATATCCACAACCTGGAAGAATTCTGGGCGGCCTATCAAGGCAACTGGCGGCTGGATTTCAATGAAAAATACCGGGGGGATGTATATGCCACCCACGGCATGGGACCTGCCTGTCAACTCCTCGACATCCACCGGGGAAATAAAATGAACTACCTCGTTTCTATGGATACCAAAGCCCTGACCGGC
>ENA-ORUB01004257-ORUB01004257.1-human-gut-metagenome-genome-assembly--contig:-NODE-4257-length-11200-cov-11.852041_pt1 | contig 11200 bp, 7 predicted proteins | sample MGYA00241918_ERZ509200 | MGnify/ENA primary metagenome ERZ509200 (study PRJEB26280, sample SAMEA2338853) | human gut metagenome | biome: human gut; feature: human-associated habitat; material: faeces... | reverse complement strand
TGCAGTCGCTGATAGTAGAGGGAGGCGCCATCACCCATCAGGCATTCCTCGATGCCGGACTTTGGGATGAAATCAGGGCAGAAACGTTGTTATCCACATCTGTGGAAAACGTGGTAACTGCCGGAACACCAGCGCCTATGCTTCCTCATAACGTCAGGTTAATCAGCTATGAGGCGTATGATGGAAACGTTATCAACACCTACGAGCGGATATAATCTTCCCATAGATTTGCTTTTCCCTTCGGCCAGCGATTTTCAATTCACAGATGACACAGTTTTAGTGGCGTATGCCCAATTTAACATTCAACACTTAACATTCAAGAAAATGAGTAACAGATTTACATCGCGCCTAAGCGATGACGATGATTTCAAGCGAGACGAACTGATACGTAAGATAGAGCATTCGGTAGAGCAGATGACGCTTTCAGAACTGGAAGCCCTGTCTTATGATATGTTTACCAAGGGCTATATGGAGGATTATTAGAAAATCCCCCATTATAGTCCTTGTGTTTAGGATGCCTTTTCCATCCCTTCTTATGTATCGCTATTTTGCGCGAAACGGGTCTTTTGATGCGTTTCGAGCAAAATAGCGTGCGTTAACGCAAGTACTTACGATGGTCGATGAAAGTACTTACGATAGTCGATGAAAGTACTTACGATTGTTAGCGTAACTATATTCGTTTTAATATACCCGATTATTAGGTTAGCTGTTTGTCGGGAACAGCCGATGGGAGAACCGAAAATAGCCAACTGGCAAAATATAAATAGCTAACTGGTAAAACGCAAACAGCCGACTAGCGCATGAGTGGCTAGTCGGCTGTTTTACTGGAACAGTTATCGAAACCTCCTTTATTTTGTTTTCGTATAGGCTTCCTGCCAAATACTCTTCACTCTTCACCAAAAGCCCCGAATCCCCTGTGTTTATCGGCATTCTGAGGGGTGAAGAGTATTCGGGCACTCTTCACCTACTCTTCACCACTCTTCACCCTTCAGTTCTGGCGGATTTGCAATCCACCTATCTGTCTTTCGCCTCTGTTTCCATTCCTGAAGGTGAAGAGTGGTGAAGAGTGGGTGAAGAGATAAAAAGAACTCTTCACCCCTCGGAATGCCGATAAACACAGGGGTTCCCGGCCGAAAGGTGAAGAGTGAAGAGTATTTTGATGATAGCTTCGTTTATTTCTTAAACTGTCTTTGGTTTCGCCTTCCAGACGATGCAAGTCATCAAGACAGACATCAGGGCTGCGCCAATCCAGAAATAATTGATATAGGTAAAGTCGTAAGTCTCTACGCCATTTACCAGATGCTTGTTGCCCTCGATGAGCAGACCGCTCATGATATCCTGGATGCCGGCACCCACATAACTCGCTACGCCGACAACGCCAAGAGCAGCACCCGATGCATTCTTAGGCGCAATATCTACCGCCATCAAACCACCGAGGAAGCAAAGCAACACGCCGATGCTCAAACCGAACAGTACCATCGCCGTAGCATCAACCCAGAGATGATGGCCCGGAATCAGTAGGAACAGACAGAGCGCCAACGCATTCAGCAAGCCGAAGATAACGGCTGGCAAATAACGGTTGCCTTTGAAAATCTTATCAGATACCAGTCCGGATGATACGGTTCCCACAATACCCAGGATAGAGTTGATAGAGATGATGAAGCTGGCATCAATCGTAGTATATCCCTTCTCGTTCTCAAGATAGAAGATACCCCAGCTGTTAACAGCATAGCGGCTGATATACATGAAAGCACTACTCAAGGCCAGAATCCAGATGAGTGGATTCTTCAAAACCGCACTCTGTGCCTTGTTGTAAGATTCCGTATCCTGCTTCTTTTCCTCTACCTTGATACCCGGTAGGGTAACACCCTTGCTGGCAGGTGTATCGTGGAAGAAAGTAAGGAGCAGGACAACGCCCGCCAAACCTACTATCGCAGCTCCGATAAAACCATATTGCCATCCGAAGGCGCTCACGATGGAAGCCACAAAGATGAAGGTCATCGCCTCACCAATATTATGGCTCGCACTCCAGAATCCGTAGAACGTTCCTCGGTTCTTGTCATTAAACCAGCGTGAGAGACCCACTACGCAAGAGGCAGCTCCCATTGACTGGAACCAACCGCTCAATCCCCACAAAACTGCAAAGAGGATGAAGGAATTGGTAAAGCCCAAAGCCAGATTCACCAAGGCTGTAACGAGCAGACCGGTAGACATCAGTCGCTTGATGTTGCTTCGGTCAGCAAGGAAACCGTTGGTAAACTTACCGATAGCGTAAGTGAAGAACAAGACAGAGCCGATGATACCGAGCTCAGTTTCAGAGAATACGCCATTATCAACAATCGGTTTTTTGATTACGTTCAGGCTGAGTCGGCACACATAATATGTACCATATCCTATGGTAGCAGAAAGGAAAGTTGCCCATTGCAGACGTTTCAGTTTTCTTTCGTTTTCCTCAGGTGTTGAGGCTTTAGCCGGAATCGGTTCCGAAACCTTATAGAAGTCTATTATTTTCTTAAACATATAATCCTTAGTTGTTATTTATGAAGTTTCTTTGCTCTCAAATAATCGAGAAGCAGGGCAGGGCGATCTGTCTGAATCAGTTTGAATCCCTGTTGGATAAGCCATCCCCAACTTTCATCAGGTTGTTTCAGTTCAACAGCCCTATCATCATCGTGCTCAGCATTTTGTGCAGGCCATAAGGCGTTGACAAATACTTTGATGCCGTTGTCGTTTAGCTTTTTAATCAGTTCAAATACCTTATCGTTTACTTGAGAAAATCTAACCTCAAACGCTAGAGGTTTCTCATTCTGCAAGTAACTGTCGATAATGCTTTCTGCCTCAGGCTTGCATAAGTCTGCCTTAGGCATGAAAATTACTTTGTCTAGAATATCGCCATGCTGTTCCTTAATCGTTTGATAAGGTATCTTTTCCTTGACAACACATTGGTTAGCCGTACCGGTTTCTTCAAGAATCTTTTGAACATCTTCAAAGTATTCGTAGCCCTTGTCAACATTCACCAGAATTTTTCCCTTACAGAGCAACATGGTTTCTCTAAGTGTAGGAATCTTATGACGGGTAAGGCAGCCTGCGCCGTTCTTCAACCTGAGTTCTTTCAGTTCAGCCAGCGTAAAGTCTTCTGGTTTTCCTGTACCATTGGTTGTGCGGTTCAGCGTATTGTCGTGCATCAGGATAAGTTCTCCATCCTTGGTTTTCTTCAAGTCCAGTTCAACCATGTCTACTCCCATGTCTATGCAGTTCTGAAATGCCTGAAGTGAGTTTTCTGGAGCATTACGCCAATCGCCACGATGCGAAACCACCAAGACTGATTGCTTGGCAGGAGCAGATAATTCTGAGAGGATTTCATTTAGGTGCTGTGCATAACTTGCAATAGCAAGCATGCACAACAAACCTAAACTTGTTAACCTTTTGAGCATATATGCGAAACCTATTTGTATGTTACTTATGAAGTTTCTTAGCTCTCAAGTAATCAAGAAGCAAAGCAGGACGGTCAGTCTGGATTATCTTAGTACCCTGGTCAACAATCCATCCCCAGCTCTCTTCTGGCTGTTTGAGTTCTACGGCGCGATCATCATCATGTCCACCGCAAAGCTCGGGCCAAAGTGTGTTGATGAAAACTCTTGCTCCACTATCACGTACTTTCTTAATCAGGCGGCGAGTGTTGGCATCATCAGTCTTGAATACCAATTCGTAAGCCTTTGGCTTCATGTTCTTGATGTAACCGTCGATTACCTCTTCTGCACCAGGCTTGCTGAGGTTAACTACAGGCATGAAAATCATCTTGTCGAGAACATCACCATGCTCAGCCTTTACCACCTCGTAAGGAAGTTCAGCCTTGATGATGCATTGGTCAACAGTACCAGTCTCCTTCAAAACCTTCATGGCATCGTCGAAATAGTCGTAGCCCTTGTCAACATTCACCATGATTTTGCCTTTGCAGAGTTCCATTACCTCGCGGAATGTTGGAATCTGATGGCGGGTCTTGCAGCCTACACCATTCTTCAGGCGGAGCATCTTCAAAGAATCAAGAGTATAATTCTCTGGGAATCCCTTACCATTCATGGTTCGGTCAATCTTCTTATCGTGCATCAGAACCAGAACGCCGTCCTTTGTCTTCTTCAAGTCCAACTCAACCATATCAACACCCATGTCGATACAGTTCTGGAATGCCTGAATAGAGTTTTCAGGAGCATTACGCCAGTCTCCACGATGAGAAACGACCATAACATTTTCTTTTGCTGGCTTGTTGAAATTCTTAAGAATCTCTTTCAGATTGCTTTGTGCAAAGCTCACCGAAGTGAGCATGCACAACATAGATAAAATATAAATCTTCTTCATTTTAATTCAATTTACCGTCTTTCCAAACTAACTTTTCTCCCCAGAAGGGAACAACAGAGTTCTCGCAGTTAAGCTTGCTGGCTCTTTCTAAGGCAGAATTCAAACTCCATCTAGATTCTTCCTCGCTTTCGTGAGAAAGTTCCAGAATGTGTGAGAGCAATACATAGTCAGGTTTTGTCTGACCGGCACTAGTACCGATAATGTTGTTCTCGGTAAGCGCATTAGGTGCGTAGCGAGGAATCAAAACATTAACGTGTGGCAGAATGTTGGTATACTGAGCAGCCTTGAAGTTTGAGTCGCCAGTATGGAGCATTGTGAAGTTGCCACTATCATCGCCACATTCAAAAGTAAATACAGAAACGAAGTTTGATAAGCCAGAGTTGTTATGGTCTGTAATAGACACATGAATCTTGATGTTATTAAACTGGTAATCGGTATTTTTCTTAGAAGTATAGCCACCCTTTATCCAGTTAGAATAAACAGGCTTTCCTGCATTCAGCATCGCGTTGATGAGAGCTGTGTTGTAGTGATCTTGGTGTTTGTGAGTAACACAGAGGAAATCCAGGTAAGGCTCCAGTTTCTCTGCCCAGCGATGATTGATGTCAATACCAAAGCAAGTGGTAGGAGTCTTTACGATGTAACCCATATTGTAGAGCTGCCAGATGCATGTAGTACCATTCTCAACGGTAGTCGTCTTGATGGCATTAATTACATGATCCAGAGACAAACGGTAGAACGCCAGCATAGGGTCGTACTTTTCTCTCATTTCAGCAGACTGGTCCAAAGAAGCAATGTAGCTTTCAAAGAAATCAGAAGTGCAGTCGTCTGCCATCTTCTGTATCTTCTTTAGAACTTCAGATCTTTCCGCATTGAGAGGTTGCTGCTGTAATGGAGTAGTAGCCCACAAAGCTTCAGCCACCTCTTTTGCAGTCTTCATGTCGGTAGTTTCACCTATTTCGACAGGCTGCGCATAAGTCATTCCATCTTCGTCACTTCCACAAGAGTAGAGGGCGCAAGCGAATAATACGATGAATAAATATATCTTTTTCATACTGATTCAAATATTAATATTGGTTTGTACCATGAATATTACCACCTCTGCAGCTCCATGTAGATTTCTCTGGGCCGGCAAAGATCTTAATAGCAGCAACATTACCGCCGATATAAGAAACATAGAGCATCTGGTTCTCGCCGATAGTCATACCAGACATAATCTTGGCATTATTATCTGTACCTTCTGAGTCCATGTGCCAAAGTTCCTCGCCATTTGCGCTGTTTACTGCGTAGATGCGACCGGCGCCGCTACCGAAATAAACAGTTCCCTTATCGTCGAGAACAGGGAAGCAATAAGTAGGAGCTGCATCAATAGTAAACTTCCACTTCAACTGTCCAGCCTTATCTACAGAGTTGAGAGCCTTGCCACCCTTGTCTGTAAAGTAGATATTGCCGCTCTTGTCAACAATAGGAGCATAGATATCACCCGCAGCTTCAACGTTCCATTTGGTAGAACCATCTGCTGTGTTCAAAGCCAGCAAACCTGCACCACCAATCTGGGCAGCATAAAGAGTTTCGCCATCCAAAGCGAAAGAACCGATTTCGGTTACCTTACCGGCTACCTTCCAAAGTTGAGTGCCATCGGCCTTGAAGCCATAAATAGTAGTACGTGTACCTACATAGATATTGCCTGTCTTGTCTATAGCTACAGCTCCAGCCTTGTTCTTTGTGCCAGCCAGTTTAACAGACCAGTTCTTAACACCAGTAGCTGTATTGATAGAATGGAGAACGTTGTCGCCATCAAGGATATAAACTGTCTGTCCGTCAGCAGTTACAGCAGGGAAACAGTCCAGATTCTTGTTGGCAGCTCCTGTGGCGTATGTCCACTTCTGTGTTCCATCGCTATTGATAGCATACAAGGTTGCGTTGCGAGCACCCTGATACAAAGTACCGTCTTTGCCTACTGCTACACCACCACCATAAGTAGTCTTAGGGATGGAAGCGGTCCATTTCACAGTACCAGTCATCGCATCAAAAGCAGTAACATCACCCGTAGCACCTGCAGAAGGCAAGTAGAATGTATTTCCGTCTGAAGAGAATACTGCATTTGCAGTCTTCACCATACCACCGTTAGGCATATCTGTAGACCAAACCTTGAAAGGCTCTGTATCAGAAACAGGTCTTGCCTTTGTTGTAGAAATCATAGAACGCTGGTTGCCATAGATGGCCTGGATGGTGATGGTATAAGTAACCTTGTTAACCAAACCTGTTATAGTATATGAGGTAGTCTTTGCATCCAACTCTACAGAACCACCTTCGTATGTAGCAACTTCCGGTGTCCAATTGACCAAATAACCTGTTGGGTTGGCTCCTTGCATAGGAGCCCATTCCAACAATACCTTCTCATCTTGTGCCGTAGCGTTCAAAGTACCTACCTGGCAAATGTCCCAACTTGCTTTTGGAAGATCATCGCTACAAGAACCGAGAATAAAAACTGTCACTAAAGACAGCAAATATATAATCTTTTTCATGTCTTAACCGTTTATTAATTGTTGTCATATCCAGGGTTCTGCCAGAGGATAGACTTGTCGCCTACCTTTTCAATCTCCTGCTGAGGAATAGGGAAGAGTAATTGATAATCCTTGATTTCAACACCATTCTCAGCCATCACGCTCTTTGCAAATCCCATTCTTACCAAGTCGAACCAGCGCTGACCCTCATAAGGGAATTCTCTCTGGCGTTCAACCAAGATGCCCTTGCGGAACTTCTCCTGTGTAGGCAACTGTTTTACAGTCAGATTAGAAATGCCAGCTCTCTGTCTTACGGCGTTGAGATACTTCAGGGCAAGTGAACCCTCAGATGCATCATACTGAATCTCGTTGAGCGCTTCTGCATACATCAGAAGAACATCTGCGTAGCGAAGAAGAATCTGATCATTACCTACAGTCTTGAAGGTAGGGCTCTTTGTATCATAGAATTTATTCATCAAACGAACGTTTTTCTCAACCTGTACGTATGTTATGAGGTCTTTGCGAGCATCACCTGTAGGGAATGTGTTGAGCAGAGAACTTGTCTGGTTGGTATCATCAGATGCGTTGGTGAGATTGTACCAGTAACTATGTCCCTCTCCCTCTATTTCCTTGTTGAAATGTACGGCGAAGATAATCTCATTATTATTCTTGTTATCCACATTGAAGACTTGGGCGATAGGGCTTACCAACTGATATTTTCCGATTAACTGAGAAAGAATGTCTTTAGCCTCAGTCCATTTGTGGAAAGTAAGATACACCTTACCGAGCAAAGCCTTGGCAGCACCAGAGGTAGCTCTACCCATATCTGCAGAAGAGTAAGTTTCTGGAAGATAGTTGTTGTCAACAATCTCCTTCAAATCTCCGGCAATCAAATCGAACATCTGCTCATCAGAATATCTCGCAACTTTCAGAGCCTCCGCAGCACTTACTACATGCTTGGTAGCAGGAACGCCACCCCAAATGCGGTACATGTTAAAATAGTTCAAAGCTCTGATAAACATCGCTTCGCCCTTGTACTGCTTCTTCAGGTTTTCTGCAAAGTTTGCACCATCAATCTGGTCGAGCAAGAGATTGCAACGATAAACGTTGTTGTTGAAGTTCGCCCAGTAAGAACTGAGGATTCCATTAGATGGTTTCTCTGTGAAATGGTCGATATCGTAACGGTCCTGGGTACCTGCTGTTGGGGCGCCCAAAGAAAGATTGTCACTACGATACTCGCAGCATTCTGTATAGAAATTCACCTGTGACTGCAATTTTGCGTAGCAGCCGATAACTGCTACATTATAATCGCTCGCAGTCTTATATACTTTGTCAATGGTTACGCTGCTTGCTGGCTCCAAATCGAAGAAGCTGTCTCCGCAAGAGGTCATGAGCAGGGTTGCCAATGATGCTAATACTAATATCTTTTTCATGTTACTATATTCTTTATAATGTGAGATTCAAACCAAACATATATGTTCTTGCCAAAGGATAAGTACCATAGTCCTCACCTGGAGTCAGGTTCTTGGAAGGACGGGCATTTACCTCTGGGTTGTAGCCGCTGTAGTTGGTAATAGTGAAGAGGTTCTGTCCTGAAACATAAACTCTCATCTTCTCAACCTTAAACTTCTGAGTAAGTGCACGAGGCAAAGTATAACCTAATGACAGGTTCTGGAGACGGAGGTATGAACCGCTCTCCAAGTGCCAGGTAGAAGTACGGCTGTTGTAACCTGTCTGCTTACGGTTTGCCTTATTTACCGAACCGCTGCCTGGATTCTCAGGACTCTTCCAACGGTCGAGAGCAATCTTGGTACCATTGGTGTTACCCTCCATATTGTCGAGGTAGCGCTTGTTCAAGTTCAGAATCTTGTTGCCATATACACCCTGGAAGTTGAAGTCCATATCGAAACCTGCATACCAGAGCTTACCGCCGAAGCCGTATGTGAACTTAGGCATGTAGTTGCCGCAGACTGTACGGTCTTTATCCAAATCCAACTTGCCGTCTCCGTCAACATCAACGAATCTGAAGTCACCTACTTCTGTGTTGTCGAAGTGAGGATACTTTTTCAAGTCTTCTTCTGTAGCAAAGATGCCGTCCTGTACCAAGAGGTAATAGTTACCGATAGGCTTTCCTACCTCTGTAATATAATATGCGTGTCCTACACTACCCGAAGAAATGATAGGCGCATTACCAGGACCTAACTCTTTCACCTCATTGGTGTTCTTGGCATAGTTGGCATTAAATGAATAGCCGAAGCCATTAGTAAATGTATGCTGTGATGTCAAAGCTAATTCCCAACCGCGGTTGTTTACCTTACCCAGATTCTGAAGTGAGGTGCTGTAACCTGTCAACAGAGGTACTGGTACATAAAGCAACATGTTTGAAGTGTTGGTATTGTAATAGTCTACAGAGAATCCAATGTAGCCGTCAAACATCTGAAGGTCGATACCGGCGTTGATCATCTGGTTCTTCTCCCAGCTCAGGTCGTCGCGCTTGATGTTGTCTGGTTTATAACCATAATGCAACAAACCTCCATTGGTACCTAAGATGTAATTGTCTGTTGACATGGTTGCCAAATGGTCGTAGTTACCAATCTCAAAGTTACCGGTTACACCATAGCTGGCACGAATCTTCATATCATTAACGAAAGACAACTCCTTTATGTTCTTGAAGAACTTTTCGTCGCTGATACGCCAAGCTGCTGAGGCTGATGGGAAGTAACCCCAACGGTTGTTCTTACCGAAACGTGAAGATCCGTCAGTACGGATGGCTGCAGAAAGCATGTAGCGTCCTTCGTAGTTGTACTGAACACGAGCCAGGTAAGAAGCGATAGACCATTGTGTCTTGTCAGAACCCCCCCCCTTGGTTACCGTACCGCCATTTACGGTCTGGATGTAATCATTAGGGTAATCGGTTGCTGTTACGTTGTCGGTCTTCTTGGTTTCTTTCTGAGCAGACTGTACAAGTATGGCTGTAATGTTGTGTTTCTTATTGATAGTTGTTGTGTAAGTCAACTGGTTTTCAACCAACCAGTTAAAAAAGAAACTGGAAGAGCTGTAACCTGTTGGGTTTGAAGGAGAATCATAGTAATCCTTCCCCTTCAAAGGCAGACCAGACTGGCGATATTTATCATTATGAGCACCATAATAATCACCACCCAAAGACAACTTATAAGAAAGTCCCTTCATCAGTTCCAATTCTGCATAAGCCTTACCTGTAATAGACATGCGGTCGGTAACATTAGACTGCAAGCGAGCCATCGCAACAGGGTTCATCACCTCGTTGTGCTCATAGTCTGTACCAATTCGCCAATATCCATTACCCTGGAAGTTATATGAACCGTCTGCGTTGTATACAGGGAAGGTTGGAGGCATCATCAAAGCAGATTGAACGATACCACCTGCACCAGATGCATCTACTGAATTAGAAACAGAATAAGAAGGAGCGAAGTTAACACCGAACTTCAAGCGCTTGTGCTGACCTGAGAGATTCATGCGGGCACCAAACTTCTCGAAGTCAGAACCGATAATAGTACCTTCCTTCTTCATATAGTTGCCTGATACGAAATAGTTGACGCTGTTAGACTTACCAGAAAGTGAAATGTTGTGTCCGGTAGTCATCGCTGTGCGGAAGATAGCATCCTGCCAGTCTGTATCTGTCAAGCCCTTAACCCCCTCCAGATATGGGAACAAATCGGTTGCAATCTGCATGTAACCTTTAGGGCGTACGCTGTTAGGGTCACTTGCAGATGCACCAGGAACTTTAGAAAGATATGCGTTGTTACGTGCATCCTTTACGAATTCTGCATATTCGTAAGCGTTCATCATATCGAGTTTCTTTGATACGTTCTGTACACCTACGTAACCATCGTAAGAAACAGAGAGCTTGTCAGAGGTACCCTTCTTGGTTGTAACGAGAACTACACCATTAGAACCACGGCTACCATAGATAGCTGCTGCAGAAGCATCCTTCAAAACTTCAACAGACTCGATATCGTTGGTGTTCAGGTTGGCAAAACCACGCTCCATAGGAACACCATCTACTACATAGAGAGGGTCGCTACCGGCGTTGACGGTACTTACACCACGAACGCGAATGCTTACGCTACCCTCTGGGTCTCCGCTAGGTACAGTTACCTGTACACCAGGCATCTTACCTGCCAAAGCCTGACGGAAGTCGGTAGAAGGATTGTTGGCAAGAGCCTCTGCCTTGACAGAAGACACAGCAGTAGATACGTCGCGCTTCTTCTGCACGCCATAACCTACAACCACAACTTCTTCCAACACCTTATTATCATCTGCCAGGTTTACATTGATTACTTCGCGACCATTTACCTTGA
>ENA-ORUB01004249-ORUB01004249.1-human-gut-metagenome-genome-assembly--contig:-NODE-4249-length-11218-cov-3.901102_pt1 | contig 11218 bp, 10 predicted proteins | sample MGYA00241918_ERZ509200 | MGnify/ENA primary metagenome ERZ509200 (study PRJEB26280, sample SAMEA2338853) | human gut metagenome | biome: human gut; feature: human-associated habitat; material: faeces... | reverse complement strand
GCCGCGACCAGCGCCGAAAGCGCTCCGTAACCGGCCAGCACCGCGACGGCGATTGCCGCACGGGTCTTCACGCCGAAATTGAGATACAGCACCGCAGCGATGCTCCACGCCAGTCCGATGCGTCCCAGTACGCTCGCGATCCGCAGATTCTCGAAATCGAGCTTGAACAGTCCGTTGTAAACCATGCCCAGCACGACGAGCGTCAGTCCCCGGCGGACGATCTTGGCATAGATGCGCCCTTCGGACATTCCTCCCGCACGCTGCTTGGCGACCGAGTAGGGAAAGCTGACCCCGGCAATGAAGAGGAACAGCGGAAAGATCGTATCGTGATGGGCGAAGCCGTCCCACGCGACATGGCTCATCGAAGCGGCTGCCGCATCGGTCACGGCCGAAGGCCACAAGCCGCACACGGCCACGACAAACGACGCGAACCCCATGATGAAGAGCATGTCGAACCCGCGGAGGGCGTCGAGCGACATCAATCTTTCGGACTGTTTCATAATTCTGCCTGCACGAAAACCGGAACATGCCCCGAACGGCACTCCGGACATCGGCGCCGGTTTTCATTTATCGTTCTTACAAAGATAATAAATATTCCTGATATATGCAACAGTTTCGAGGCCCGGCCGGAATCGCTTCCGCCGGGCCTCCTCATCGCCGTTTCGTACCGAATCACTCCAGTTCCAGATTACTCACCCGCCCGGTCACCCCGAACGGGAAATCGGGGTATACGTAAAGCCCGAACCGGGGTTCGGTCTCGCCGTGCGTATAGTTCCAGATGCTGGCGTAATCGTCCGCATCCTCGCCCATGTTTTCCAGCTGGCGCAGGTAGGCGGCCAGCGATTTGTTCTCGACGATATAGATTTCGCCCATCCGGTCGATGATCGGACTGTGGCGGCGCGTGCGGTCGTGGTCGAAGCGCAGGATGCGCCTGCCTTCGGGCGTAATGCCCACCAGCCTGAAGGACATGCTCTTGCCGATGGCCGGCAGGTTCAGCACGCTGCGGTCGGTCGCAAGGAACGGCAGCCGGTGTCTCTTCATAAAGCGGCGGAGCCGTTCGGCCGTGTCGCCGCCCTTCTCCAGCTCGGCATCCAGCTCCCCGGCCTGTTCGGGCGTCAGCCGGCCGTAAATCTTCTCCTCGTGCTGCTCCTGCAGCGACCGGCTGTTGGGCGTAAAGACGGCGTAATTCTCCTGAAACCCCTTCACCGAGAAAGTGTAGTAGCAGACCACACCCAGCGCATTGAGCACCTGCCGCAGCCGGGTGGTATGCCCGCGTCGCGACGCCGCGACGGTATAGACCAGCTGGTTGGTGACGAGCCACCCGGCCGCGAGTATCCTGCGGATCGCCTCCTGCGCTTCGGGCGTCACCTCCAGCGGCGACTGGAAATGGGTCTGGATGATGAACTGCCGCACGCCGACCGCCGAAGCCTTCTGCTTGAACTCCCTGAGCACCTCCACCAATCCGTCGTCGATACGCATCGGCAGATAAGCCGGCAGGCGCGAACCGAGACGCACGCGCTGCAGTTCGGCATATTTCTCGCCGTCGGGCCGCCCGTCGTTGGCCTTGCGCTTGCGGCAGGCCATGCGGTATACGGCCTCCAGTATATTGTGCAGCGTCTTGTTCTGGCTCATCAGGGCGTCCCCGCCCGTGATAAGGATGTCGCGCAGCTGCGTATCTTCTTCGAAATAGGTCATCAGGCGGCGCAGCTTGTGGTCCCAGCTCTCCTTGGGCCGCAGGCTCTCGAATTCGAAGTTGAGCCGTTCGCTCTGAAAATCGTACATGCGCTGGCACGATGCGCACAACCCGCCGCAGGCGCGCCCCATCGTGTCGGGAATCAGGATCGCCACCTCCGGATAGCGGCGGTGGATATTGTGGCCGTCGGGCAGCAGCCACCCCGCGGCATTGGGCTTTCCGGCTTCGACGACGTCCTCCTTCTCCCACGCGCGGATGCTGCCGTAGGTCTCGACCAGCTGCGGCGAGTAGAGGATATAGCTGCGGATCGCCTCATCGCCGTATCCTTTTCCGGTCACGTCCAGCAGCGAGAGATAATAGGGCGTGGCGAAGAACGGCATCCCCTTCTTGCGGGCCTTCGACAGCAGGTACATGGTCTCCGCCGAAAGCGAATTGCCCAGAAAGCGGTTCAGCTCCGAGGGGCTTTTCACCGCCATCGCCAGATGAAACCTGAAATCGTTCCACCAGATGGCCACCTGACGGTATTTGTCTTCATAACTCATCCCCTCCGCGAAACGGAACCGCGAGGGCGTCGATTTGCGGTTCTCGATCTTCTGCACCAGCAGATGCAACATGCGCTCCCTGTTGTCGGCCCTGATCTCCCGCACCTCGGCATCGAGTCCCGAAGGCCAGCGCTCGGAGCGGATGCGGACACGCTGCATCGAAAGCGGCGGCAGTTCCGCTCCTCCGAGACGTTTGAACAGGTAGAACAGGTCGATAAACAGGTCCGTGCGCATCTCCACATTCTCCAGACAGCCCGTAAGAAACTGCCACAACAGCGTCAGCGTCCGCACCGGCATCCGCTCGCCGGTAGACAGTTCATCGACCTCCCGCCCGTCGTAATCGATCAGCAGCCGAATCTGCTCGCCCGCATCGCCCTGCGCGGACTCCGAACGGGAGACCCACTCGCCCAGACGCCTTCGGAACTGCACGGCGTCGCCGCTCGCCTCGGCGGCGGCGACAAGTTCGGGTAACTCGTGACGGTAAAGCTGTCCAAGCTGGTAGAGCGTGAGCGCAAGCATTTTTCTTTGTTTCATAAGCTGTTGTTTTTCGTGTTAAGCATCTGTTGACAGGGGACCGCCGCAATCCCGCATCGCGGGCGTCGTCTCACGAAGTGCGGGACAGGCCCGGCGCGAAAAAAAATCGCAGAAATCCGCTGATCGCAAGAAACCCCGGCAAATTCCTCCGCATTTGAAAAACATTCCGGGGAAAATCGACATTTTTTCCGCCGCAAACATCCAGAATTGCTATCGAAGGGGTATAAAGGCAAAAATCTGCGGTCTGCACGACATGAATAATAACGGCCGCAACACGGGGTTTTGTGCAAAGATACGAAAAAAAATCGACATTCCCCGGCCCGGCGTCCGAAGGTCCCGGCCCTTTTCCCCGTCGACCGTGACGTCAGCCGCCCGTTTCAGCCACTGCCGCCAAAACAAAATCAGCCGCCTATGTTTTCACATAAGCGGCTGACTCTCGGCTTGTCGGGGTGACAAGATTCGAACTTGCGACCACGCGCCCCCCCCAGAATTAAATTTTACTTTTTCCAATAAATTTAACGAACTATATTCCAGCGGATTTCACACACATTCAAAGAGTTGCAGTTTGCCATTATCGGGAGTTGTTACGATTTCGCGTGTTCCACTTGTGTACCACGCGCCGTCCGCCTACCCGATCAAAATTGAAAAGTGAATCCCCGACATCCAAAAATGCCGGGGATTATCATTCGGACAACCGACCCCAAATTCCTATTTCAGATCGCGGGCCTTAATGCGCACGACCTTTCCATCGCGCACGACAACCAGTTCGCCGTCCTCCTTCTTGGTCTTTTCAATCAGACGCTTTTGGGCAAGCAAAATGCCTGCATCGATTTTCTCCTGCATTTGCTTAATCTCAATCTCGCTCATAGCCTATGATCTTTTGATAAGATAACGGAGTCACAACCTTATTTATTCGAACCAGAAAAAATGCAAAACATTGATTCTAACCATTTTGCCAGCAAACATCAACCCAAAAAATTTTACTTTTTTGGTTCCCCCACCAATTTAACTAAAAATTAAGATCCTAATCAGAAGTTTCTATTAACCATTTATGTAATTCTGATAAAAACTCAAACTCTTCTTCTTTTACACTATATGTGTGAAAATTATTGTTTCTGATGCGTTCCAATTTCTGCATCCATTCTGTTTTGGCTTCTTTATTTCCACCTTTTTCTTCCCCGGGTTTGGTGTAATATTTTTCAAATATATCTCTCCAGTTGCTCCCATAAGTAGCTATTCTTCTATAGTCTATGAGGGTTAAACAATCCCATGGGGAATATTCCTCAGATGCATCTGTGATTTCATAATTCTTTTCAGATGCTAATTGGTTGGCTTTATCATAGACGGCTTTGGGGACACCTCTTTTAAACCATTGGCTTCCATAAGCCTGCTCTAATTTAGTTTTAAAATCCTCTTTCATAAAGGTTTCAATATCCCGAATGAATCTGAACGAATCTTCATTATATCGTTTGTCTTCATCTTTCCAATACTTATCTAATCCGTCCGGATGAAAATCAGTACGAACCTTTGATATTTCGCGTTGCAAAATTCTCCAAACTTTTGTTCGCCCAGCTATACCATAGCTTTTCTTTAATTCTATTTTAGATTCCGATGTCAAATTTTTATAGAAATCTATAATTGGATCCAAATAAAATTCCATTTCCTGCATGACATTTTGTGTCGAATCAACTTTGGGGTTTACACCCTTTGCTTTAACAATGTGATCGACAATATCGCTAAATAAACGAAGCAGGCTTTCAACATTGGCATTTATTGTTAAAAAACCGTCATCTGCATCTCCTTTTGACCACTCTTCTGGTAAATTATTTTTTATATAATCAAAACAACCTACAATAAAAGGAAAAAGCCTCTCTAATGTTGCATCATTATTTCCTTTATAGAAGGTTCCATCCGTTTTGATAGAATCTTTGTCGAATGTCCCAAAAAAGTTTCCACGGTCCAAACCGACTTTAATAGTATCAATCGTTATACAACGCGTTGCCGATTTGATATTTTCTCCAATAATAATACGATCATAAAGCGGGGATTGCATTTCTTCTCCTAAACTCAAGGCAATTTGAAGTTTTAATGCTTTAATTTGTTCCGTTCGGTTTTCTGAATTCCATAGCAAATCGGAATTTAAGGTGTTCCGTAGATTCTTGGGAACAGCCTTTTGGTTCTCATTGATCTGCATAAATAATTTGACTTGCTGCGTTCTCTCCAAATTAATAAAAGCAACTACTGGAATACAATTTGTCGCTTTATATGGGGAATTTGCATAACCATATAGCCTATGCTGTCCATCAATAATATATGCAGATCGATATTTTTTTGGCAAATGAAGAATTCCTATCCTTGAAATACTCTTTTCTACTTGATTTCCTGCACTATCAAATCTAACAGATTTTCCATTTGTATCAATATTTATAATTATTGAATTCGGGAAAAAGCCTCCATTATCAACGAAGTCCTGAACTGATTTTAGTCTTGACTTTTTAATTAAACGTTGATATGTAGGCATGAGTTTTCTGTTGGCTTTATTCCTATGCAAAACATAACCTATTTTGAGTAGCTTTTCAGGTTCAATCGAAAAGGAATAATAAGTATATCCTCCCATCTTACCTTTAATGGCAGGTATTCGGTTATCCAATTCAGGAATCGTTTGACCTTCAAAAATACTTCCCAATAATTGATATTTGGCCGAAGTCCCTAAATGCTTTGTAAGCTCCTGATAATATTTAAGAGTTTCTTCGTCAAAATGAATTATACCATAGTTATTTAATCGTGCATTGTCCTGTTCTGACAAGTAATAATTTTTTGTGGCAAAAATGAACTTAATCTTATATTTGGTATCAGGAAATAACTGTTGAATTGTAGTTATCAATCCTTCTTTCTTACCTCCTATCGCCTCTATAGTTTCTTTGAAGTTACTCTGCTTAGGATTCCCTGCAACTTTACATTCAATTATTAATATGGTTTCCTCATCCGCAACAAATATATCTATTTGCTGGGTTAATTTTTCATCGTTACTATATGGTAACCTAAAGTTACGATCTTTATTAAGGAATGAGAATCCCATGCGTGCAAAAAGAGCCCAAACGTCATCCTCAAATGCCATATCCATTGGTTTCCGCCTTTGCATTCTAATAGATGTTTTATAACGCTTGTAAACCTCCCATCCATCAGTTTCATATTTGGTCACCAATTCATTCTGCACACTCTCAAACATAAATTCTTTCGCTTTTGCCGAGAGCACGGTTGTTAGGGATTTCCCCGAAACCAATGAATTGAGAATATTTTGTTTGGTCTCTTCTTTCATGTCTCTTATTTTATAAGATTGGTAAAAATATATTCTTTGGTTTGACCTCGTTTTGCATTTATTCCCCCAATAAGGCTCGCACGATTCAATTCTATGCACCAATCTCCATTATTGAATATTTCTTTAATGGTTTCATGAGCAGCATTAGTAAGAATATAGTATGCTCCAATTTTTTTGATATATTGGATCAAAGAGTTTAACCTAATCTGATCTTCCAAAGAAAATATTTTTTGGTTATATTTGATAAACCCGTTGTTATTATGCGAGACTGTATATGGCGGATCCAAAAACACCAAATCATTAGGCTTTATATTTTGTCTTACAAGATCGAAATCCCCATATCTGAGAATTGCATTTTGTAGTGCGTTGCTTACATCTAATAACGTTTTTTCATTGAGAAATTCTTTTTCTCTAAATCCATAGGGAACATTATATTCCCCCTTGAGATTCACCCTATATATACCGTTAAATGAAGTCTGATTTAGATATATAAAACGGGCCGCTCTTGTTATTTCATCTTGGGGATGTTCGCTTCTTATTTTGTAATATGAATCTTTATCGTTGCTATATGTGCATAAAACTTTAATTATATCATACGGGGAATCTCTTAAAGCAATGTATGTTTTTATAAGATCTTCGTTAAGATCAGATAAAAATGCTTGTTGTGAAGGCTTGATTGATAGAAATACGGAAGCTCCTCCTAAAAAAGGTTCATGGTAATTATCAAATGCGGTATCTCCTATTATTTGAGGAAGATATTTGATTAACCAATTTTTTCCACCAGCCCATCTTAAGCATGGTTTTACTATATTTTCACCTGTCATATATAGCAATCTCATATTCAAAGATACAGATTATTTCCATATAATTTATTTATCCACATGGCAAATAATCGGTCGGTTACAGAAAAAACCTTGTTAATTTCGGTGATAAGATCCTTTTCGAGTAGTTTCTTTGCGGCCGACTGTACCGAACTGGCCGAAGTAAGACTGTGCCGTTTGATGAAATCGGCAGATGTAATACGCTCGGCTTCGCCCTCCTTGGCGATGGCATAAAGCAACTCCTTCTGCTTTTCAGGAACGTTCGACAAAATCTCCCGGAAAATCGTATCGTTCGAAGCAATCATATTATCGATGGCAGCCCGGATCGTCTCCAACGTACATTCGTCGCCTTCGGGCGTATCGGCAAACGATTCGTTGAAGGTCTTTTGGATATAGTAGGTGTGCCCCTGAAAAAGTGCATAAACCTTTTCCACATCGATGGCGGCTATCGAACGGTTGCGCCGCTCGAAATGCCCGACGATAAACGGAATGTAAATCTCCGCAGGAATGGCTTTCAGCTCCAACATGTCGGCACTATGGTAGAACGGCCGGGCGGCTGATGCAAACATCTCCTGCATCATGTGGCGTTCGCTCCCGGCAAAGATAAAATGGCTGTTCTCCGACCTTTGGATGTGAGTCCGCAACAAAGCCTCTATGTTCTTCTCCGGATATTTGGCAATTTGCTGGAACTCATCGATCGCTACGATGCAAGGCTTGTCCGCATGAGACAAATATTGGAAAATCTCATCGAGCGTATATTCGGGCCGCTCGATATCTCCCAACTCCACATTGAAAGTGGGAAGATTGGTGATGGGGTCGAACCCGAATTTCCCGCTGATGGACTTAATCGTCTGAATGAAAAGAGTCGCCATTTTACGACTGCGAGGCAGGAGTGTTTCGTAAATCTCCCGGCCGAGCAGATAGGTAAATTCGCGGAGGCTCGACGTATGCAGAATATCGATGAAAAAAGTATAGTACTCCTTACCGATTTCCGGCTTGTCGTAACAGAACTGAATCAGCCCTGTTTTACCCATACGGCGCGGTGAAATGACAACCAAATTATTGCCGTTGGTAATCGACTTGACAAGCCGGGCTGACTCGCTTACCCGATCGCAAAAATACTCCGGAGCGATCTTTCCGGTCACGATGAATGGATTTATAATCTTCGCCATAGGAATATCATTTTTTGCAAAAATAATTATTTTATTCAAATTATGCAAATCGAATAATTATTTAAGCGCCCCCTCGCCGACATAAAAGCCAATTTTATCCACAAATTGCAATTATTTTCATCCAAAATCAAAATTGACACATCCGAATCATTCAGATTCAACGGCAAATTCAGAACACATAACTATCTGTATCTATTGTGATTAAGCGATATCTAATTTCAAAATTCAAGATACAAAATTTTAAAATACTTGGAATCCCTTAATTGCCGTTCTATTTTTGCAATGCCACGTGCGAGTTATTCTGTAATCGTATAATTGGAATCGATAATCCCGCGTATACGGTTAGTGCTGAGATAGTTGTTGCCATTCTATTGCAAGTAACTCATAACTCGTAACGCAATGTCGGTGGCGCAATCATCTTTTTATTAACACGAATGCAGATAGAATGGCACATTCCATCCGATTTCCCCGTCGTCACGACAAAGCCGACCGCAACGGACGTTACGCCGTCAGGCTGTGTATCACCAAAAACAAGCGGCGCAAATACATCGCGCTCGATCTCTACGCCGATCCCGCATATTGGGACGAGGCCGGTGAGCAATTCATCATCCTGCGCAACCTGAAAGGAGCCGAGCAGAAGGCCGAGAATAAACAACGCGAAGCCGACAATGCGCTGCTGGCGAAGTACAAGGTTCGCGCCCGCGAGATCGTCGAACGTTTCGAAATAGAGGGTATCGACTGGACGCTGAACCAGTTCGAGGACGCCTTTCTGAATACCTCCAAACAGGGAAAGTTCAACGCCTATTTCACCGACCGTATCGCGGAACTGCACGCGACGGGACATATCGGCAATTCCCAAACCTATAAGCAGACGCAGGACATGTTGAGAAGCTATGACCGGAAGCTGGATCAACGGCTCTTTTCCGACATCGACCTGCGTTATGTCCGGGGATTCGATATGTTTCTTCAAAAGCGGGGCTGTTGCGGCAACACGCGTAAATTCTATTTCAAGGCATTACGGGCCATTCTGAACCGGGCCAATGCGGAGGGTGTCGGCTCGGTGGCAACCTATCCGTTCGGACGGGGCGGATTCGAGGTCTCCAAACTCGAAGAGGCGACCGCCAAACGCTACCTGCCTGCCGCCGAGCTGTCGAAACTCAAAAGCACCTCGGCCAGCAATCCGCAATGCGAATACGCCCGCAAGCTGTTTCTATTCTCCTATTATTGTTACGGCATATCGTTCATCGACATGGCGATGCTCACGACCGCCCAGATCAAACAGATGGAGGACGGCGACTATATCGTCTACAAGCGGCAGAAGATCAAGCGGCAGAAAGGGGTCAAACCTATTTCGATCAAGATCACGCCCGCGATCCGGCAACTGATCGGGAGCCTGCAAGCGGCATCGCCGACCGTGGACGATTTCCTGCTGCCGATCGTCACCCGCTCCGGCTATACGGGCGAGCGACTCTCTACATGCACATTCGAGCCCGTTACAGCAAGTACCAGAAATACCTGCGCCTGCTCGCCGAGGAACTCGGAATCGATTTCCACCTGACGAGCTACGTCTCCCGCCATACGGCGGCCATGACCTTGCAGCGCAACCACATCCCGCGCGAGGTGATTTCACAGATGCTCGGCCATGCCGATCTGGAAACCACGAACATATACCTCGACAGTTTCGACAACGGCGTGATCAACGAGGCGGCGAAAGTGCTCTAACGGCCGTCACGGTTTAATTTAATTTGTCCCTTGGTACTATAAGTACAAATTTACGATTCAAAATAAACTACGATGAAAATTCCGTTCAGCTATCAAGCCTTTTCAGCATTGCTTCCGGATGAAACGAGGGCCATTGCCTACTATACGGAACAGCATTGGACCTATTGTCCCGACTGTAATATCCGGCTCACACGACCTTTGAGGAGAAGAAATCCGCTGCTGTTACGTTGCCCTCAATGCGGGAAAACCGTCTCCGTTTTCACAGGGACCGTCCTTCAGGGGACGCGGACGGACCTCCGATACTGGCTCTATACCGGCATGCTGTTTTATTTCTGCAAGAGTCATTTCCCCCAGTTCCAGCTACCTCATCTGTTGTCCATAAAATCCATAAAGCAGGAGGTCGGAGCCACCTCAGATCAGACCATGCGCCGGATATACACGACCCTCAGGCGGCTTTTCGATAGCACGGATGAAGACGACATAAATTTTCGAAACCTCATATTCCAACCCCTCTACTTACGCGCCCAGCAACTCCGACCATTCTCATTGACCTATACGGGCTGTAATCGTTCATTAAATTCATTATTTTCATTAAGTACCCCTGCAGAATAGCTCTCTCGCAAGGGTACTTTCATTTTAGAGCCTATGTATATTCCATTATCATATTTCAGTATAAAAACTCATCTAAAATAATATTTTTTATGACAAAAATTACTGATGAAACCCCGATCGCCATGCTGACCGTGGGGCAACTGAAAGAGATTCTCGGCATCGACCGAATCTTAGGTAACCTTACCGCACATCAAACTCCGACCGAGCAAGTGATGACCGTCGAGGAGGTCGTGCGCCTGACTGGATACAGCAAGGTGACGATTTACAAATTTACGAGCGAACGAAAGATACCGTTTCGCAAGCCGGAGCATGGCGGACGGCGACTCTACTTTCAGCGCGAAGAGATCCTCGACTGGTTGCAGAGCGAATCGCACCCGACGATCGAACAGGAAAACATCCGGAAAATAAAACAATTAAAAAAACATTAGTCATGAAAAATGAAAAAACAACGACCAAGCCCGCATTCGACCCGGAGGTTCCGCCCCGTGAAGGGTTCATCTTCTACCGTACCTTTTATGAAGCGCTGGCCTCGATGAAGAACAGGGCAAGATTACATCTCTATGATGTGATTATGAGATACGCCCTCTATGGCGAGGAACCGACGGATCTCAACGGGGAGCAGATGCGAACCTTCATACTGATCCGTCCCCAGCTGGATGCCAACGAACGGAAACGGCAAGCAAAGTACAAAAAGAAGGCAATCAAAAAGAATAACGACGAAGAACTCAACGAATTTTTCACAAAAACCGAAGACGAAGAAAATGACAATCTACGAATACTCAACGATATACAATATGAATAGG
>ENA-ORUB01004235-ORUB01004235.1-human-gut-metagenome-genome-assembly--contig:-NODE-4235-length-11243-cov-2.550411_pt1 | contig 11243 bp, 9 predicted proteins | sample MGYA00241918_ERZ509200 | MGnify/ENA primary metagenome ERZ509200 (study PRJEB26280, sample SAMEA2338853) | human gut metagenome | biome: human gut; feature: human-associated habitat; material: faeces... | reverse complement strand
AGTGGTTGAAGATCAGGCCGCTGCGGATAATAAAATCCCGGAAATATTCGGCGGCGGGGGGCATATACTGCTCCTTGTTCCATTGGATATACAGCTTCCGCGCGGGGATCTCGTTTTCGATGGGCAGCACCTTCACATTGTAGGGGGTCCCGCCCAGGGGCCTGGGAACGATAGCGACGCCGTGATTGGCGGCTACCATTCCGTACATGATAACGTCTTGGGCTGTCTCCATGGTGATCTTGGGCTGGATGCCCAGGCTCTGGAACAGCTCGTCGGTGACAGAGCGCAACTGGCAGTTGTTGTCGAAAGAGATGAAGGGCTCCCCGTCCAGCTCCCGCAGGTCCACCGACTCCCGCTGAGCCAGCCGGTGGCTCTCCGGGACCAGCAGGACGATCTGGTGTTCGCCGATGAGGGCCCCTTCTACCCGGGGGTCGTCGATTTTGGTGCAGAAGACCAAGTCGATCTCCCCGGCCAGCAGCTTGTCCCGCAGCTGCATGAAGGTGGCCTCCTGGTTGAACTGGAGGCGCACCCCCACCCGGTTGGTCTCGGAGAGGTAGCGCACGATGAGCTCGGGCGCGAACTCCGCCAGGGAGGGGAAACAGGCCATAACCACCGTGCCGGTGTTGGGGTTGATATAGTCCTGGAGGCGGGCCACTCCGGTGTCCAGCAGGTTCAGGGCCTGGGAGACATAGGGGAGGAACAGCTCCCCATATTTGGTCAGTTTGATGTTGCGTCCCTTTCGGACAAAAAATTCCACATTCAGCTCGTCCTCCAGCTCCTGAATGGAGTGGCTCAGGTTAGACTGACTGACATACAGCTTTTCCGCCGCCCGGGTGTAGTGCTCCAGCTCGGCGATGGTCTTGAAATATTGCAGCTGCCGTAAATTCATACGGCGCTCCCCCTTTCTGTTCCGAATTTTATTATATTGATTCAATTATGCCATAATTCGATGAAAAAATCAAATGTATTTTTCAGTTCGGGACAGAAAAAGGCATATCTTATCGGCCTGACCCGGCCTGCGCCTGCTTTGCCAGCTTGCGGGTCTCCAGGGTGCTGAGGATGACATCAGCGGAGATGAGCACCAATCCCACCAGGAAGGAGGGGGTAAAAGTCTCGTTCAGCAGCAGTATGCCCAGCAAGGCAGAGAACATGGGCTGGAGAGGGTAAAAGAGGGAGCAGGTGCTGGCAGGCAGCTCGGCCAGACTGGCCGTCCAGGTGTACTGGGCCAGCCCGGAGCCCACCAGCCCCAGATAGAGCACCACCAGGATGTTGGCGGAGCTCAGGCCGGTGCCCCCTGCCTGCACCGCGGCCGCCACCCCCGTGGGGATGTGGAAGATCAGACTGATGACCATGCCGTAGGCTGTGACCAGAATGGGGGGATACTTGGCGGTGAGCTGGCGCATGAAGACAGAGGCCACGCTCCAGGTGACCACTGCCGCCAGCACCACCAGGATGCCCGCCATCTCCCCCTGGCCGGTGGCGCCGGTGGTGATGACGAAGGTGCCCACCAGTGCCAGCACCAGACACAGCACCTTGGTGGGGGTGATCTTTTCCTTCAGGTGGAGGGCAGCGAAGATGGTGACCCCCACTGGTGTCACCGAGTTGACCAGGGAGGCCATGGAGGCCCCGGTGAGGGAGATCCCCAGCTGGATGAGGAAGATAGTGAGGAAATAGCCCATGACCCCCACCCCGGCAAAGTATTTCCAGTCCGCCCGGTCGATCTTCACGCCGAAGTGCTTCCGGGCCATGAGCATCAGGGGAAATGAGGCCACAAAACACCGCAGGCAGCCCAGCAGGGGGGCGGGCACATCGTCAGAGATCAGCTTCCCCCCCACGTACACGCTCCCCCAGAAGAAGAAGGTGACAAACAGAAGCAGAAATGCCCGGCTTTTCTTCAGCAGCTCCATAGAAACGCTCCTCTCCAAAACACAGCAGTCTTTCAGCGGATCAGATCTGGCTGGACGCATGGGACCGCCTCCGGAATATTTCTCTGCCGGGAGCAGACCCACGGGGCCACCCAAAGGAAGAAACGGACCGGCGCCGCTGGGGCGCCGGCCCGTTTGAAATTCATGGGTACGCGCTTGTCCGCAGCTGGGGATCAGGCCCCGGCAACAGCGGCCAGCTCGTCCTGCAGGATGGTACCCAGACCGTCGACCTCGCCGTCGATCTTGGTGTACAGATCCTGCACGCCCTGCAGGTTCAGGATCTCGTCATAGAACTCGGGAGCGTACTCCACCATCTCCATGCCGCCGGCAGCCAGAGTGTCCTTGCTGCTCTTATCCAGCTCGGTCAGAGCGGGACGCAGCTCAGCAATGGCTTCCTCCACGGCCTGAGTCAGGGCATCCTGATACAGGGGGTCCAGGCTGTTGAACTTGTCATTGTTGATGATGATCTGGTTCAGGTACAGGATGTGGTTGGTGAAGTTCAGATACTTCTGGACCTCCTGGAAGTTGGAGGTCATGCAGGTATCAGCGGCGTTCTCCTGAGCGTCGATGGTGCCGTTCTGCAGGGAGATGTACACCTCAGGCCAGGCCAGAGGAGTGGGGGCAGCGCCCAGAGCAGACCAGAAAGCCATGTGGTTCTGGTTCTCCATGGTGCGGATCTGCAGGCCCTTGAACGCATCCAGAGTGTCCAGCTTCACATTGGAAGTGGTCAGACGGTAAGTGGCGTTCTGCAGGTAGCCCAGGATCTTCATGTTCTTCTCTTCATACTTGGGGGCAATGGCCTTCAGGAACTCGCTGTCATCGCCGTTCAGCACCTGGTCGATGGTGTCGCCGTCATACTGAGCGAAGACCATGGGCAGATCGAACACGGCCACGGCGGGCACGAAGGAGACGGTGGGAGCGGTCTGCAGCACCACATAGTCCAGGGTGCCGTCCAGCATCTGCTGCTGGATATCCATGTCGCCGCCCATCTCGCTGTTGGGATAGTACTCAACGGTCAGCTGGCCGCCAGTGATGGCGTCCACCTTCTCGGCAACCAGCTCACCCAGCTGCTGGGCAGCGGCGCCCACGCCGGCGGAGTCAGCGCCGCGCAGGACCACGGGGTCCAGGCTGGCGTAGTCAGAACCGGTGCTAGCAGCGGGGGTGCTGGTAGCAGGGGTGCTGGCATCGGGGGTGGAGCTGGCGGCGGGGGGGCTGGTGTTGCCGCCGCCGCAGGCGGCCAGGCCCAGAGTCATGGCGCCAGCCAGGACAAGAGCTGCAAATTTCTTCATGTTTGTTTCCTCCTCTTAAATGGTATGTTTTATTTGTTCACTTGCCCGACCGGCCAAGGGCCGACCGGGTCAAGGGTGAACCGAAGTCAGTGGTCAGCGGCCCAACAGCGCCAGACTGACCGGCTCCACATAAGTGATGAGAGCCAGGGCCAGCAGGAAGGAGATGATGAAGGGGACCGCCCGCTTGGCCACAGCCATGGGCGGCTCCTCCGCCAAGTTTCCGGCCACGAACAGGTCCAGGCCGAAGGGAGGCGTGGCCAGGCCGATGGACAGACAGCACACCAGGATGACGCCGAAGTGGACGGAGTCCACGCCCAGGGCCTGCACAGCGGGCAGCAGGATGGGGGCCAGGATGACGATGGCGGGGCCGGTATCCATGACCATGCCCAGGATCAGGAACAGGATGACCAGGACAGACAGGACGCTCCAGGAAGTGGTGAAGTTGCCCACGATGAAGTCCTCGATCACCTTGGTGGCGCGGGTCAGGGACAGCACGCGGCCGAAAGCGGTGGCAAAAGCCAGCACGAAAGCCAGGCCGCCGTAAGTCTTGACAGAGCTGGCCAGGAAGGGGATCAGGTCCTTCAAAGAGATGGAGCGGTACACCACCAGGGAGACGAACAGAGCGTAGAACACGGACACGCAGGCCGCCTCAGTGGGGGTGACGATGCCGGAGTAGATGCCGCCCAGCACGATGATGGGGCACAGCAGGGCGAAGAAGCTGTCAGCAAACAGCTTCAGGAAGCCGTTGCCCCGCAGCTCGGACATCTTGGCGCGGATGCGCTGCTTGTCCTCGCCCTTGGTGATGCAGAAAATCACCGCATAGGCCATCATGAACAGGCCGATCAGGATGCCGGGGATGACGCCGGCCAGGAACAGGTCGCCGGTGGAAACGCCGGTGGCCAGGGAGTAGAGCACGAAGGGGATGGAGGGCGGAATGATGACGCCCAGGCCGCCGGCCACGGCGATCAGGCCGGCGCTCCAGCGCTTCTCATAGCCCATTTCCACCATGAAGGGGATGCACATGGAGCCGACGGCGGCGGTGGTGGCCGGGCCGGAACCGGAGATGGCGCCGTAGAACAGGCAGGTCAGGATGGCCGCGCAGGGCACACCGCCGGGGATGTTTCCTACGAAGTAGGAGAAGAAGTTGAACAGCCGGCGGGAGATGCCGCCCTCTGCCATGATGACGCCGCCCAGGATGAACAGAGGCACCGCCAGGATGGGAGTGGAGTCAGCGCCGGACAGCGTGAAGTTGATCAGCTGGTCCACCGGTGCTCCGGCGTTCATAAAATACTGGGGGAACAGGGTGCCCAGGCACATGGCCACGCCAATGGGCACGGACACGGCGATTGCGATCAGAAATACGATAAATACCATTAATGCTGCCATTAGTTCGCGCCTCCTTCCAGATCACCCTTGGCCGCGGCGGCCTCCTCGGCGGCGTCCGCCATAGCCTGCTCCAGAGTGGTCAGTTCCTTCTTATTGAAGTTCATGATATGAAGCACGACCTGCTGGATGCCGCGGATGAAGCCCAGGCCGAAGCCGATCAGCAGGCAGATGTACACAGCGGCCATGGGCAGCTCCATGGCGGGAGAGGTACGACCGCTGTTCAGGGCGTTTTGGATCACGGTGATGGAACCGGTGAAAAACAGCGCCATCACCACGGTGTTGATGAGATCGATCACGATGTTGATCGCGTTGCGGGCCTTGGTGGGCAGCAGGTCCACCAGCACGTTCACGCGCAGCATGTTGCCCTTGCGCATGGTGTAGGGCAGGGAAATGAACACGCTCCAGATCCAGCAGTAGCGGCAGAACTCCTCCGGCCAGGAAAGGGCGGCGAAGAAGGTTCTGGCGATGATCTGCAGCATGGTGATGCAGGAGATGAGGACCAGGAAAAAGACCAGGAAGGTCTCTTCAAAGTGCTCATCCAGCCATTTGATGACTTTCATGTTTTACCTCCTCTTTACTACTTACAACGTCTTTCACCGGGCTGTTTCCGGCGGCAGACATGTCCGGCGGGGGGCCGGACTGCTCCGCATCCCGATCTCTTCTCCCCCCGGAATGCGGAAATACCCCAATGCGTGGTTTCCTCCTCTCTCTCTTCTTGTCTTCTCATTCAAAACAGCGCACAGCGCAGATGGGGGGTCCTTACTTGCTCTCCGCCAGGATGTCCATGAGCTCCTTGCGCATGGCTTCCACAGGGGCTTTCTCGCCAGTCCACAGTTCGATCTGTGCGGCGCCCTGATACAGGGACATGCCCAGACCGTTGAGCACCTGGCAGCCCTTCTCCTCCGCGTTGAGCAGGAACTGGGTCTTGTCGGGGTTGTAGCAGGCGTCAAAATAGAACTGACCGGGCTGGATGTGCTCCACGGGCATGGGAGTCTGGCCGATGGTGGAGCCCATGCCGATGCCGCTGGCGTTCATAACCACGTTGCACTCAGCGATCTTGGCGTAGTCGCCGTGGTGGACCAGCTCAGCCACAGGGGCAAAGTTCTCGTTGATGTCCATGACCAGGGACTCAGCGCAGGGCTCATAGAAGTCGGTGATGTAGATCTTCTTGGCTCCGTGATAGGCCAGCACGCTGCACATAGCACGGCCGGCGCCGCCGGCACCGAAGCAGAAGAAGGTGGACTCCTCCACGTTGATCTTGCCCTCTTCCACCAGGGAGGTGTAGAAGCCAACGCCGTCGGTATTGTAGCCAATCAGCTTGCCCTCGGGGGTCTTGACCACGGTGTTGCTGGCGCCCATCTTCTTGCACAGGGGGTCCAGCTCGTCCAGGTAGCGCAGCACGCGGACCTTGTTGGGCTTGGTCACGGCGAAGCCGGCAAAGTTCATGTAGCGCAGGCCGTTGACCACATCGCCCAAGTGGTCCTTGTCCACCTCGGTGTAGAAGTAAAGCATGTTCAGACCGGCGGCCTCATAACCGGCGTTCTGCATCCGGGCGGCGAAAGACTGGCCCAGAGGTTTGCCCAGCAGGGTGATCATTTTGGTGTTGATGTCGATCTTCATAACGATCCCTCTCTCATTCTCTTCAAAAAAGTTTTATTGCGGTGATATCAGACGGCAGGACTCAGTCGATGCCGTGCTCCTTAAAGTAAGCCTTGGCAGTATCCAGGCAGCGCTTGGCATGGCCGGCCACACCCAGCTCCTCGATCCGCTTCAGGTTGGGCAGCTCGATGGACAGGGGGATCTCGGGCATCCCCTTCACCATGCCGGCGATGTCCATGGCACCCTCTCCGGGGTACAGGCGGCCCTCACGTGCGGTGAAGAGCATCAGCTCGTCCTTGATGTTGTCCAGGACGGGGTCTCCGTCGGGCCCGGCGGGGCCGTCGCACAGGTGGATGAAGTTGAAGTATTTGGGATCGGTGCGGGCCAGCTCGTCACCGGTGACACCGGCGCGGCCGGCATGGAGGGTGTCCACCATGATGTACAGGTTGTCCGCCTTCACAGTGTCCACCAGCGTGATGGCCTCCTGGAGGTTGCGGACACCGGCCCAGGGCAGGAACTCCACGTTATACTTCAGGCCGTACTTCTTGGCCATCTCGGCGATCTTGGCCACCTGATCGATGTAGTAGGCCTTGTCCCGGGTCCAGATGCTGCCCAGCACGTCGGTGGCGCCCAGCTCGGCTGCCTTCTCAAACGCGGGGTCATACTCGTTGATGTCCAGGTCGGGGCGGACGCGGGCCAGCTCGATGTCCATCACGGGCATGTCGTACTCCTTCAGAGCCTGGCGGGTCTCCTCGAACAGCTTGGCGTCCTTGTGGAGCAGGAACTCCGGCTCTCCGGGCAGGTGCATCGGGATGGTGCGCAGGCTGACGAAGTCATACCCCGCCTCCTTGGCGATGCGGATCTGGTCCACAGGGGCGGTACCGGGGATGGTCAAATAGGCCAACGAAAACTTTCTGGACATACTGCATTCCTCCGAATTCTAATATCATATTGTATTCGGTCCCGCAGGGGCCGTTTCCCGGCCTTTGAGCTGGAGGCGGCGGGAACATCCGTCCCCCCTGCCCGCCCGGGCCGGCACGCCGATGGCTGCCATAAAAATAAACAATCCCGGCGGCAAACATGAGGAGAGGGCACTGGAAATATCACCCTTGTGGCACTATCACCAATTCCCTCTTTTCGTTGTCTCCCATTTTATTTCAAAACTACAAATTCGTCTACTGCGAACTCTTCATAATTTCATCAATACTTCGCATGCTTTACCCGCTTCTCATCCCAATTTATTGTTCCATTTGTATAGTTTTACCCTATCAAAATTGTGCACCCATACAGGAACCTTGGTTTTTTTAAGGATTTGGACATGCAAATTTTTCGATTGTGCAAATCGCTCAACTTTATTTAAGCTCCCCTATTTCTCCATGATGTCTGACGATTTTCCCCCTTTGGGGCTCTCCAAGCCCCTCCCGGTCCCGCTTCCAGGCCGCCGGCAGCCCCAGGGCAAGGGGCACGGAGCTCTTTGACGGCCCGCCGCCGCGCCTCAACCATCGAAATTTTCCATAGTTTAATGTAAAACTTATATTGGAATAATGGAGACCAATACAGTATGATAATCGTATAAGATGCTAATGAATGTTCCGGCATCCGGCAGGCGTTTCGCACATTTTCCACAAAACCTCGCCGCCGTGCCGGCATTATCAAGGAGGTTTCCCCAGCTATGATGAATCTACCCTCTGAAATCACCATCTGTGAGGTGGGCCTGCGCGACGGCCTCCAGAACGAAAAGACCATCGTCTCCACCGAGGATAAGCTCTCCCTTCTGCGGGACTTGGTGGACGCCGGCTTCCCCGTGATCGAGGTCGGCTCCTTCATGCACCCCAAAAAGGTGCCCCAGATGGCAGATACGGATGACCTGTTCAAGGCTCTGGTCAATGAATTCCCCGGCGTGGAGTTCCGCGCTCTGATCCCCAATCTGCGGGGCGTCCAGCGCGCCGCGGACTGCGGCTGCAAAAAGGTGAAGCTGAATGTCTCCGCCAGCCGTGAGCACAACCTGAAGAATCTGAATATGACTCCTGAGGAGAGTGTAGCCGGTTTTGCCGACTGTGTCAAGGCCGCCGCGGAGCACGGGATCGAGGTCTCCGGCTCCATTTCCATGCCCTTCGGCTCCCCCTGGGACGGCCGCATCCCTCAGTCCGAGATCGACTCCATCATCGATGCATATCTGGACGTGGGCATCACCGAGATCTCCCTGTCCGATACCTCTGGCATGGGCGTCCCCAACCAGGTCTATGAGATGTGTTCCCATGTCCACACCAAATTCCCCACTGTCTCTTGGTGGCTCCACTTCCACAACACCCGCGGCGTTGCCATGGCCAATATCATGGCCGCCATGGAGGCCGGCATGACCCGTTTTGACACCTCCTTTGGCGGTCTTGGCGGCTGTCCCTTTGTCCCCGGTGCTGCCGGCAACATCTCCTCTGAAGATGTGATCCACATGTGCGACGAGTCCGGTATCACCACCGGCGTCGACGTGCGCAAGGTGATGGCCATCTCCAGAAAGGTGCAGACCATTCTGGGCCACACCACTGACAGCTACCTCCTGCGGGCAGGCTGCTCCAGCGACCTGCTCCAGACGGTCAAGTAAGGGGACCCCTGTTACTTTCGCTTCCTGTCTTCTTATTCTCTTCTCCACAACGCCCGGCCTGTGTAAACAGGCCGGGCGCTGTGGTTCCAGCCCATTTCCGGAACAAAACAGCGCGCCCCGGGGAAACTCCCCCCCGGCGCGCGCTGTTTTTTGTGTCAGGCCAACGGATTTCCAGGTGCCTCCTGAATGTTGTGCTTCTTGGCATATCCAGTGAGCATCAGGGTCAGCGCCCCGTCTCCGGTGATGTTGCAGGCGGTGCCAAAGCTGTCCTGAAGCGCAAAGATGGTCATCATCAGGCCGGTGCCGTCATTGTCGAAGCCCACTACGCTGATGATCAGGCCCAGGGAGGCCATCACCGTGCCGCCGGGCACGCCGGGCGCCCCCACCGCAAAGACACCCAGCAGGAAGCAGAAGAGGATCATTGTGGGCAGGGAGGGCAGCTCACCGTAGAGCACCTTGGACACCGTCATCACGAAGAACACCTCGGTGAGCACTGAGCCGCACAGGTGGATGTTGGCAAACAGGGGGATGCCGAAGTCCACCATGTCCCGGCGCAGCACCTTGGACTTCCGTGCTCCCTCCAGGGCCACGGCCAGGGTGGCCGCGGAGGACATAGTGCCCACCGCGGTGAGGTAGGCGGGCCCGTAGTGGCGCAGGACCTCCCAGGGCTTCTCCCCGGAGTAGAGCCCCGCCAGCAGATACAGAACTGCCAGCCAGAGGTAGTGTCCCACCATCACGATCAGGATCACGATGAGGAAGACGGGCAGCTGGCGGGTGATGCTGCCCTCATAGGCCAGCCCGCAGAAGGTGCCCGCGATAAAGAAGGGCAGGATGGGGATCACCACCCGGGAGACCACCGCCAGCACCACCCGCTGGAACTCCTCCAGCACCTGGGTGATGACCTTGGCCCTGGTCCAGGTGGCCGCCAGGCCCACCAGCACAGAAAAGACCAGCGCGGACATCACCGACATGACGGGCGCGATGTCCAGGTTGAACAGCAGCTCCGGCGCCTCCCTCAGCCCCTCCGCCGCCGACTGGATGGACAGGCCGGGGATGATGGCGTAGCCGGCCCCCATTGACATCAGTGCGGCGCAGACTGAGGAGGTATAGGCCAGTGCCAGCGCCAGGACCAGCATCCGGGAGGCATTGCTCCGCAGACGGGTGATAGACGGGGCAATAAAGCCGATGATGATCAGCGGGACACAGAAATTGATCAGTGAGCCCAGCAGGTTTTTCAGCGTCAGTACCACCTGCATGATCGTGCCGCCCACGTCGGTGCCTCCGATCCACAGGTCCGCAGAGCCCAGACCGATGATGATGCCGATCACCACGCCGATGATCAGACGGACGGGAAGACTGCTCAGTATTTTTTTCATACTCTCCACACTCCATTTCCCAGTTCAGAAGCCGCCCCGCCTTCACACAGCACGCGGAGCGCCGCTGTCAGGACCACTATACCACATTATGCTTCCCTGTACAAGAATGGAGCCTGTCTTTCTCTCCCCTCAGCCAAGGAACCCCAGATGCTCCAGCAGGATCTTGCTCCCCATCAGGACCAGGATCACCCCGCCGGCAAGCTCCGCTTTGCCCTGGAAGCGGTCCCCAAAAGCTCCGCCGATATACACGCCCGCCGCCGACAGCAGGAAGGTGATGACACCGATGCAGGAAACGGCCGGCCCGATCTCCACCCGTAGAAAGGCGAAGGTCACTCCCACCGCCAGTGCGTCGATGCTGGTGGCCACCGCCAGGGGCAACATGGACCGGGGGCGGAAGGAGCTGTCCACGTGCTCTTCCCCGCCCCGGGACTCCCGGATCATGTTCGCTCCGATCAGCCCCAGCAGGAGGAAGGCGATCCAGTGGTCCACTCCTGCGATGATCTCTTGAAAGCGCCCCCCCAGCAGATAGCCCAGAAGAGGCATCAGCATCTGAAAGCCGCCGAAATAGATTCCTGCCGTCACGGCGTGGCTTCCCCTGACCCGCCCCACCGAAAGTCCCTTGCATATGGCCACTGCAAAGGCGTCCATAGACAGTCCTACCGCAATAACAAACAATTCCCACAGGCTCATATTGTGGTTCCTCCTCACACGCAGCCGGTCCTCCCCGACCCTGGAACGGGCAAAAGAAAAGACCTATCTGTCCCCACGACAGATAAGTCTCATCGTTTCATGCAGAGCCAGGAGGACTTTCCTCCAGTTTGTTGACTCTGCCGCGCGGCGCGCCGACTACTCCCTTATATGTTTATCTAGCTTACCACGCGGGACCACGCTCTGTCAATCATTTTTATTGTACTGCTCCTCTCTTTATGCACCCATCTTTTTTCATTTCGGCTGACGTTTTTCCGCAAAAAGTGTTGACAGCAGGACCAAGTTATGCTAATATATCACCTGCACTGAGCGTTTTCTGTGTGCCGCCAATATGCGCGAGTGGTGGAATTGGCAGACTCGC
>ENA-ORUB01004229-ORUB01004229.1-human-gut-metagenome-genome-assembly--contig:-NODE-4229-length-11259-cov-25.785077_pt1 | contig 11259 bp, 9 predicted proteins | sample MGYA00241918_ERZ509200 | MGnify/ENA primary metagenome ERZ509200 (study PRJEB26280, sample SAMEA2338853) | human gut metagenome | biome: human gut; feature: human-associated habitat; material: faeces... | reverse complement strand
GTGTTTATGGCGAAGGTTTCGACCGTTTCAAGGTAGGCAAGAAGATAGGTTTGCCTAAGAAGAAATAGATAAACAGAAAAAGCCCGATAGGAGAGCGTTGCTGCTTCCTGTCGGGCTTTGATTATTGTGTATCGTTTAAGCGATTTGTAAAGGCTTAACCGATTACTTGTTCTTGTACTTGACAACTACCTTGTTGGCATAAATGCCTTGTGCCTGTGAAATGGCAGCACCTGTGCTCTGTATGGTCAAAGCGTTGTTCTCAAATGAACTCTCAATACCTGTTGTGGCTTTGATCATTTCTCCTGTCTCCATATCTTGATCATCAGCAACTACCTGATTTGGAACATAGGTAGATACCTTTACGTTGCGGTTGAGAAGGAAACCAAGGAATAAGTCATCACGGCTCATTAACCAGCTAAAGGTGTTCAGCAAATAATAAGGTTCTACGGTGTTTGGACATGTACGGATACTCTTATTTGTTGTGAACTCGCTAGTTAAGCTTAGAGTATATGCAGACAAGTTGCCTTCAGTATAAGTGCTCAGGAAATTTACATCAGCGTCATCTGCTGCACCTACCTGCTTAACGCTTGTGAGGTAACCGTTTGCATCGTAGCTCCAAGTATAAGTTACCTTGTCGCCTGTCATCATATCCATACCTGTACTGCTGATAACGCGCCCCTGGTCATCAAGAGTATAAGTATAAGGATTATTCTCTACAGAAACTGATTTTCCGTTGTAATTGAAAACCCAACCAAGACTACCATTAGAAGTAATTTCCTTGAGAGTTCCATCTTCATTGTAAGACATGTTGAGAGTTAAAACGCCTTCTGTAAGACCCAAGTATGGGGCATACATGTTGAGTGCCGTATTATCTGATACAGTAATGCTCTCAATCTGGCGTTTCTGGAAGGCATATACCTTACCCAACTCCCAAGAAGCATTGCCGCGAACCAGAGATACGGCATATTCGCCCTCTGCCAAATCAGCAGGAATAGTAACCTTTACGCCATCAGTTGTAACTGTTGCCTCTAATGTCTTGTCACCAACTACAATCTTGTCGCCCTGGGCAAAACCGATACCGGTAAGGGTTACTTCCTCGCCAATACCCATCTCGCCTGGCAATGACAGGGTAGAGATTGGGTTGTCAGCTGCAAGAAGAGTCATGCTGCCCAATGTCCAGCTATCATTACCTGTCTTCAATACTACGTTTACCTTACCTTCAGTCATGGTGTAAGGAATGGTGAAGGTTGCGCCGTTAGAAGACATCTTGGCATTGGTGTTAACCTCAGTTCCCTGCTCAGGCTGGAGATAAAGAGTCTGACCAGCAGCGAAACCGCTACCCTGTACTGTGACCTCGGCACCAATCTTTGCAGAAGTTGGAACCACTGCATTGCTTACTGGGTTAGTAGGCCCATCGTCGTCTGACGAACACGCTGAGAAAGTGATGAATGCACAAAGCATCAACATCATTGAAATCAATTTTTTCATAGTGCTGTGTTTTAATTAATTAATAAATAAATATATTGTTTTTAAACTCTATTCTTACAACCCAGGCTGACTGTTCAGAATCTTCTCTGTGTCCTCGCTTGAAGGACGGGTCATGTCTGGATTCACGATTCTGCCGTTAGGATCGAGGAGGATGAAGCGAGGAATGCCGCTGATGCGGTAATCGCTCTGGAACTTGCTGCCCTTACCGATATAAAGTTGGGTACCGCTCAGTGCACCGCTCTTCACCCTGGCAGCCCATTTCGCCTTGTCCTGGTCGATAGAAAGACCTACGAAAACGATGTTTCTGCCCTTGAACTTCTCTTCCAGTTTTTTGAGGAATGGCAACTCTTTCTGGCATGGTCCGCACCAGGTAGCCCACATATCTATATATATGTACTTGCCACGGAAATCACGGAGCGTCATCTCCTTGCCGTTTACATCCACACCCTTGAACATAGGTGATGGACGGCCTACTGCCGCTTTGTCCCATTTGGCACATGCCTTCTTGAAGATGTCATTCAGGCGAGGCGATGTAACATAGGTATAGTACAGATTCTGCAGATCGGTGATGTTCTCCACGCCATTACCTTCAACATAGGTGAAAGCCAGGAAATGAATCAGCGATTCGCGCACCTTGTCGCTCTTCGTATTCTCACCGATATAGCTCATCTCTGCAAGCACCTTAGGATAGAGTTGGCGGATGTTCTTTCCCGCTTCATCAAATACGTGGGCTGTCTCAATCATATAGTTGCGATACTCATCGTTGTCGGCGAGATCATCATCCTCCTTCACATACTGGCGCAGGGTATCGTAATAGTCCTTACCCAAAACCAAAGTGGTATCCTGAGTGAGATAAGTATGACTTACCGGATACATCAGGAAGGCATTGGCATAGAAGTAGGTGATTCTGCCTTCTTCCATCTTCAGAAATTTGTCGTCGGCAGCAAACTTGCGTGCCTTCAGCAGGCGTTTCATCGAAGCTATCTTCTTGTCAACGGTAGCCTTAAACTCGCTCCAAGGCTGGATGTAAGCCTCATTAGGCAAGCCGGTTAACTGAATCTTGTTCAAGTAATCGATAGCCTTCTCGTTGCCGCCCATTACGGCGAAAGTGTTGTCGAAATCTTTGGCATCAAACGAGATGGTTACATCATCGCCTTTCTGCAGATATACGTTCTTTGTCTTCTCGCCATAATAAACGTTGGCGTAGAGAGCATCCATGCCGTCGAGCTGCACGGTAGCCTTCCCGTCGGTCAGTGGAAATTCGTTGACGCTCATGTGGTAAACGAGTACCACATTGGAGAGCACTGGATTCTTGACGTCAAATCTAATGGTGATGCCCTCAGCGGCGTGCATGTTCACTGCAGCCAGCAGGAACAGAAGCAATGATAATATTCTATTCTTCATTTTTACTTTCTTTTTTAAAGTTGATAATTAGTTGGTACGCTCACGGTAAGTAGCATCTACTATCTTGCCGAAGCCTGAATAGCTGGTAGGTGTAACCTTAGAGAAATCGCCCTCTGCGCTCATGCCGTCGTAGATGCGGAGTGTACCCGAACCATTGCTGTTCTCTGAACCTACGATGAGATCGTAATCATGGGCTGAAGCTGAATTCTGATAGAAATTAAACTTCATCATCGTGATGGTTTCGCCGTTGAAACTGAACTGGCGCTCTGCCTTCAATGGTTTCTCCGAGAGGTTCACGCGATAAACGGTACCGCCTACAGCATAATACATGTAGTTCTTCTGCGAACTGAAGGCGAAGCAAGAGGCATTGGCGATGTCTTTGCAGTCGCTCAAGTCGCCGTAGTAAGCCTTACCCAGTGCAAAGGTGCAGTCGGCATAGCAGAGCATATCACCCAGCTGGATGCCATACAGTTCATATTTCTTTCCGCTGCGCAGGATGGTATAGGTGATGCCCATCTTGGCGTTTCCCGGGTCATATTTCGTATTCTCCATATAGACGAAATCCTTGCCGGTAGGATATTCGCTGAAGGCTTTGCCGGTTATCATATCCGATCCCTTGTATCCGGTAGCAATCTCTTCCATATCCTTCATGCTGTGATAGGAAACATCAGAGAGCGAAAGGCCCGGCAGGAATGGACAGCAGGACATGAAGCACTTGTTCACATTATCATAAAGCAGATAGATGGATGCGTAAGAGGATGCTCCGATGTTGGCTCCTACAGCTGGTGCAAGAACAGGCTGTTTGTTGACGGCAGCGAAGAGTCCCTGAATACCCATGTTGGATGCCGAATATGCATAGCCGTCGCTCACAATCATTCTCATCATGCCGCTTTGGTCGCATACCATGCTCTGTGGCTTCAGATTGGTCTGCTTGGCTACCTCGTACTTGAAGTCGTAATCTTTCTGCCATACAAAACTGTTATTTGACAGACGGGTGGCTCCGTCGGCAGTAAAGAGATAGAAAGGAGAGTCGGAATGTCCGCTGTTTGGCGCATACTGGATGCTGTATGGATGATTCAACTCAGGCATTCCGCTGGTCTTGAGGATGTCGAGATAGGTTTTGCCTGTAACCTTCGATATCATGTCGAGACGGGTCTTGCCGTTCACATCACAGAGCACCATCCAGCCTTCTGAAGAGGTATCGCTCACGGTGAGTGTATAGCTCTGCTGCCAGAAGAGTCCAGTCTTCTTCTCTGTTGCGGTGAAGTAGAGGGTATATTCTCCTGCAGGAAGCGTCATTTCCTGCACGAGATGTTTTTCGTTGCCAAGCACGGTCACCTCGTTGTCGCCCGACTTATTGATGACCTTCCACTCGTAGTTGTAGGCATCGAGGTCGGTAATGTTGTCGCCCAAATTTGGGTCGAGGTCGATGTTGGCATGGGTGAGTACCGAGATGGTCTCAGGTACGCCGGTGATAGTAGGCTCGTTCAGACTGTGATAATCGTAGTTGCCCTCATCTTGCGAGCATCCTGCCATCATCGTAGCCATCATCAGAGCCGCTGCCATTATTTTATAATTTCTCATAATCTTCCAGTTTTTTTTATTCTCCATAGAAAGTCAGCGCATTGCCCTTTGCATCGAATGCATCGGCATCGTATGCCTCGCCGTTGTTGCGAAGTTTCTGCTGCTCTCTCACATAGCTCTGCATCTCAGAACTTACATAGCTTTGCATGGCAAGCGTCATCTTAGAATCATCGTTGAAATCGGCTGGGTCCAGGTCGAGTACCTTGCAAGCCAGTTCGAACTTCTGCTGGGTGAAATCGCCGAGCAGATCGGTCTTCCATGCCTTTGGTGCCGTGGTAAACTTGTCAGAGAAGATAATCTGATAAGAAAGGGTAGAAACCACATCGCCGTTGGCTGTCGTCTCTTCGGTAACAGGAAGAGTGAAGTTCTCGTTAGGCTGCAGACTTACCTGTATATGCTTCTCCTGAGTTTTCAGGATGGCAGTACGTTTCAGCGTAATCATATATTCCAGTACGGTTTCGCCCGCTGGCATCTCAGCCTTTTCCGGCAGGATGTAGTCTGTGCCTTCCTGTGCATCCTCCGAGCTAACCATTAGGGCTATCTCGCGAGGCTGGTCTGTAGGACGGCCTACCAGCTGTATCTTGACAGGCACCTGCATCTCATCGCCTTTCTGATAGACAAAGGTCACATTGGTGTTTGCCTGTAGAATATTGGTGTTGGAGCGATTGTTCAGGTAAACGCCGTTAATGTTCTGAAAAACATCCGGTTCCTGTTCGCTACATGAGCCTAGAGATAGGGCTGCCATCGCTCCAATCAATAGAGTCTTTATCTGATATTTCATATAAAAATCGTATATAATTAGTCTTAACTATAAACTCTTAACTAGTTCTCAGTCTCAGAGTCAGGTAGTGGAACCACGAAGATGAGGTCGCTTGCCTTTGGATTCTTGTTCGCGTTAGAAGAGGTGATGATGTCGCTGTTCAATCGCTTGTAGAGATAGAACAACTGGCCTTCGCCATACAACTCGCGGATGTACTCATACTTCAGCAAATCAGAAGTCAGAGTCTGAAGGTTTGCTACACCGCGGTTTCTGCGTAGGGCATTGACATACTGTACTCCGTTAGCCAGGTTGTCGCTCTGGCTCTCGGCTGCAATGAGGAACATCTCACCCAGACGTATCATCGGAATCATCGTGTTCTGGATACTTCCGTTAGCCACCATATCGCTATACTTGTAGAAATAACGGTTGCTGCCTGTTGCTATCCAGTTGGCACGGTAACGGTAGTCGTCCTGATAGCCGCCGGTTGTTGCTGCACCGCCATACACGATGTTGCTCATCAGGTTATCGTCCATGCGGAACACATAGTTTGGCAATCGTGACGGATCGTAGAAATTCTTGTGAATCTTGCTGCGGCTGGTGTTGGTCAGTGCAAACAGAACCTCTGAAGAGAAGATGCGGTCAGGGTCGGCTGGCGAACCTATAACCAGACTCTTGTCTACGAATGGGAAGATGCCCTGGTCGGCTGTCTTGATGACATCGGTGGCATACTTGAACGCCTCGGTCTTATTGCCCATATAGAGATTCACACGAGCCAGAAGGGCCTCTACGGCATAGTAGTTGAGTCGGAGAGCACGGTAGCGCATGAAGTTGCTGGTACCGTCCTGCGAACCGCTCATCAGGGTTCCTTCTGTCTTCACCGGGTCGTTGGCAAGCAGGATGCGGGCTTCCTCCAGGTCGGCAACCACCTTCTCTGCCACCTCCTTGGCTGTGAGGATAGGCTCCGGACTGTTGGTCTGCTTATTATAATAAGGTATCGCCTTCTTATCGCTGTCCTTGGCATAAACCGGACCGAAGAGGCGTAGCATGTCGAAGTGCAGCATCGCTCTCAGCGCCAGTGCTTCTCCCTTTACTGCATAATAGTTGCCGCCTGTAAAGAGACCTTGGTTCTGGTCGATATTCTCCAGAATCTTGTTGCAGTTCAGAATCAGCGCATAAGCCTTGTTCCAGGTCTGGTCCAGGCGGTTGCGCCAGTATTCTGTGCCATACTGGTAGTTGGAGAGGTCTTTGTAGTTGCCCCATACGCTGTTGTCGGTACCGATGGCGTATGCACCACCCATCACCTCAATCATCTCTACCGACAGCGACTGGCCGTAGAGTGCATCGCTGTTGAGGTCGATGTAGATACCGTTGAGCATTTTCTGGTAGCCTTCTTCTGATTTCTGAAGCTCGCCCTCCGATATCTTGTCGTATGGTTTCACTTCCAACCAGCTGTCGCACGATACCATCATCGTGCTGCAGGCTAAAATCATTGTATATAATATCTTTTTCATTGCGTTCTGTTTAGAATGTTGCACCTATTGAGAATGATATGGTACGGGCAAAAGGATAGTCGATGCCTCGCTCTGCCTTCACGGTAGACCAGCGGAAGATGTCGTTCATGTTGGCCTGAACTGAGAGTGCCTGCATGCCAAACTTCTTGGCGATGTTGAGCGGGAATTCGTAACCCAGATTGATTGACTCGCACGTAAGTGTATTCTCATCCATTACGAAGCGGGATGACTTGTCGGTCTTCTGTACCATCGAGATGCCCTTGAACTGGGCATTGCGGTTGTTGATGCTCCAGCGGTCGTAGAGGGCACGGCGGTCCTGGTTGTTGTAGATGTCGGCTGTTCCGATGTTCTCTACCTTGTCGAAGAGCGAACTGTTGAAGAGCTGGCCGCCATACTGGTAGCGGAAGAAACAGCTGAATGAGAATCCCTTGTAATAGAAGGTGGTTCCCAGCAGTCCCTCTACATCCGGTTCGGTATCGCCGCATACTACCTCGTCGCTGGCATCATAGGTAAACGAATAGGTGCCGTCGCGCTTGATGAACAACTCCTTGCCGGTAGCTGGATCGATGCCTGCAGAACGTACTGCCCAGATGGCTGTTGGACTTCCGCCGTCGTAATAGCGGGTGGTGTTGTGGAGTCCTGTCTTTCCGCTCTCGTTCAGTGCGCTGAAGGCATTGCCGATGTTTGCATATTTCGACTTTGAGTGGGTGGCACTCAGCGAGATATTCCAGTTGATGCGCTCATGAGGCATATAAATAGGAGAGAACTTGATGGTGGCTTCCCATCCGTTGGTCTTCTGCTTACCGGCATTCAGAGCCTCGCTCGTTACACCCATAGAACCTGGGGTGGTGATGATGGCGAGCAATGGGTCGGTGTTCTTGATGTAGTAATCAAGTGTCAGATTCAGACGGTTGCCCAGCGTGGTGATATCGGCTCCCACGTTGTAGTTGATGGTCTCCTGCCATGCCAGATCGTTGTTGCCCAAGCTGTTGATGATGACACCGGTACCGAATACGTTGGTCATCAGACTGTTGAACATATAGGTGGTATAAGCCTGATAGGCAGAGAAGTTCTGGTTGCCCGGATTACCCACAGAGGCACGCAGCTTGAGCATCTGGAAGATGCCGTTCTCCTGCATCCACTCTTCGTTGTGGATATTCCAACCCAGACCTACTGACCAGGTGGTACGGAACCGGTTGTCGGTGCCAAACATTGAGGCACCATCGTTGCGCAGGTTGAAGTCCAGCAGATAGCGGTTGTCGTAGGCATAGCCACCGTTCAGATAGAAACTGGAGGCATGCTTGATGCTTTCGCTGTAGCTTGGTTTGCCGCCTGTAGGGTAGTTGTTGGCAAAGGATGGGGCATCAAACTGGTCGTCGGTAAAACCGGTGGCTGAGTAGCCATTGGTCTTGCTGGTGGTATTGCTGAAGTTGAAACCCAATACGGCGTTTATCTGATGTTTCTCTGCTATCAGCTTTCCGTAGGTGGCAGAAAGGTCGCCTTCGTAGTAGAGATATTTCTGCAGGCTGTGTTGGAATAGTCCCTTCTGGGTTGCTTCCTGGTCATCGAAGTCGGTATGCTCTGGCGAGAGGCGCTTGTCCTGGGTATCATCATACTTGGTGATACCGAATTTGCCACGCACACGGAGGTCATCTGTAGCAAACCATTCGGCGATGAAGTTGTTGGTAAAGCCGAAACGCTGTCCCTTGTCGTAGTTGTTGAGATGCGCATTCCAGAGTGGGTTTGATACAGGGTTGTCATTCAGCCCCTCTTCCGGATAGTAAAGATATTTGCTGATCTTGCCGTCGGCACCATACTTTCTGTAATATGGGTTGGCATAGGCATATTCCGAGAAACTAACGGTCGGGTTGTTGGTCTCCAGATAGTCGATGGAGAGTTTGTTACTGAACTGGAATTTGCCGGTGCGGTAAATCAGGTCGAGGTTTCCGCCCAAAGTCTGGCGGTCTGAGCCCTTCATCACGCCGTTCACTTGTCCGAAGTTCAGTCCCAGTCCGTATCTCACGTTGCCTTCTCCACCTTCGGCATATACGTTGTGCTTATGGGTGAATCCGGTGCGCAGAGGCACACTGAGCCAGTAGGTATCTACACCCTGCTCGATATCGCGCAGACGGGAATTGTAGAGATTATCCAACTTGATTTGGTTGAACGGATCGTTGGTATTGTCCTTGTATACGCCTGCCAGTTTTTCGAACTCCAACTTTTCGCGGGAGTTCATCAGATTGTAGTCTGAAAGGTCAGCGAAATCCAGACTGTAGTCGCCCTTATATGAAATCTGCAGCTTACCCTTTACCGGAGCCTTGGTCTCGATGACAACCACACCATTGGCAGCTTTTGAACCGTAGATGGCTGTAGATGCCGCATCCTTGAGCAGCGTAACCGATGCTACGCGGTTCATGTTGAGGTTCATCACGGTTTCCAGGGTTGTTTCGAAACCATCCAGGATAAAGAGTGGCTGGTTAGGGTCGGAACCATATTCCTCCTTCAGTCCGGCAACGCTCGACTTACCTCGGATTTCCACGTCAGGCATCTTGTTAGGGTTAGATCCTGAGAGTGCGTTGTCCATAATCTTGAAAGATGGGTCCAGGGTTTTCAGACTCTGGAGCACGTTCTGTGCACCCACGCTCTTGAGTTCATCGCCCTTGAAGGTAGCCGAAGAACCGGTAAAGCTTTCCTTCTTGCGTCGGTATACACCTGTAACCACCACATCCTTGATACTCTGGGCTTCAGATTTCATCATGATGCGGGCAAAGTCGGCATGGTTGCTGCCTGTAAATCGGATTATTGTCTTTTTGTAGCCGATGAATGAGAGTACGATGTTGCACTCCTTCCTAACAGGCAGTTCGAAGTGTCCATCGATGTCTGTCGTTACGGCGTTGGTTGTACCTTCGATAGCTACGGTTACACCAATCATGGGTTCATGGTCACTGCTATCGAAAACTTTTCCCTCTATCACTCCTTGCTTAACAGCAATTTCTGTTTGGGCTGCTGCGTTCCCATTCACATTCTGTGCCTGTATCGAGGCAAGGGATGGGGGGGGTGAGGCAACAACCTAGCAAAATCCAGCGGCAAGCGCTAGGGGTAAACTGATTCTTTTGCATAAAGTTTATTTTTTGTTTCTCGTATTCTTTTTCTAGTTTTTCTGCAAGCTCTTGCTTTTTATTGTGTATGTTTCTGCAAATAAGCGCAATGAAAGCTTGCTTTCAAATTGCCGAGTGCAGCTTTTCTTCTGCAAAGATAACATATTTTTTGAAAAATAATCTCTTTTAAATGTTAATTCTGCACTTTTTTTTCACATTCTTACAAATTGATGCTATTTTTTCCATTTTCGTATATGATTTTTCTGATAAATAGTTCATATAACGCCGATGAAAAAGAAAAGCCCCCGCAGGAAAACTACCTGTGGGGGCTTGAATCAACTTAAAAAATAAATACAATGCAATCCGATTTTCTTCTGTCGTTGCGCATATTTGAGAGATTTGTACGATTAGCAGGGATTCGGGAAAAATTCCGTTATATGAGGAAAAAGAGTAAAATAATGCATTTTTTTTCAAATTCATTTGGCACTTTCAATAAAAAAATGTAGTTTTGCAATTGCTAAATAGAAAAAGATTATTATGGCAACAATTACATTAAGACCAGATGTATATGACAAAGCGGCAATCTTTGCAAGAAAAGATAAACTTAATATTGAGGATTGGGTAAATAAAATCCTGCAAAAAATTGTTGTTGATATATCTGAAAAGGAAGATATGAAAGCTCCTGCTGAGTCAAAAATGTTCAGTTGGGAAGAAATGGGCGGCATGTTCGCTTCAGATAAAAGTGATAAAGAACTGCGTGATGAGTATCTGGAAGAAAAATATGGGATATGAAAATCTTTTGTGATACCAATATTATAACGGAATTTTTAGAAAAAAGACTTCTGTTTGATGCTGTGGCTAAAATTCTTACCTTGGCATCTACCAGGCATACTTTGTTCTTGTCTGAAGGAGGATTCTACACCATCACTTTTCTCGTGGATAAACAATTACGAAGAATGAGTATCTACAATCCTGAACGTTTAGTACAGGAAAGGAAAATTCTGCTCCGCATTCTTGACACTTTCCAAATTTCGTCTGCTTCAAGATTTGGACTGAAACAAGGAGTTGAGGATGAAAACTTTAGAGATTTAGAAGATAGTTATCAATATCAGGCGGCTATTAATTGTGGTGCTGACATTTTGTTGACTATCAATGTTAAAGACTTCGTTGGTGTCTCAGATAATAAACGAATCAAAATAATGACTCCCCAGTCTTTTGTTGATGAGTTTCTTTCTAATACGCCTAGCTGACTTACTAGCCTGCGTTTATGTTCTTAAAACTAAAAAAGGGTGTGTCATAACAGCATGACACACCCTTTTTTAGTAATTTTCTAAGTATAGACATCTATATCCTCTGGCTTCGGCTAGATGTGGAAATCTACCAACTTCAGCCATCGCTTGACATCAAACGACGG
>ENA-ORUB01004222-ORUB01004222.1-human-gut-metagenome-genome-assembly--contig:-NODE-4222-length-11283-cov-2.399359_pt1 | contig 11283 bp, 15 predicted proteins | sample MGYA00241918_ERZ509200 | MGnify/ENA primary metagenome ERZ509200 (study PRJEB26280, sample SAMEA2338853) | human gut metagenome | biome: human gut; feature: human-associated habitat; material: faeces... | reverse complement strand
CACGTTGGGGATGTCGCGGGTGATCTCTTCGGGGCCCAGCTTGGTGTCGCGGGCCTCGGTCTCGTATTCTTCAATATGGATGGAGGTAAAGACGTCGTCCTTGACCATTCTCTCGTTGAGCAGGATGGCGTCCTCGTAGTTGTAACCTTCCCAGGTCATAAAGCCCATCAGGATGTTCTTGCCCAGGGAGATCTCGCCCTGGTTGGTGGAGGGGCCGTCGGCAATGACGTCGCCCTTCTTCACCCGGTCCCGCAGGGAGACGATGGGTCTCTGGTTGATGCAGGTGCCGTGGTTGGAGCGCAGGAACTTGATGAGGGGATACTCCACCACATCGCCCCGGTCATAGCGCACGGTGATGCTGGTGGCGGAGACGCGGGTGATCTCGCCGTCGTCCTCGGCCAGCACGGCGATCTCGGAGTCGATGCAGTTCTTGTGCTCCATGCCGGTGGCCACGATGGGGGCCTGGGTGGTCAGCAAAGGCACGGCCTGCCGCTGCATGTTTGCACCCATCAGGGCACGGTTGGCGTCGTCGTTTTCCAGGAAGGGGATCATGGCCGTTGCGATGGAGACCATCATCCGGGGAGACACGTCGATGTAGTCCACCTTCTCCCGGTCCACTTCCACGATCTCGTTGCGGTGGCGGCAGGTGATACGCTTGTTGGCCAGGCAGCCGTTCTCATCCACCGGCTCCGTGGCCTGACCGACCATGTACTCGTCCTCAATGTCGGCGGTCATATACTCCACTTCGTTGGTGAGAAAGCCGGTGGCCTTATCCACCTTGCGGTAGGGGGCCTCGATGAAGCCATAGCGGTTGATGCGGGCATAGGTGGCCAGATAGGAGATCAGGCCGATGTTAGGACCTTCAGGCGTCTCGATGGGGCACATACGGCCGTAGTGGCTGTAGTGGACGTCTCGCACGTCGAAGGAAGCACGGTCACGGGACAGACCGCCGGGGCCCAGAGCGGACATACGGCGCTTGTGGGTCAGCTCGGCCAGGGGGTTGGTCTGGTCCATGAACTGGGACAGGGGCGAAGAGCCAAAGAACTCTTTGATCGCCGCCGTGACCGGGCGGATGTTGATGAGGGACTGGGGGGTAACGATGTCCAGGTCCTGGATGGTCATGCGCTCCCGGATGACACGCTCCATCCGGCTAAAGCCGATGCGGAACTGGTTCTGCAGCAGCTCGCCCACGCAGCGCAGGCGGCGGTTGCCCAGGTGGTCGATGTCGTCGGGGGTACCCACACCGTGGGACAGGGAGCACAGATAGTTGATGGAGGCCATGATGTCATCCACGATGATGTGCTTGGGGATGAGGTCATCCTTCCGCTCCACGATGGCGTCCTTCAGGCCCTCTTCGTCCCCGGCGTACTGGTCCAGCAGCTCGCACAGGACCTCGAAGCGGACCTTCTCGCTGATGCCGCATTCCTCGGGGTCAAAGGAGACGAAGTGGCGCATCTCCACCATCTTGTTGGAGAAGACCTTGACAACGGTGCCCTCCACGTCCACGAAGGCTTCGCTCACGCCGCGGTTTTCCAGTTCCTGTGCCTGGGCGCGGTCCAGCAGCTGCCCGGCCTCGGCGATGATCTCACCGGTGCGGGGGTCCGCCACGGGGGAAGCCAGCTTCTGGCCGGACAGACGGGGCCAGAGGGACAGCTTCTTGTTGAACTTATAACGGCCCACGGCAGACAGATCATACCGGCGGGCATCGAAAAACAGGCTGTTGATGAGGGACTCGGCAGAATCCAGCGTGGGAGGCTCACCGGGACGCAGCTTCCGGTAGATCTCCAGCATGGACTCCTCGCGGGTCTTGCAGGTGTCCTTCTCCAGGGTAGCCACCAGCAGGGGCTCCTCGCCGAACATCTCCAGGATCTCGGCCTCGGTCTGAGGGCCGACGGCGCGGATGAGGCACGTGACGGGCAGCTTGCGGTTTTTATCAATGCGGACGTTGAAGATGTCCGACAGGTCGGTCTCATACTCCAACCAAGCGCCGCGGTACGGGATGACCGTAACGGCGTAGGTGATGTTCTCTGCCTTGTCGGCGTTGCGGGCGTAATAGACGCCGGGGGAACGCACGATCTGGGAGACGATGACGCGCTCTGCGCCGTTGATGACGAAGGTGCCGCCCTTGGTCATCAGGGGGAAGTCGCCCATGAAGATCTCCTGCTCCTTGATCTCCTCGGTCTCCTTGTTGCGCAGGCGCACCCGGACCTTCAGGGGGGCGGCATACGTGGCGTCGCGGGCCTTGCACTCCTCCACGTTGTACTTGGGCTTTTCGTCCATGGAGAAGTCGATGAAGGACAGCTCCAGGTTGCCGTTATAGTCCCCGATGGTGGCTACATCCCGGAAGACCTCCCGGAGGCCGGTGTCCAGGAACCACTGGTAAGACTTCTTCTGGATCTCCAGAAGGTTCGGCATCTCCAGCACTTCTTCGTGGCGGGCAAAGCTCTTGCGCAGCGTTTTTCCGTAGTATACATCCTTTACCATTGCTCTTGACCAGTCCTTTCGTTGAAAAGGTGTCGTATCCTGACTCTTTGCGATCACGCGGGGGCGTGGAAAAAACTTTTCGTAACCTGTTGTCTTTTTCTTTGCTTTCTGCTATACTATCAGCAGAGTGGGAGGGAATTCCCTGTTGCTCCACAGATGGTATCAAGGTATTTTAACACCGTTGCCGGGGAAAGTCAATTCTTTCTTCGGTCTTTCTCCCAATTTTCCAAAAAAATGGCCGTCGAGCGGAAAAATCCTGGCTCGGCGGCCGTTCTGTGTTCACAGGCCCAGCTTGGCCCGTCTTAGTTTGGCGTATTGCACAATGAGGTCCGCGCCCCCCTCTTTGCCAATGGGGCTGGTGTTCAGGCTCAGATGATAGCGCTTGAGGTCCCCCCACTTGGCACGGGTGAGGTAGTGGTAGTAGGACTCCCTGGAGGCGTCTACCTGGCGCACCCGCTGCTCGGCCTCCTCCGGCCTGTCTCCATAGGTGTCCATGGCATAGGCCAGCTTGTCCGCCTGGTCGGCGTAGAGGAAGACGTTCAGCACGTCCTCCCGGTCCCGCAGGATGTAGTCGGCCCCCCGCCCCACAATGATGCAGGGCCCCTCCTCCGCCAGCTTGCGGATGATGTTGGCCTGGGCCAGGATCGCCTGGTCATAGGCGGACATGGGCCCCCGCGGCAGAAACCAGCTCAGGAGCGTCTTCCCGCTCCCCTGCTCCGGCCCCCGGATGGTCTGCTCCGGCAGGCCGCTCTTCTCGGCGGCCAGGGTGATGATCTCCTTGTCGTAGTGCGGGATGCCCAGGCGGTCCGACAGCAGCTTCGCCACCGTCCGGCCCCCGGCACCGTACTCCCGCCCGATGGTGATGATGGTCTTCCAGTCTCCCATGGGTCACCAGCCTCGGATCGTCTCCCGCAGCTTGGCCTCGGCCTTGGCCAGCTCCTCCTCCACGGGGTAGCCGATCACGTCCATACACTCTGCCGCCACGCAGTCAAATTTTGTAAAGCCCATCATGTTGGAAAACAGGGTCTTGCAATAGTCAAACCCGCAGTTGCGGTCCAGGATCGGGCCGCCTGCCGTGGTGATATATAGGATGCGGTCGCCCCGGCACAGGCCGTGGGGCCGCCCGTCCTCGCCATAGACAAAGGTCAGCCCGCCCACGGCTACGTGCTCCACCCAGCACCGCAGCAGCGCCGGGAACTGATACTCCCAATAGGGTGCCCCGATGACGATGCAATCCGCCGCCGCAAACTGGCGGGCATAGCGGAACATGGGGGCATCAAGCTTCCCGGCCACCTCAAGCTCGTGGCGCTGGCCCAGCGTGTCGCTGTGCAGGGGGCGAATGTCCTCCTCGTCCAGGCACAGCTCTTCGATCACAGCGTCAGGATACTTGGCCTGGATCGCTTCCAGCCCCATGCGGCACAGCTTCAAGGTCCGGGAGGCCTCGCCCCGGATGCAGCAGTTGACAAATAGCACGTTCATTTCGATACTCTCCTTCCAGCGAATGGAATCTACTCTTCTGTCAGGATAGCACAGTTTCCCTATTTTCTCAAGGGAGAAAAACACCCCCGCTGCTTGTGCAGCGGGGGTGTTTGATTTGCGAATATTACACCAGCTGGATGATAGCCATTTCGGCTGCATCGCCCTTACGGGGGCCCATGCGCACGATCCGGGTGTAGCCGCCGTCACGGCTCATATACTTCTGGTTCATCTCGGTGAACAGCTTGTGAGCCACGTCCTCCTTGGTGATGAAGGCCAGAGCCTGACGGTAAGCGGCCAGGTCGTTCTTCTTGGACAGAGTGATCATCTTCTCTGCCAGAGGAGCCACCTCCTTGGCGCGGGCCAGGGTGGTCTTGATCTGGCCGTTCTCCAGCAGATAAGTCACCATGGCACGCAGCATCGCCTTCCGCTGGTCGGAGCGCTTGCCGAGCTTGCGATTACCGGACATGTTGGTTCAACTCCCTTCGGTAAGTGATGGTTCGGAAAACCCGAACTTCAGTCAATTGTCGTCGCTGGCCAGAGAGAGTCCCATCATGGCCAGTTTGTTGATAACTTCTTCCAGAGACTTCCGGCCCAAGTTCCGTACCTTCATCATCTCGTCTTCTGTCTTGGAGATCAGATCTTCGACGGTGTTGATGTTGGCACGCTTGAGGCAGTTGAAGCTTCTGACCGACAGATCCAGTTCCTCGATGGTCATTTCCAGGACCTTGTCGCGGATGTCCGGGGACTTCTCCACGACCGTGGACTTGCTGCCCATCGTCTCGCTGAGGTCTGTAAAGAGCATAAAGTGATCGCACAGGATGCGTGCCCCCAGGGACACGGCATCGCGGGCGGCAATGGTCCCGTCGGTCCAGACCTCCAGGGTCAGCTTGTCAAAGTCGGTCAGGTCCTTCACGCGGGTGTTCTCCACGGTGTAGTTGACCTTTTTGACAGGCGTGTAGACCGAGTCAACGGGGATGACACCGATGACGGTCTGGGGGGTCTTGTTCCGGTCGGCGGGCACATAGCCCCGGCCATGGGAGAGGGTAAGCTCCATGTTGAGCACAGCCTCTGGTCCCAGGGTCGCGATAGGATGCTCTGGGTTCAGGATCTCTACCTCGCTGTCGGCTTTGATGTCACCGGCGGTGACGACCCCCTCACCGGAGGCCTCGATGTACACCGTCTTGGTGCCCTCGCTGTACAGCTTGGCAATGATGCCTTTTACGTTCAGGACGATTTCAGTGACGTCCTCTTTCACACCGGGGATCGAGCTGAACTCATGCTGCACCCCTGCAATCTTGATGCTGGTGACTGCAGTGCCGGGCAAAGAGGACAGAAGGATCCGGCGAAGAGAGTTGCCTAACGTGGTGCCATAGCCGCGCTCCAGAGGCTCGACGACGCACTTGCCATAGGAGTTGTCTCCCGGCTTCTCGATGCATTCGATGCGCGGCTTTTCGATTTCTACCATTTGTTACCCTCCTTCTTACGTCGGTGGGCCGGTGGCCCACCGTATCGTCATTCCGTTTTCCTGCCGAGGGTAGCGTATTACTTGGAGTACAACTCGACGATGAGGTGCTCCTCGATGGGCATATCAATGTCTTCGCGGGCAGGCAGCTTGGTCACGGTACCCTTCAGGGTGTTCTTCTCCCGCTCCAGCCACTGAGGCAGGGTGACCATCACGGCGTCCTCGCCGGTCAGTCTCTTGAACTTCACGGAGGAGCGGCTCTTCTCCGCAACCTCGATCACGTCACCAGCCTTGATGAGGTAAGAGGGGATGTTCACCCGCTTGCCGTTGACGGTGAAGTGGCCGTGGTTGACCAGCTGACGGGCCTCGCGGCGGGTCATGGCGAAGCCCAGACGATAAACCACGTTGTCCAGGCGGCGCTCCACCAGGATCAGCAGGTTCTCGCCGGTCTTGCCGGGCATACGGGAAGCCTTCTCGTAGTAGGAACGGAACTGCTTCTCCAGGATGCCGTAGACGAACTTGACCTTCTGCTTCTCGGTCAGCTGCAGTGCGTACTCGCTCTTCTTCTTTCTCATCTGACCGCCGGGGTTACGGTTGGTCTCCTTCTTGCTGTAACCCATAACGGTAGGAGAAATACCCAGCGCCTTGCAGCGCTTGGCGATCGGCTGTGTATTCTTTGCCATAGTTGTTTTTCTCCTTTCCTTCGATCAGACGCGGCGTCTCTTGGGGGGACGGCATCCGTTGTGAGGAATGGGAGTCACGTCCTTGATCATGGTGACTTCCAGACCCACCGCCTGCAGGGCACGGATGGCAGCCTCACGGCCGGAACCGGGGCCCTTCACGTACACTTCCACGCTCTTCAGGCCGCAAGCCTCGATGGCAGCCTTTGCGGCGGTCTCGGCGGCGGTCTGTGCAGCGTAGGGGGTGGACTTTCTGGAACCGCGGAAGCCCAGGCCACCGGCGGAAGCCCAGGACAGGGCGTTGCCGTTGGTGTCGGTCACGGTCACCATGGTGTTGTTGAAGGAAGAGCGGATATGGACGGCGCCCTTCTCAATGTTCTTGCGCTCACGGCGTCTTCTGACGACCTTCTTCTTGGGGTTAGCCATAACGATTCTTCCCTCCCTTACTTCTTCTTGTTCGCGACGGTACGCTTGGGACCCTTGCGGGTACGAGCGTTGGTCTTGCTGCGCTGGCCGCGGACGGGCAGGCCCTTGCGGTGGCGCAGGCCTCTGTAGCAGCCGATCTCGGTCAGGCGCTTGACGTCCATTGCCACGTCGCGGCGCAGGTCGCCTTCGACCATGTAGTCGCGGCCGATGACCTCGCGCAGTGCGGCCTCATCCTGCTCGGTGAGGTCCTTCACGCGGGTGTCGGGGTTGATGCCCGTTGCTGCCAGGATCTTGTTGGCGCTGGTGCGACCGATCCCGTAGATATAGGTGAGGGCGATCTCGATTCTTTTATTCTTCGGCAGGTCAACGCCGGAAATTCTTGCCATACTTCTTCAGCGCCTCCTTATTAACCTTGTCTCTGCTTATGCTTCGGGTTTTCGCAAATGACCATAACTTTGCCCTTGCGCTTGATGATCTTGCACTTTTCGCACATGGGCTTGACGGACGGTCTTACTTTCATGATTTTCTACCTCCTGTAAGCCTGTTGCTTTACTTGGTGGATTTGCTACGCCAGGTGATCCGACCCCGTGTCAGATCATACGAGGAAATCTGGACCGTTACCTTGTCGCCCGGCAGAATACGGATGAAATTCATCCTGAGCTTTCCGGAAATATGAGCCAGAATCACATGGTCGTTTCCGATATCGACCCGGAACGTGGTGTTGGGCAGGGCCTCAACAACAGTCCCCTCCAGCTCGATCATGTCGCTTTTTGCCAAGCGTCATACCTCCTTGGTCTCACTGAACCTATTCTGGAGAGCGGCCAGCGCCCTCCTGATTTCACTGTCCAGCACCGGCTCGCCGTTTCGCAGGCAGTCGATGGCCGGGTGCGTCCAGACCCCCGTGGAAACAACGTGCTTTCGCCGTTTTTTCTTGGGAGTCTCAATTTTTCTGCGCTTGCCGTCTGCCAGCCAGAGGAAGTCGCCCTCCGCCCGGCATACCAGGAAGAGGTCTCCCCTGTCGTGGCCGGCAGCCGACCGCACAACGTCTCCAGGCAGAAACGTCATGGGCGCAGATCCCCCACGCGGGTCAGGATCTCAGGATCCCCCTTTGTGATGAGGATTGAGTTCTCATAGTGGGCGGCCAGGGAGCCGTCGGCCGTTCTTACCGTCCAGCCGTCGCGCATCACTTTGACTCGCCAGTCCCCTTGGTTCACCATGGGCTCCACCGCGATGGTCATTCCGGGAGCGAGCCGGGGACCATGGCCGGGTTTGCCGTAATTGGGAACTTCCGGGGATTCGTGCAGATTGGCTCCTACGCCGTGACCGACGTAATCCCGCACCACCGAGAAGCCGTTGTCTTCCACGTACTTCTGCACGGCGTGGGAAATATCGGAGACACGATAACCGAAGCGGGCGTACTTCATGCCCTCCCAGAAAGACTGCTCCGTCACAGCGATCAGTCTCGCTGCCTCGTCGCTGATCTTTCCGCAGGCATAGGTGCCCGCGCAGTCACCGTGGAAGCCGCCGATATAGGCGCCTACATCCACACTGACGATGTCGCCTTCCTGCAGGACCAGCTTGCTGGGGATCCCGTGGATGACTTCATCGTTCACCGAAATACAGGCCGAGCCTGGGAAACCCCCGTAGCCCAGGAAAGAGGGCTTCGCGCCCTGGCTTTCGATGAATTTCCGAACTGCGGTATCTATTTCAAGAGTGGTTACGCCAGGACGTACCATATTGCCCGCCAGCTCGCGGGCCGCCGCGGTAATTTGTCCTGCGCGGCGCATCCCCTCAATATCTCTGGGTGACTTTAAGGAAATCATGGTTAAAGCCCCAGTGCCTTCAGAATCGCAGCAGTTGTTTCAGCCACTGTCGGCTGGTTGTCTACGGTTTTGAGCAGGTTTCTCTCTGCGTAGAAATCTTTCAGAGGTGCGGTCTCCTTGTGGTAGACCTTCAGGCGGTCGCGGACGACCTCAGGCTTATCATCAGCCCGGGCCTCCAGCTTGCCGCCGCAGGCGTCGCACACACCCTCCACTTTCGGAGGCAGGTTCTTCACATGATAAGGTGCACCGCAGGAGGCGCAGACACGGCGTCCGCCCATACGATCTACGATCTCATCGTCGGAGATCTCCAGGGAGACGACTGCGTCAAAGGTGATCCCTGCCTTTTCCAGGGCCTCGGCCTGGGGAATGGTGCGGGGCACGCCGTCCAGGATGAAACCCTTCTGGCAGTCTGCCTCGGCCAGGCGCTCGGAGATCACGCCGATGATCACTTCATCGGGGACCAGCTTGCCGGCGTCCATATACTCCTTGGCCTTCAGACCCACGGGGGTGCCGTTCTTCACGGCGGCCCGCAGGATGTTGCCGGTGGAAATGGTGGGGATGTTGAGCTTTTTACAAAGGATCTCTGCCTGGGTGCCTTTGCCAGCACCCGGAGGGCCTAACAGAATCAGTTTCATACTATGATACCTCTTATTCCAGGAAGCCCTTATAGTGCCGCATGAGCATCTGTGCCTCGATCATTTTGACCGTCTCCAGAGCGACGCCGACCACGATGATGACGGAGGTGCCGCCGATGGACATGTTCACGATCCCGGTGATGTTCTCGGTAATAATGGGCAGGATGGCTACGATACCCAGGTAAATGGCGCCGAAGAAGGTCAGACGGGAGAGGACCTTGGTCAGGAACTCAGCCGTAGGACGGCCGGGGCGGAAGCCCGGAATAAAGCCGCCGTTCTTCTTCAGGTTGTTGGCTACCTCCACAGGGTTAAACTGGATGGTAGCGTAGAAGTAGCTGAACATGATGATCAGCAGGAAATAGATCACTGCGTACAGAGCGCTCGTGGAGTTAAAGACCGTGAGGAAGGTGTTCCAAGCGGTCCCCTCCTGCTGAGAGGAGGGCACGAACATGCCGATGGTGGCAGGGATCATTGCAATGGACTGCGCAAAAATGATGGGCAGCACGCCGCTGAGGTTGACCTTGATGGGGATGTGGGTGGACTGACCACCGTACATCTTCCGGCCCACCACGCGCTTGGCGTACTGAACGGGAACCTTGCGCTCAGAGTTGGTGATAAAGACGATGAAGACCACCAGGGCCAGCATCCCGATCACCATGAGCACCACCAGGCCGGGGTTCAGCACGACGGTGTTCTTGATCTGCTCCTCGGTCCAGCCGCTCATGTCCAGGTGTGCCATCCAGTTTTTCAGGCCGGTGGACAGGGTCATGATCATGGCAGGGATCCGGGAAACGATACCGGTGAACAAGATGATGGAGATACCATTGCCCACACCGAACTCGGTGATCTGCTCGCCGAGCCACATCAGGAACACAGCGCCGGCGGTGAAGGACATCACGATGACGATGGCGGCCCAGACGCTCTCATTGTTCAGCAGGCCGTAGCTGCGGATCAGGGTGTAGTAACCGAAGCCCTGCAGCAGGCCGATGCCCAGCGTGGTGTAACGGGTAATGGACTGGATCTTCTTCTTGCCGTCCTCGCCGCCGTCCTTGGCCAGCCGCTCCAGAGCCGGGATGGCAATGGTCAGCAGCTGGATGATGATGGAGGCGTTGATATACGGCTGGATGGACAGCGCGAACAGCGTTGCCCTGGACAGAGCCGAACCACTCAGGGGGTTCAGCAGTCCAAAGATGGTGCCCGAATGGGCAGCGATATAGCTTTGCAGGTACTCAGTGTTGATATAAGGCACCGGGATAGCAGCGCCGACCCGGTAGATCAGCAGAGCGAAAACAACAAACAGGAGCTTACGACGCAGCTCCGGCAGCTTCCACGCGCTGCGGATGGTCTTAAACATCAGACCACCTCAGCCTTCCCGCCTGCCTCTTCAATTTTTGCCTTCGCGGAGGCGGAGAAAGCGCTGGCCTGCACGGTCAGCTTTTTGGTCAGGCTGCCTTCGCCGAGGATCTTCACGCCATACTCACACTTGGACAGGATGCCCTTGTCCAGCAGATCGTTGGCGGTGACCACAGCGCCATCCTCAAACTTTTCCAGAACGGAAACGTTCACGGCTTCGAGGGGCTTTGCAAAGATGTTGTTGAAGCCTCTCTTGGGGATACGACGGGCCAGAGGCATCTGGCCGCCTTCAAAGCCCACGCGGACGCCGCCGCCGGAACGAGCCCACTGGCCCTTCTGGCCGCGGCCGGCGGTCTTACCATTACCGGAACCGTTGCCGCGGCCCTTACGATAGGCCTTGGGGTTGGAACCAGGAACGGGAGAAAGTTCATGCAGTTTCATGTCGCGCACCTCCTTACTGTTCCTCGGTCACCTTCAGCAGGTAACCAATGTGGGCGATCTTGCCCCGGGTGGCAGCGTTGTCGGGCTGCACGGTGGTGTCGCCGATCTTGCGCAGGCCGAGGGCTGCTGCGGTGGCCTTGTGCTTAGCGATCCGGCCGTTGAGGCTCTTGACGAGCTTAATGTTCAGATTAGCCATTGTTCAAAGCCCTCCTTAGCCCACGATCTCTTCCACGCTCTTGCCACGGATCCGGGCCACAGCCTCAGGACCGCGCAGGGACTTCAGGCCCTCCATGGTGGCGGAGACCACGTTCTGGGGGTTGTTGGAGCGCAGGCATTTGGTACGAATATCTTTGATTCCGGTAGCTTCCAGCACGTCACGCACGGGGCCGCCGGCGATGACGCCGGTACCGGGGGCAGCGGGCTTCATCAGCACGCGGCCGGCGCCGAACTCACCGATCACCTCGTGGGGGATGGTGGTACCGGACAGGGTGATGGTGAAC
>ENA-ORUB01004218-ORUB01004218.1-human-gut-metagenome-genome-assembly--contig:-NODE-4218-length-11295-cov-4.890747_pt1 | contig 11295 bp, 9 predicted proteins | sample MGYA00241918_ERZ509200 | MGnify/ENA primary metagenome ERZ509200 (study PRJEB26280, sample SAMEA2338853) | human gut metagenome | biome: human gut; feature: human-associated habitat; material: faeces... | reverse complement strand
TGAATGGCATCTCGCCCATCGCCAAAGGCGATTTAAAATGGCGAGATGCATTGCTGGTCACAGGTACTGTGAACAGTAACACGGTTTTTTTCTACTCTTCACAATAGGCACTTCCATTTTGACAGCTTTCGGGGTAAAATGATAACATCGCATTTATTACAAAAGTATAGAAGGAAGCAATAAAATGGGATTTAAAACAGACACAATCGCAGCAATCTCCACAGCAATGACTAATTCCGGAATCGGAATCGTGCGTCTCAGCGGAGAAGATGCGTTTTCTATTATTGACAAAATTTACAAAGGCAAAAGACCGAAGCTTCTGTCCGAACAAAAAAGCCATACCATTCACTATGGCTATATCATGGACGGAGAGCAGACGATTGATGAAGTGCTGGTTCTTTTAATGCGTGGGCCGCACAGCTACACCGGTGAAGATACTGTGGAAATCGACTGTCACGGCGGTGTATTTGTCACAAGAAAGATACTTGAAACCGTGATCAAATACGGTGCAAGACCTGCTGAACCGGGTGAATTTTCCAAAAGGGCTTTTCTGAACGGCCGAATGGATCTGTCACAGGCCGAAGCCGTGATCGATATCATCAGCTCCAAGAATGACTATGCACTACAAAGCTCGGTAAACCAGTTGAAAGGCTCTGTCCACAATAAGATTAAAGAAATCCGTGAAGTAATCCTTTACCATACCGCTTTTATCGAAAGTGCACTGGATGATCCAGAGCATATCAGCGTAGACGGATATGGTGACAGTCTCCTGGGCGTCGTAAAGGATCTGCAGCAGAAAATCCAGTGTCTTCTGGATACTGCCGATGACGGACGTATCATCAAAGAAGGCATCAAGACGGTTATCGTCGGGAAACCGAACGCCGGGAAATCCTCTCTGATGAACGTTCTGGTAGGCGAAGAAAAGGCAATCGTAACCGAGATTGCCGGAACCACAAGAGATGTTCTGGAGGAAAATATCCAGCTTCAGGGCGTTTCTTTAAACATCATGGATACCGCCGGAATCCGCGATACCTCTGATATCGTAGAGAAGATCGGTGTGGATAAAGCAAAAGAAAATGCAGAAAAAGCCGATCTGATCATCTATGTGGTCGATGCATCCAGACCTCTTGATGAAAATGATCACGAGATCATCGAGATGATCCGGGATAAGAAAGCTGTGATACTACTGAATAAGAGTGACTTATCCACAGTTGTTGATAAAAAGGCATTAGAAACGTTGATAACTAAGCCAATGATCGATATTTCCGCAAAAGAGGAGACCGGGATCCATGAACTGGAATCTACTTTAAAAGAGATGTTTTATCACGGTGATATCTCATTTAACGATGAGGTTTATATCACCAATATCCGGCACAAAACAGCTCTTGCCGATGCACTTTCCAGCCTGAAAAAGGTAGAAGAGAGCATCGAAAACCAGATGCCGGAAGACTTTTTCACAATTGACTTAATGGATGCATATGAATCTCTGGGAAGCATTACCGGAGAGACGATAGGAGAAGATTTAGTAAATGAAATATTCAGCAAATTCTGTATGGGAAAATAAAGACGCATACGACATCGTTGTAGTTGGTGCGGGACATGCCGGCTGCGAAGCTGCCCTTGCCTGCGCAAGACTCGGTCTGAAAACGATTGTTTTCACCGTAAGTGTAGAAAGTATCGCCATGATGCCATGCAACCCGAATATCGGCGGTACCTCAAAGGGGCACCTGGTACGTGAGCTGGATGCGCTCGGCGGTGAAATGGGAAAGAACATCGACAAGACATTTATTCAGTCAAAGATGCTGAATAAATCTAAAGGGCCTGCCGTTCATTCCCTGCGCGCCCAGGCAGATAAGAACAAATACAGCAATACCATGCGACAGACACTGGAAAACCAGGATAACCTGGAGATCCGGCAAGGTGAAGTCGTCAATATCCTTGTGGAAGATGGTTCTGTAACGGGCGTTCAGACCTATTCTGGCGCTATATACCGCTGCAAGGCCGTTGTACTGTGTACCGGAACCTACCTGAAGGCAAGATGCATTTACGGTGATGTCAGCACGCATACCGGTCCAAACGGGCTGCAGGCAGCAAATTATCTGACCGACTGTCTGAAGGAGCTTGGTATTAAGATGTACCGCTTCAAAACCGGTACACCGGCACGTATCGACAAGCGCAGCATTGATTTCAGCAAAATGGAAGAGCAATTCGGCGACGAGAGGGTCGTACCTTTTTCGTTCACAACGGATCCAGAAGATGTGCAGATTGAGCAGGCTTCCTGCTGGCTTACCTATACCAATCCTACAACCCATGAGATCATCCGCAAAAACCTGGATCGTTCCCCACTTTATTCCGGTATGATCGAAGGCACCGGACCACGCTATTGTCCGTCTATTGAGGACAAAATTGTAAAATTTGCCGATAAAGAACGGCATCAGGTGTTCATTGAACCAGAAGGTCTGGAAACCAATGAAATGTACATCGGCGGAATGTCAAGTTCACTTCCAGAGGATGTTCAATATGAAATGTACAGAAGCGTGCCTGGTCTTGAACACGCAAAAATAGTTAAAAATGCTTACGCAATTGAATATGACTGTATCGATGCAAGGCAGCTTCATCCGACACTTGAGTTCAAATCTATTCATGGTTTGTTCAGCGGTGGTCAGTTCAACGGAAGTTCGGGATATGAAGAAGCAGCCGCTCAGGGACTTATTGCCGGAATCAATGCCGCACTGGAGGTTCTTGGAAGAGAACAGTTAATTTTAGACCGTTCCCAGGCTTATATCGGTGTTCTGATCGATGATCTGGTTACAAAAGAAAGCCACGAACCATATCGTATGATGACTTCACGTGCCGAATACCGGTTACTCCTGCGCCAGGACAACGCCGATCAGAGACTAACCGAAATAGGGCACAAAATAGGGCTTATTTCAGACGAGAGATACCAGATGTTGTTAGACAAAGAAGAAATCATCCGCAAGGAGATCCACAGGCTCGAGCATACCAACGTTGGAACTTCCCAGGAAATCACGGATTTTCTCACAAATTGCGGCAGTACGCCTCTTACTTCAGGATCTACACTTGCTGAGCTTATTAAGCGTCCTGAGCTGAATTATGAGCTTCTCGAACCTATCGACCATATGCGAACAGAAAGCTTCAGCCGAGAGATTATGGAACAAATTGATATCAACATCAAATATGAAGGCTATATCAAACGCCAGTTAAAACAGGTAGAACAGTTTAAAAAGCTTGAAACCAGGAAAATACCGGCAGATATCGATTACGATGCTGTTCCGAGCCTGCGAATCGAAGCTGTGCAGAAATTAAAGCAGTTCCGACCGCTTTCCATCGGTCAGGCATCCCGTATTTCCGGTGTCTCACCTGCCGATATTTCTGTATTACTGGTATATCTAGGACATTAGACCGCCAGATAACCAGACCTGTATTTTGATCTTTTTTGGGATATTACAGAATCCATTATTTCTGGTTTCTGTTTTTCCCTTTATATAGATGTGTACTTTTGAGGGCATCACCCAAAAAGTACACATCTATTTTCAAAGAAATGGTTTTATCGTGTACTTTATAGGGCAAAAAGTATGTTTTTTCATCTTTTCGTATACCTTTTAGGTGCATGATTGTATTTTTTTTAAAACATTATCACTTTATCGTGTACCTTTAAGGTGCTATCTTCTCAGAAATTGTGTACCTATTTGGTGCAAAACAGTGTAAATTACTGTTTATTTTCCGTAAAGATGTGTACTTTTAGGGGAAAAAGGAGCAATATGAGTAAAAAATTTGAGCAACAGCTTGCAGAATTAGGTATCACATTAACACAGACCCAGTTTAATCAGTTTGATAAATATTACGAAATGCTGGTGGAATGGAACAAGGTTATGAATCTCACCGGTATCACCGAGTACGAAGAAGTAAACGAAAAACATTTTGTCGACAGCCTTGCATTAGTAAAGGCTCTGGATATCAGTAAAGTTCAAACCGTGATCGATATAGGAACAGGCGCCGGATTCCCCGGAATTCCTTTAAAAATCGCCTTTCCGCACCTGAAAATCACGTTGCTTGACTCTTTAAATAAGAGAATCCGTTTCCTTGACAGTGTGATTGAAGAGTTAAATCTTACGGATATCCATACAATCCACGGCAGAGCAGAAGATTTTGCCCGTCAGACAGACTACAGGGAACAGTTTGATCTCTGTGTTTCACGTGCAGTGGCCAATTTATCTACATTATCCGAATACTGCCTCCCTTATGTAAAAGTTGGTGGATTCTTTGTTTCTTACAAATCCGGTGATATTGTCGATGAACTTTCCGCTGCAAAAACCGCAGTACATGTCCTTGGAGGTACACAAAATAAACCAGTTGTATTCCAGCTTCCAGGCAGTGATATCAGCCGTTCATTTGTAAAGATCAAAAAAATCAAGCCTACCGGGAAGAAGTTTCCTCGAAAAGCAGGACTTCCTTCCAAAGAACCTATCCACGGATAAACAGCTGTACACGCCTGTAGTCTGTATATGCCGCAATGGAAATTGAACTATTTTTTCTTTATCTTGAACTTCTGCTATTAGTTCTTTTTATAATAGTTCAATTTTAATTGTTATAGTTTATTCTATTTTGTATTTTTGATAGTTCAATTTTTGTATGCTTTGAAAATGTATTTTTATTTTTTTGTATGCAGTTCTGCCAGAAATTTGTTTTCCTATTTCATTTCAAAAAGCGGGTAAGTTCAATTTTTTTACCCGCTTAAAATCTGATTTTTTATTTTCATTTAGCTTTATTATTTCTGCAAAAAGCCCAATAATCATCCTTCTGTTTTGTTTTTCAGAGAAAGACAATTTCCAGAGAAATTTCCAGAGTTGCATGTCGGTTTTCATGGTGTTCATGAGCAGAATAAATACCAGTTAAGTACCAGTTCTGTTTGCTATTAGATAATTGCAAAAGTTGGTCAAGAGCCATATATAGCCAAATGCGGGATGTACACTTCGGTGTACATCCCGCATTTGGCTATAATGTGTACCTGAACGTACTTTATATTATTCAGCAGAGAAAAGGATATCCAGCTGTTCTGCGAATCCTTCCGGTTGTTCAATTTGTGGAAGATGTCTCGTATCCTTTATGCACATGCATTCTATAGCAGGTACGTGCTTCTGATATTGTTTAGCAATCTCAATACTGTTTTCATCATATTGTCCAGAGATAATACAGATACTATTTGTCGCCTTGCGAATACAATGATAAATATTTGTCTTTGTATATCCACCTTTGATGCTTGCAAACAAATATTTTGAATGTGCGTTTTCATTATGAGCAGATTCATGGTATATCTTCGTCATCTGATAATCTATCGTATCTTCGTCATACAGATACTTATCCACAAATTTTTCATCAATCGCTTCTCTTGAATGAATAATGTTGTACAGCAGCGTACCAATAATCGGTATTTCGATAAGGAACTTCAGCGTCTTGGTTCTCTTATTCGGACATTTTGCAAGTTCCGTAAGTGACAGTGGATTCACCATACAAATCTTTCCAATCACGTTTTCATCATTTCCGCATGCCATAACTGCAATAGCAGCCGATTCTCCCGTAGCCACAACATCTGCCTTTTCGCCAATGATATGTTTAATAAAATCCGTCAGCATTTGCACATAAAGGAAATTAGTATAAGTAATATTTGGTTTTTCAGATCGTCCACAGCCTAGCAGATCCACGGTATAAACAGTATGCTTTTCTGCAAGAATTGCCGCTACTTTTTTCCATTCTACGCCAGAGCTTTCTGCATCCAAATCATGAAGTAGCAGTAGTGGTTTACCATTTCCCTGTTTTCTGTAATAGATTTTTCCAAATCTCCAGTCATAATAATTTCCCTCAGATGAGTTTAACAAGCTGTCTTTTGTTGCCATTTCTATAAGTGTTTTATTTATCAGATGGATTGTAATCGCACCAAGTGTTGCTAAAATCGCACAACTTTTCAATTTATTTTTCATCGTTAATTGTCCTTTCTCCGAATCATTTTTGCCCCGATTCAGTAAGATCATACTCGCAAATAGTATCTGTTTTGTGTAATGTTTCACCTTGCGTCTTATAGATAAGTATACCATAATCTCCTTACAGTTTAAAGATTTTCATCATGTTATTGTTCCTTGGTTTTCGACAAAATGTTTCACGTGAAACATTTTGTTTTCTCTTTTTCCAGCTGCTCATAGCCAAATATATTTTAACATATCCAAAATATGATGATATCATTGGCAAAAGGTCAGAAAGCCGATGTAAGCTTTCTTGCAAGAGGATTTTCGACCTCTTGACCCGCCAAAAAAATGAGTAAGTAGCCATTTTTTTAAGAAAAATGAGCTGATTACGAATGTTTTTATACATTTTCACATTTCACTTTGTGTAGAATGTTTCGCGCAAAAATCCCCTTATTTATAAAAAATGCCAAAATAAATGTTTCACGTGAAACATTTAGTAGATTTAGATAAAGATTAGTGTTACAATTATACCTAGATGTAAATAAAACTTCATATATATTTGCACACTATTAGAAAGGAGGTAATTGCAATGGGACGAATAATTGCCGTTGCCAACCAAAAGGGTGGCGTTGGAAAAACTACAACAGCGATCAATTTATCCTCGTGTTTAGCGGCGAAAGGGCAGAAAGTTCTCGCAATCGACATGGATCCACAGGGAAATATGTCCAGCGGTCTTGGTATAGATAAAGATAATGTTGACTATACTGTATATGATCTTTTAATCGGCGAAGCCACTATGGATCAGGTGTTATGCAAAGAAGCAATTGAAAATCTCGACGTAATTCCCGCAAACATTGATCTGTCTGGCGCCGAAATAGAATTGCTCGATACCGAGAACAAAGAATACATTTTAAGAGATGAGGTGCTTAAGATAAGAAGTAATTACGATTACGTCATTATCGACTGCCCACCTTCACTTAGTATGCTGACAATCAATTCAATGACTACAGCCGATACCGTATTGGTTCCAATTCAGTGTGAATACTATGCACTTGAAGGATTGAGCCAGCTGATTAAAACAATCGAGCTTGTAAAAGAAAGATTGAACGAAAACCTTGAAATGGAAGGCGTTGTATTTACCATGTATGATGCCAGAACCAATCTTTCTCTACAAGTTGTTGAAAATGTAAAAGATAATCTTGATCAGACAATTTACAAAACTATCATTCCACGTAATATACGACTTGCAGAAGCCCCAAGTCATGGCTTACCAATCAACTTATATGATCCTCGTTCAACAGGAGCTGAAAGTTATATGTTATTAGCAGATGAAGTAATTCATAAAGGAGAAGAGTAAGCATGACAGCAAAACGAGGCGGACTTGGAAAAGGTCTGGATAGTTTAATCAAAGAAAACAAAACCGCAAAACATACTGCACCGGTCAAAAAAGAAGTAGTGAATGCCGGGCCAATTATGATGAAGATCAATGATGTGGAGCCAAACCGTGACCAACCAAGAAAACATTTTGAGGAAGATGCTCTCTTGGAACTTGCCGATTCAATCAAACAGTTTGGAATCCTGCAGCCTCTGATTGTTCAGAAACGGAACGATTACTACGAGATCATCGCCGGCGAACGTCGCTGGCGTGCAGCAAAGCAGGCCGGTGTCAAAGAGGTCCCTGTTATCATTAAAGAATACACAGATCAGGAAATCGTTGAAATTTCTCTTATTGAAAATATTCAGCGCGAAAATCTGAATCCAATCGAAGAAGCGCAGGCATACAAACGCCTGCTAAATGAATTCAGTCTGAAGCAGGACGAGGTAGCCGATCGAGTTTCAAAGAGCAGAACTGCTGTTACAAACTCCATGCGTCTTCTAAAGCTGGACGAAAGAGTACAGCAGATGATCATCGATGACATGATTTCAACCGGACATGCACGTGCTCTTCTTGCAATCGAGGATAAAGAACAGCAGTACATTCTTGCCAATAAAGTATTTGATGAAAAGCTCAGTGTCAGGGATACCGAAAAACTTGTCAAAGAACTGAAGAAACCCAAAAAAGAAAAAGAAAAGCCTGCTATCCAGAATGCATTTGTATATGAAGATCTGGAGGAACGTATAAAGTCAATCATCGGTTCCAAAGTCCATGTCAATCATAAAGCCAACGGAAAAGGCAAAATTGAAATTGAATATTATTCGGACAACGATCTGGAACGTATATTTGAATTGTTAATGTCAATACAGGAAGGAAAATAATATATGGAAAGTAAAATTCTGAAATCAATTGGAATTGATCCGGCGTATATATTTCTTTTTCTTATCATGCTGATCATATTGATGTTTCTTCTTTATATTAATGTTAATATGAAATACAACCGTCTGAAATCAAGCTATAACGTATTCATGCGCGGACAGGACGGTAAAACGCTCGAAGAAAGTTTCAGTGCAAGATTCGATGAACTCGACGAGCTTTCCAACATTGCCCACGAAAACAAAGCGGACATCCGCATATTGTATCGCGCGTTGCGAAGCAGCTACCAGAAAGTAGGTATTGTCAAATACGATGCTTTCGGTGAAATGGGTGGAAAACTCAGCTTCGCCCTCACAATGCTTGACAATAATAACAATGGATGGATCCTCAATTCCATGCACAGCAGAGATGGCTGTTACACTTATATAAAAGAAATTGTGCGTGGTGAAAGTTACATTGAGCTCTCTGAAGAAGAGGCCGAATCACTAGATCAGGCCGTTTACCAGGAAATGTATGATCCGGATGTACAGGATGCAATCAAACCACAGTAATAAAAATAAAGAAATAAGACAGGAGAACAGTTATGTTAGATATTAAATTTTTAAGACAGAACCCGGATGTTGTAAAAGAAAACATCAAGAAAAAATTCCAGGATGAAAAGCTTCCACTTGTAGATGAAGTAATCGAACTTGACAAGAGAAACCGTGAAATCAAAGGCGAAGTAGAAGCACTCCGTGCTGAGAAAAATAAAGTTTCCAAAGAAATCGGTGCATGCATGGCTCATGGCGAAAAAGAGAAAGCAGAAGAGCTTAAGAAAAAAGTTCAGGAAAACGCTGCCCGTATGGAAGAACTTTCTGCAGAAGAAAAAGAAGTTGAAGCAAAAATCAAAAAAGATATGATGGTTATCCCAAATATCATCGATCCATCTGTACCGATCGGTAAAGACGACAGCCAGAATGTTGAAATTGAAAAATTTGGCGAACCGGTTGTTCCGGACTTTGAAATCCCATACCATACAGAAATTATGGAAAAATTCAACGGAATCGATCTTGAAAGTGCAGGAAAGGTTGCCGGAAATGGTTTCTATTATCTGATGGGAGATATTGCACGTCTTCACTCAGCAGTTATCTCTTATGCACGTGACTTTATGATCGATCGTGGATTCACATACTGTATCCCACCTTTCATGATCAGAAGCAACGTTGTTACAGGTGTTATGAGCTTTGCCGAAATGGATTCCATGATGTACAAAATTGAAGGCGAAGACTTATATCTGATCGGAACCAGCGAGCATTCTATGATCGGTAAATTCATCGATACCATGCTTGATGAAGCTGAACTTCCAAAGACACTGACTTCTTATTCTCCATGCTTCCGTAAAGAAAAAGGAGCTCATGGAATCGAAGAACGTGGTGTATACAGAATCCATCAGTTTGAAAAACAGGAAATGATCGTTGTATGCAAACCAGAAGAAAGCAAAGAATGGTATGATAAATTATGGAAAAACACTGTTGATCTGTTCCGTTCTCTTGATATCCCGGTTCGTACACTGGAATGCTGTTCAGGTGACCTTGCCGACCTTAAAGTAAAATCTTGTGACGTAGAGGCATGGTCTCCAAGACAGAAGAAATACTTTGAAGTAGGAAGCTGTTCTAACCTTGGTGATGCACAGGCAAGACGTCTTGGCATCCGTGTAAAAGGAAGTGACGGAAACAAATATTTCGCACACACACTGAACAACACAGTAGTAGCTCCTCCGAGAATGCTGATCGCATTTCTCGAGAACAATCTTCAGGCAGACGGTTCTGTCCGCATTCCTGAAGTACTTCGTCCATACATGGGCGGTAAGTCTGAAATCAGATAGAAAACGAGGTAAATTTTGCATAAATATTTAAACGCTATCGGATTCCACGATATCGCATCTGAACGCGAATGGTATCAGATTCTTCTTGAATCCGAAAAGAAATTTTCCGGATATGACCGTATTGCCCTAGACGAGCACACAGATCTCTGTGAGCTTCGCAGGGAATACGGCAACGGGATTGGCATTTCTTCCTGCGGCTTTATCGATGAAAATGATGAAGAGTTCCGCAGAGAATGCTATTTCCCATATTTTTCAGGCAGTGGAGTCAGCTCTTATGCTGATATTGCAGTAGAACAGAAAGCATCCTCACCGACCTATATTGGTGTCTGCGAAGATGTAAAGCTCGGCTGCAGTATCATTTTCCATATCCAGAACGGAATGGAATACATAAAAGAAGCCACTCTCGGTGGTCTGAACAAAAGTTCAATCTCTATAACCTTTTCTGGGCTTGCCTTAAGTGGGAAAATTTTGCTTCCGGTCACAAAGGATGCAGGTGCTGCGGACAAGAGAGCGAAAGATCTCCGCAACCGGATGATGCTTATGAGCGCAGCAAAGGAAGGAAATCCCGATGCCATTGAAAGCCTTACGCTTGACGACATCGACACCTATGCCGCAGTATCAAAAAGAATTCGCGGGGAAGATATTTACAGTATTGTCGATACGCATTTTATGCCAGCTGGTCTTGAATGTGACCAGTATGCGATCCTTGGTGAGATTCTGAATATCGATACCATCGAAAATCTTCTTACCGGGAAAAAACTTTATGTTCTTACAGTTGAAACCAATGAGCTTCAATTTGATGTATGCGTACCGGTTGAAAAGGTGATTGGCGAACCGGCAGTTGGAAGACGACTGAAGGCACAGATCTGGCTGCAGGGGCATATTAATTTTTAGGAAAGATTTTTGACTTATATAAAAAGCATGACCAAATTTCTTTTAATTGAAAATTAGTCGTGCTTTTTTTTATATGTGTTTCAGAACATTCGGCTTTACATAAAAAAGTCCTGTAAAAGCTATTTCACATATCAGATCCCGCTCTGTTACCTCACCATGATCATCCTCTTAGAAAAGCATTTGACATTTTCATGTTCAAACGGTATGATATATGTGTATGTTCTATTAGTTAAATGAATATAACAAGTGTCTCCTAAGAGAAAGCCGAGGCATTCCCCAAATTGGGGAACGTTCTAATGTTACCA
>ENA-ORUB01004189-ORUB01004189.1-human-gut-metagenome-genome-assembly--contig:-NODE-4189-length-11379-cov-2.859679_pt1 | contig 11379 bp, 10 predicted proteins | sample MGYA00241918_ERZ509200 | MGnify/ENA primary metagenome ERZ509200 (study PRJEB26280, sample SAMEA2338853) | human gut metagenome | biome: human gut; feature: human-associated habitat; material: faeces... | reverse complement strand
ACCGTGCCCAGAGTTTGGCCGCCCGCACCGGTGGAACTTGCATCTTTTTTGCTATATTTGCCGCACATGGAAGGCGTTCCGGACAAATCAGGAGACAAATTTTCGTTTTGCCGCCCGCCTTTCGCTATATTTGCCGTATGAAACGTCTGATAACCACAATGACACTGCTCGCCGCGACGCTCTGCGCCGCAGCGCAGGAAGCGACCCTGCCGACGCCCGACGCCAAGACGCTCGGCATGGGCGGCGTCGCCATGACGACCCTGTCTGGGTCGCACGTCATATACAACAACTCCGCGACGGCCATTTTCTCGCAGATGCCGTCGCAGATATCCTTGTCCTATTACGGGCAGGGGCAGTTCGACTACTACGCCGTGACGGGATTCTGCCGTTTCGACAACGTCAATCTGGCGCAGATCGGCTGGCGGCAGTACCTGCGCGAGCGGGGCAACAACGACATGGCGGTCGATCTGGGCTACTCGCGCCGCATCGGCGGCAACTGGGCCGTCGGCGTCGTGGCCCGCTACATGCACCTCAAACGTCCCGAAACCTCGGCGGACGCGCTGGCCGTGGACCTGAGCGCCGCATGGTCGCATCCGCTGGAAAACGTCGGGAGCTATTCGACGCTGCGTGCGGGCGCCAAGCTGGGCAATCTGGGCGGCTATCTGAAAGACACGCCCTACACCCCGCCGATGGACCTGACGGCGGGCGTGGCGCTGGATACGTTCCTCAGCGACGTGCACGAGATAACCGTCGGCACGGATCTGGGCTACTACTTCTCGCCTTCGAAAGTCCGGGGATTCCAGATGTCGGTCGGCGCCGAGTACAACCTGATGCAGCTCATCCAGCTCCGGGCGGGTTATCACTACGGCGAGCGCCGCGACTACTACCCTTCCTACGGTTCGGTCGGCGCGGGCGTCCGGTTCCTGCACCTGCGTCTCGACTTCGCCTACCTGATCGCCAAGAAGCAGACGCTGCTGCACAATACCTACAGCATCAGTTTCGGACTCGACTTCTGAGGCGCGGTCTCGATACGGCGGCTTCGGCAAGCCGCTGCGAAAACAACAATCCGGGGACGGGACGTCTCCGGATTGCTTTTTTTCTGCATGTCACTGCGGATTTTCGAGGTATTCGAGAATTCCCCCGCAGCCGTCCTCCAGCATGTCGAGCACCAGCTCGAAGCCTTCGGCGCCTTCGTAATAGGGGTCGGGAACATAGGTGCGGCCGGGATGGCGGCGGCAGAACTCCGCCATGCGGAAAATCTTCCGCGCAGCCTCGCGCGACGGAGCCAGCCGGTTGAGCGACTCGTAGTTCATGTCGTCCATGGCCACGATCATGTCGAACCGGTCGAAATCCTCCTCCCGGACCTGCCGCGAACGGTGCGTCAGCGCATAGCCGCGGCGCGAGGCCGCGCTGCGCATGCGCGGATCGGGCAGTTCGCCGCGGTGTCCCCCGTAGGTTCCCGCGGAGTCGATCCCGAACGTCCCGGACAGGCCGCGTCGCTCCACGATGCGGCGCATGATGCCCTCGGCGGCCGGAGAACGGCAGATATTGCCGAGGCAGACAAACAATATTCTCGTTTTCATATGGTTGAAATTTCAGATGCTTTCCGGACCGACGCCCCGCAAGGAGCCGGAAAAAGGGCGGTTCATGGCCTGCCGTCATTGTCCGTTCCGGCAAATGCAGCCCGTCAGATGGTCGTTGACGAACCCCGAGGCCTGCAAATGGGCGTAACAAATCGTGGGGCCGAAAAATTTGAAGCCCCGTTTTTTCATGTCCCGGCTCATGGCGTCGGATTCGGGTGACGACGCCGGAATCTCGTTCAGGGAGCGGAAATGGTTGGTGATCGGCTTTCCGCCGGGAAAGAACGACAGCGTGTAGTCCCTGAAACTGCCGAACTCCTCCTGCACGGCGAGGAACAGCCGCGCATTCGTGATGGTCGCTTTGATTTTCAGCCGGTTTTTCACGATGCCGTCGAAGTGCATCAGCCGTTCGACATCGTCATCGGTCATCCGCGCCACCTTCCCGGCGTCGAAATTGCAAAAGGCCTTGCGGTAGCCCTCCCGCTTCCGGAGAATCGTTATCCAGCTCAACCCGGCCTGGGCGCTCTCCAGCACGAGGAATTCGAACAGCTTCCCGTCGTCGGTCACCGGTCTTCCCCACTCCTCGTCGTGGTATTTCACATACAGCCCGTCGGTTCCGCACCAACCGCAGCGTCCGTCTATCATATCCTGCATCGTCGTCCCGTTTGGAATACACCGCCAAAGGTAGCAAAAAGTCGGATGGATGCAAAATCGGGCCGCCCCGGTCGGCAAAACCTTCCGACCTATGAAAAATGTCGTCACGGCGCCGGGGGCGGCGGAACTTCCGGAACGCGAATTGCAGGGAGCCGGGGCATGGGAAAACGAATTTCAGACTGGATCGGACAATACAGGTGCATGGACTGGGCGGTGCTCTACCTGCGGCTGTTCACGGGGGCTTCGATGCTGTTTCACAACATCGGCAAAATACAGAACTACAACGAGATAATCAGTTCATATCCATCGCCGCTTTACATCAATCCGCCGGCCGTGTTCGTCATCGTGACGGTCGCCGAGGCGCTGCTGGCCGTGCTGATCATCATGGGTCTCTGGGTGCGGATGTCGGCCCTCGTCATGTCGCTGGGCATCCTCCTGATGTTCGCCTGGGGCGGATTCGGAGCCGGAGAGCCGGAATTCGCGTGGCTCGGGATCTACGTATTCCTGATCGTTTCGGGCGGCGGACTGTACGCCTTCGACGCGGCTCTGCTCCCGTCCGACCGAAAAAAATGACCAATCGAACAATAATATGCACCCCCGCAATCTCCATTTTCGGAGAAATATTGTAACTTTGCCACGATTTGTTTTCATTAAAAACCAACAAAATCAGAACGTAATGAAGATGAAAGTGATTGCAATGCTGGCCGCCTTCGCGCTGACCGCATCGGCCGTTCAGGCGCAGGAGCTGCCCCGCAAAGTGCAGAACGTCGAGGTGCTCGATCTGGACGGCAAGCCGGTCAAACTCCCCTATTTCGGCGAAAAGAACCTGATGATATTCTACGTGGACCCCGACCGGCACAAGCAGAACGAGGATTTCACCATCGAACTGGAGCAGAACCACCGCGCCGAAAGCGACAATATCCACGGCTTCGGCGTGATGAACCTCAAGGACGCCCCGATGGTCCCCAACGGCATGGCCCGCAACATGGCCAAGAAACGCACGGCCAAGAACGGCGCGCTGGTGCTCGCCGATCAGGACCGTATCCTGAGCAAGGCTTGGGAGCTGGGCGACTGCAACAACCAGTTCGTGCTGATGATCGTATCGAAGGAGGGAGAGCTGGTCTTCCTGCGCAAGGGGGTTCTCTCGGAGCAGGACAAGGCCGATTTCTACGAAACGATCGAGAAGTACAAATAACCGGATGCTGCGCAAAACCGCCGTTCTGGCTTTAGCCCTTTGCTTCGCGCTGCAGGGAGCGGCCCAAGAGGGAGTGTATATCAACGGCAGCGACACGCTGCATTACAGCTATACCCCGCTTCCGGAACAGCCCCAGCCGCAGAAACGGCTCTCGTTCCCGCGGCGCGTGGTGAAATATTTCGAGGGATCGACGCGCGACCGCACGTTCGAGAAGAAAATCGACTTCACCTTCGCCGGAGGCCCCAGCTATTCGAAGAATACGAGTCTCGGCATCGGACTGCTGGCGGCCGGACTCTACCGCATAGACCGTACGGACTCGGTCACTTCGCCGTCGGACATTTCGATCTTCGCCAACGTCTCGATTTCGGGATTCTATGCGCTGGGCGTCACAGGCAACAACATCTTCTCCCGCAACGGCAAGCGCATCGACTATACGGTGATGTTCGCTTCGGCGCCCCGCGACATGTGGGGCATCGGCTATAACGACGGCCGCTACAACGAGGAGAGCTCCTACAACGAGAAATGTTACCTGATAAAGGCACGCTACCTGCACCGGGTGCTGTCCAATACCTATGTGGGCGGCATCCTCAGTTTCGAGCATACGCAGGGCAAGAAGTTCAAGCCGCTGGGCGAGAGCTACCTCTACGGGCAGAAGACGCACTACACCGCCACGGGCGTCGGGGCGATTCTGGAATACGACTCGCGCGACTTCATACCCAACTCCTTCCGGGGCGTCTACGTCAGTCTGCAGGAGACGCTGTTTCCCAAGGGACTGGGCAACTGCGGACGTTCGCTGTGGCGCACGACCTTCACGGCCGACTACTACAGGCAGGTGTGGAAGGGCGGCATCCTCGCGGCGGACCTCTACGCGGAGTTCAACTCCGAGGGAACCCCGTGGCCGATGCTGGCCCGCATGGGCGGTTCGCAGCGGATGCGCGGCTATTATCAGGGCCGCTACACGGACAACGACATGATAACGTTTCAGGTCGAGCTGCGCCAGCGCATCTGGCGGCGCATCGGCTGCACCTTCTGGGGCGGCGCAGGTAACGTCTTCAGCGATCTGGAGCGGTTCGACTGGTCCGAGACGCTACCCAACTACGGCGTCGGCCTGCGCTGGGAATTGAAGAAACGGGTCAATGTGCGACTCGATTACGGCTTCGGCAAGAAGACGAGCGGCTTCCTGCTGAGCATAAACGAAGCTTTTTAGGTTAGTGTAACGATATGAATGCTGATCCGAACAGGGTAAACAGACGACGCACGGTCAAAACCCGCAGCCGTTTCACCACGCTGCTGACCGTCTATTTCTTCGTCGCGCTGATTATCCCCAACTGCGTGCTGGCCAATACCGAGCCTTACTCCGGCTGGACGGTCGAGGCGCTGATTCTGATGCCGCTGGGCTTCTACATGATGTGGAGCGTGGCGCTGAGCCGTTCCGGCGTGATGATCTGGCTGGGATTTCCCTTTATCTTCCTCTGCGCGTTCCAGATCGTGCTGCTCTATCTGTTCGGCAACTCGATCATCGCCACGGACATGTTCACCAATCTGGTGACGACCAATCCCGGCGAGGCGGGCGAACTGCTGAGCAACATCTACCCTTCGGTCATTCTGGTCTGCGTGATGTATCTGCCGCTGTTGTGGTTCGCGGCGCGCGAGATCGGCCACAAACGCTACATTTCGCGCACGACGCGCATGAACGTCGGCCTTTCGGGCGCCGCGCTCATGGCGCTGGGCATGCTGGCCCTGTGGCCGGCCTATCATGTGAGCGAACAGCGGCACGTGCTGCGCGACGAGATTTTCCCGCTCAACGTGGCCTACAACGTCTACCTGAGCGCCTCGGAATTCCGCAAGGCCTACAACTTCGAAAAGACCTCGGCGGATTTCACCTACGAGGCCAGCCGCGAGGCCGAAGCGCCCGGACGCGAGATTTACGTATATATTATAGGTGAAGCGTCGCGCGCCATGAGCTGGGAGCTTTACGGCTACGAACGGGAGACCAATCCCCGGCTCTCGCAGGTGGACGATCTGGTGATTTTCCGCGACGTGCTGACGCAGAGCAACACCACGCACAAGAGCGTGCCGCTCATCCTCTCCTCCGTCTCGACCGAGGAGCACGACCAGCTCTACCGCCGCAAAGGGCTTCCGGCCCTCTTCAACGAAGCGGGCTTCGAGACGTGGTTCATCTCCAACCAGTCGCCGCAGGGCGCCATGATCGACAAGCTGGCCCGCGACGCCGACCACCTGATCTATATCCGCTCGCCGCGCCACGACATGCAGCTGCTGGACGAAATGCGCCGCATCGTCGAGACCGCCCCGGCGCAGAAGATGCTCTTCATCCTCCACTGCTACGGCTCCCACTTCAGCTACCACCAGCGTTATCCGCGCGAATTCGCACGTTTCAAACCCGACGACGACGTGGCGATCTCGCGGGAGCATGCGCACACGCTCCGCAACGCTTACGACAATTCGATCTGTTACACGGATCATTTTCTCGCCGAAACGATCGCCTTCCTGCGCGGACTGCGGCAAACCTCCTCGGCGCTGCTCTACTGCGCCGACCACGGCGAGGACATTCTGGACGACGACCGCGAACGCTTCCTGCACGCCTCGCCCACCACGACCGCCTATCAGCTCTACGTGGCCTCGCTGGCGTGGTTCTCCGACGCCTACCGGCGGAATTTTCCCGCCAAAGCCGCGGCTGCCGGGATCAATGAGACGGCGCCGGCCACGACCCACGCCCTGTTCCACACCATGGCCGACATGGCCTCGATCCGGGGCCGCTTCGTCGATCCGACGGTATCGCTCGTGAACCCCGGCTACGACCGCAAGCGTCCGCGCCGCTACCTGAACGACCACAACGAGGCCGTTCCCTTCCGCAAAACCGGTCTCGAACCGGAGGACATGGAGGTTTTCGCCCGCTTCGGCATCAAACCTTAGGCAAGTTCACAGCCCGTATGAAACCAACAAAGGCTGCCCCCTTGGGACAGCCTTTGTTGCGTCATTGCGTCTGTAATTATTTCGCAGCGTCTACGGAAACCTTGCGGAACTCCTTCATCAGCTTCGAAATTTCGAGAGCGGACTTGCGGGCGCGCGTACCGGCGGCCTTGTTGCCCTTCTCTACCTGTGCTGCTGCATTAGCTGCGAATACTTCGTACTCTGCATTGATCTTTGCTACTAATTCTTTCATAACTTTTTTTATTAATTGGGTTTGTTATCAACGCAAAGATATAAAAATTATCTAAACATCATCATTTATTGCCAAAAAATTCAACGTTTTTTAGCATAAAACCCCCTTTCCAAGAGCCTGTCACCCGGTTCGCGGTACGTTTTTTGTCCCCGCAAGAGCGTAAAACATTCCGGTATGAACAGACTTTTAATCGTGGCGGGACTCGTTTCCGCGCTCCTGCCCGCCGGGTGCGGCCGGCACAAGCCGAAACCCGCAATGCCGCCCCTGCAGGTCGAAACGGCCCGCGCCGTTACGGACAGCATCCCCAACCGCATGAGCTTCATCGGTTACCTTTCGAGTAATTTCGACGCCGTGATCCAGCCCCGGATCAATGGCTTTCTGTTATCCAAGCGATTTTCGAACGGCATGCCCGTAAAACGCGGGCAGCTGCTTTTCACGATCGACCCCGACCAGCTTTCGACCACGATGCTCGCCGCCGAAGCCGCGCTCCAGTCGGCCAAGGCGCAGGCGCTGGAGGCGCGGAACAACTACGAGCGCGCCGTGCCGCTGGCCAAGATCAACGCCATCAGTCAGGCGCAGCTCGATCAGTATACGGCGCAGTACAAGGCCGCCGAAGCCTCGGTGCGCTCGGCCGAGCAGACGCTCAGCAGCGCCCGCATGAACGTCGGCTACACCGAGCTGCGCTCGCCCATCGACGGCATCATCGAACACACGGCGGCGCATGTGGGCGACTACGTCGGTCCCGGCACGCAGTTCAGCGTGCTGACGAGCATTTCGAATATCGACACGCTGACCGTCGATGTGGCCATTCCGATGGCCGAATACCTCAGGGCGGCCGGAGGACGCGGTTCGATCTACGACAACGAGGGGCTGCTCTCGGACATTCGCCTGACGCTGGCCGACGGCACGCGCTACCCTTACGGGGGACTCTACGACTACACGCGCAAGGACGTGTCGAGCAGCACGGGAACGCTCGTGCTGGTGGTGATGTTCCCCAACCCCGACCGGTCGCTCAAACCCGGACAGTTCGCCCGCGTCTCGGCCAACGTCGGCCCCGTACAGCCGCGGGTGATCGTGCCCCAGCAGAGCGTCAGTCAGGCGCAGGGCGTCAATTCGGTCTGGGTCGTACGGCCCGACAGCACGGCGGCCTACCGCCGCGTGGTGCTGGGCGACACCTACGGCACGATGTGGTGCGTGGACGAGGGGCTCGCCGAGGGCGAACAGGTGGTTACGGCAGGCCAGCAGAAACTGCGCAACGGCATGAAGGTAATCCCCGTAATACGCTGACGTCATGGAGAAATTCTTCATTTCACGTCCGATTTTCGCCATCTCGCTGGCCATCGTCATCGTACTCGTGGGTTTGATCTCGATCCTGAACCTGCCGATCGAGCAGTATCCCGACATCACGCCTCCGGTGGTCGAGGTCTCGGCGACCTACGACGGCGCCGACGCCGAGACGGTCAATAACGCCGTGGCCACGCCCGTGGCACAGAGCGTCATGGGCGTCAGCGACATGCTCTACCTGCAGACCACGAGCGCCAACGACGGTTCGATGGTCATGCAGGTGACCTTCGACATCGGGTCCGATCCCGACCTCGACGCCATCTTCACCCAGAACAACGTATCCTCGGCCGCAGCCCAGCTTCCGGCGACGGTGACCAAGCAGGGCGTCACCACGCGCAAGACCATGACGGGTTTCCTGCTGGTCTTCTCGCTGCACAGCGACGGACGCTACGACGACGAATTCCTCTCGAATTATGCCTACATCAACCTTCAGAACGAACTGCTGAAGATCAACGGCGTGGGCAAGGTCTCGATCATGGGCGCCGGAGAGTACGCCATGCGCGTATGGCTCCGGCCCGACGTGCTGAAATACTACGACATCCCGGTTTCGGCCGTCACCGCCGCCATCGAAAATCAGGGCGGCATCTACCCTGCCGGACAGTTCGGAGCCGAACCAGCGCCCGACGGCACCTCCTATACCTATACGGTGACCATGCCGCCGCAGATCACCACGGCCGAGCAGTTCGGCGACATCGTCGTCGTGACCACCTCTGAGGGCGAACAGATCCGCCTGCGCGACGTGGCCGACGTATCGCTCGGAAGCCAGAGTTACGGCGTAAGCTCGCTCTTCGAGGGCAAGCCTACGGCCCTTATCGTCATTTATCAGGAGCCGGGCAGCAACGCCGTGGCCGTAGGCGACAAGGTCAAGGCCGAAATGGCGCGGCTCGGCGAACGCCTGCCCGACGGCATCACGACATCGACGGTCGTGGACACCACGACCAGCATCGACGCCGGCATCAGCGACATCTTCACCACGCTCATCATAGCCCTCGTGCTGGTGATCTGCATTATCTACCTCTTCATTCAGGACTGGCGCGCCACGGTCATTCCGCTGGTCGCCATCCCCGTGTCGCTGGTCGGCGCCTTCGCGCTCTTTCCGCTGCTGGGGTTCTCGATCAACATCATTTCGCTGCTGGGACTGGTGCTGGCGATCGGTCTGGTGGTGGACGACGCCATCGTGGTCGTGGAGGCCGCGCAGGTCAATATCGCCAACGGGATGAAACCCCGCGCCGCGGCGCTCGAAGCCATGAAGAACGTGGCTTCGCCCATCGTCGCCACGACCGTCGTCCTGCTGGCCGTATTCATCCCCGTATCGTTTACGGGCGGCATCACGGGGCGGCTGTTCCAGCAGTTCTCGGTGACGATCGCCGTGTCGGTCGTGATCTCGGCCTTCAACGCCCTGACGCTCTCCCCGGCCTTGTGCGCCCTGCTCCTGCGCCGCCGCGAACCGCCCAAGAAGGGATTCTTCGCCGCTTTCAACCGCTGGTTCGCCCGGCGGATGGACAAATACACGGCCTTCACGCCGACGCTGATCCGCCACGTGGCCCGCACGGGCGTATTTATCGCCGCGGTGCTGGCCGTCATCTTCCTCGTGTGGCGCAAACTGCCCGCCGGATTCCTGCCCGAAGAGGATCAGGGATACGTGATGGTGATGGTTTCGACTCCCGAAGCCTCGTCGCTGCAGGTGACACAGAAGGCCATGATCCGGGCCGACGAAGTGATCCGCACGCTGCCCGAAGTCGCTTCGACCTCGTTCGCCGCGGGATTCAACATGATGGCGGGCATCGCTTCGACCGACAGCGGCATCATCTTCGTGTCGCTGGTCGGTTATTCCGACCGCAAACTGACGGCCATGGAGATCGCCCAGAAACTCACCGACGAGCTTTACATGGCGGTTCCGGGCGCCGAGTGCTTCGCCTTCATCCCGCCGTCGATCCCCGGTCTGGGCATCACGTCGGGCGTTTCGGTCGAGGTGCAGGACCTCGAAGGGCGCGGCACGGCCTACCTGCTGGAGCAGAGCGAACGGCTGATGGACTCGTTGCGCAAGCTGCCCTCCGTCGCGTCGGTGACCACGCAGTTCAACGCGGGCGTCCCCCAGCGGCGGCTGCGCATCGACAAGGAGCAGGCGCTGGCTTCGGGCGTGGACTTGGGCGTACTTTACGGCGACCTGACGACCCTGCTGGGCGGCGCCTACGTCAACAACTTCTCGCGTTTCGGCAAGCTCTACCAGACCTACATTCAGGCCGCCCCCGCCTACCGCATGGACAAACGCTCGCTCGACAGCTATTACGTCGCCTCCTCGTCGGGCGAAAGCGTCCCCGTCTCGTCGCTGGTCGAGGTCGTGGATACCGTGGGCGTCGAATACGTCTCGCAGTTCAACCTCTACCGTTCGATCGGGCTTACGGTCACCCCCGCGGCCCGCACCTCGACGACGACCGTCATGCAGGACATCACCCGCACGGCCGCGCAGATACTGCCCGACGACGTCGGCACGGCATGGAGCGGCACCTCCTTTCAGGAAGCCAACGCTTCGAAGACCGGAGGGCTGGTCTACCTGCTGGCGCTGGTCTTCGTGTTCCTCGCGCTGGCGGCCCTGTACGAATCGTGGGGGCTGCCGCTGGCGATTCTGATGAGCGTTCCCGTGGCGGTGCTGGGCGCCGTGCTCTTCATCGGCGTCTCACACCTGCTCAACTCCCTCTACGTCAATGACATATACATGCAGATTTCGCTGGTGATGCTGATCGGGCTGGCGGCCAAAAACGCCATTCTGGTCGTGGAGTACGCCGACAGGCTCTTCAACGAGCAGGGCGCCTCGCTCATGGACGCCGCGATCGGGGCCGCCAAACTGCGCGTACGTCCGATCATCATGACCGCCTTCGCCTTCATCCTCGGCGTCATGCCGCTGATCTTCGCCAGCGGCGTATACGCCACGGCGCGCAACATCATGGGCGTCGCGCTCGTGGGCGGCATGCTGTTCGCCACGCTGCTGGGCATCTTCGTCTACCCCGCGCTCTACTATTTCGTGGGACGCATCGGCGGTTTCGAACGCCGCCGCGAACGCAAAAAACAGGAACAGTCATGAAAGCCGGATACCTCATAATCATTTTTGCAGCATTTACGGCGGCCTGCACGCCGCGCTTCTACCCGCCGCGCGTTTCCGTGCCCGACGATTACATCTACGGGCGGGGATTCTCGGAGGACACGACCCGCTTCGGCCCCGAATGGTGGACGCTGTTCGGCGATACGGTGCTCAACAACCTCGTCGCACGGGCGCTGGACAACAACCGCGACGTGGCCGTGGCGGCCTCGCGCGTGGAGGAAGCGCGGCTGAACCTCAAGAGCGTGCGGGCGCAGTACCTGCCGCAGGTCGGGCTGGGCGTCACGGCCGAAGGCGAATATACGCCCGCCACGAAGATCGTGCA
>ENA-ORUB01004183-ORUB01004183.1-human-gut-metagenome-genome-assembly--contig:-NODE-4183-length-11387-cov-2.315831_pt1 | contig 11387 bp, 10 predicted proteins | sample MGYA00241918_ERZ509200 | MGnify/ENA primary metagenome ERZ509200 (study PRJEB26280, sample SAMEA2338853) | human gut metagenome | biome: human gut; feature: human-associated habitat; material: faeces... | reverse complement strand
GGAGTCCACTGTGGGATCCTACCGCCAAAGCTTTACCGGGAGCCGCCGATAGAACCTTCCGACTTCTCTCCAAAGATCCCGGACCCTCCTTCTTCTCCAAAAAAACTTAATATTCCGGCCGGTCAGATCTGACAGGTAGGACGCGTCAAATGTCTTGCGGCAGGACACCTTTTGTATTATAATAGATAAAAGCTATTAAATTTGACAGATGCTTGTTAAAGGAAAGGACTGTATGAAAGAAGTTTTTGTTAAAGACCTGAGAAAAGACCAGGAGATAACAGATTTTTTTATGGCCAAGACCCTTGCCATAAAAGTAGGCGCCAACGGGAAACAGTATCTCGATATTCTGCTGGCCGACAAGACGGGAGAAATTTCCGGCAAAAAATGGGATGTGAGCGATGCCGAATATCCCGTGCTTAAAGCCATCGGTGAAAAATCCATAGTCAAGATAAAGGCTGTCGTCACCGAGTGGGCAGGACAGCTTCAGCTGAGAGTACAGAGAATAAGGGCTGCGGCTTTGGATGACGGTCAGCACATGGAAGACTTTGTAAAGGCCGCGCCTGAAGTGCCTGAGGATATGTTCGGCTATATATATGAAACAGCCGGCAGCATGAAAGATCAGGATCTTAAGAAACTCTGCATAAAGCTCCTTACAGATAACAGGGAAAAGCTCATGTATTATCCCGCAGCGCAGAAGAACCACCATGCCGAGCTGGCAGGACTGCTCTATCACATGAAACGTATGCTGATGACAGGAGAAAGAATCTGTGAAGTATACACAAACCTTAACAGAGACTTGTTATGTGCCGGAGTTATAATACATGATATAGAGAAACTCAACGAAATCATGGCTGATCCTGACGGAATCGCTACAGGATATTCCTTTGAAGGCCAGCTGCTGGGACATATAATACAGGGAGTGAAGACCATAGACAGGCTGACTCTTGAGCTGGGCTTTCCGAGAGAAAAGGCTATAATGCTGGAGCATATGATTCTTTCTCATCACTATGAGCCGGAATTCGGAAGTCCGAAAAAGCCACTGTTTCCTGAGGCAGAAGCGCTGCACTATCTCGATGTTCTGGACGCTAGGATGTTCGATATGCAGGATGCTCTTGTATCTACGCTGCCCGGAACTTTCAGCGAACGTGTGTGGGCATTGGATAACAGAAAACTGTATAAGCCCAATGAAGGAGAGGAAGACAAATGTTAGTAAAATTACCTAAAGAAGTCGGCAGAATCATGGGAACTCTGCAGCAATCGGGATTCGAAGCGTACGTAGTCGGAGAGTGCATTTCAGATTCTCTGGCGGGGAAAAAGCCTTTCGGATGGGATATCTCCACCAATGCCAGACTTGCAGACATGAAAAAACTGTTTCCCGATGCAAAGGTTCTCAGCGAAAAGTTTGAAGTCATCAGATTTGAATACATAGAGGAGATAGTCGATAAGAACGGCGAAGTGACAGGTGAATCGGGAATAATCATAGACCTTGCCGCCTACAGAGCCGGCGATCAGTATGAACAGGGCCGCCTGCTGGCCGCTGATTTTGTCGCCACTGTAGAAGAGGATCTGGCGCGCCGTGACTTTACGATCAATGCCATAGCCGAGAGCCAGGACAGCCTCATGGACCCTTATGACGGCAGAGCCGATATAAAGAATAAGCTCATAAGAACCGTAGGCGACGCCGGCGTTCGCTTTCGGGAAGATCCGCTTAGAATGATCAAGGCCCTTAGACTTGCCGCCGAGCTGGATTTCGACCTTCACAAGTCAGTCTATGACGCAATAGTTTCAGGCCATACTATGCTGTCAGACGTAAATCCGTCTAAAATCAGAGATGAGTTCACAGGAATGCTTTCGGCTCCTGCTGCGGGCAAAGGCTTGTCCATGCTCCTGGGAACGGGGATGATCGCTGACATAATAGGGCAGGATGCAGTAGACAGATTGACTAAACGCGAGATGCAGGATCTGACCACTCTCAGCCAGAATATAGACAAGACTCAGCCGGTGGAGGACAGACGTTTGGGATTATTCTTTGCATGCATGGATAAGAAAAAAGTAAGACCGGCAATCGACAGACTGAATTTCAACGAAGTCACTCATCAGCATCTGGTGGACGCCGTAAACGATCTGCCTAAGCTGTACTTTACCAACAATAAACCGGCGCTGAAGAAGTTCATATATCAGAGGAGCATGGAACGCTATGAGTTTCTCCTGAGTATGGAAAAAGCTCAGAGAATAGTGTTCAGTTATGATTCTGAGACAAAAATAAGGAGCAAGATATTTATGCTGGACGAGATCCATAAATTTGGAGAGCCTATCTTTCCTGAGGATCTCAAAATAGACGCCAATGATCTCATAGAAGCCGGCATATGCGATAGAGACAAGGCTCAGAAGATACTGAACATGCTTACGGAAGAGATACATACTCATCCGAAGAAAAATACCAGGGAGCAGCTATTGAAACTTGCCAAAGTATACAGCAAGAACAAAGTGGCGGCAGCTTTAAGAGGTATTCACTGGACGAGATAATCAAGAGAACAGCAGTATGGAAAACACAGACAGAAATCAGCAGATAACAAAGATAAGCCAGGTCACCCCGGAGGTGACCTTGTTTTTACGCGGTCTGGGCTTTTCCGATTATTACATAATAAAAATTTTCGCTCTGGTGGGAGAAGCAGCCATAGCACTTACAGAGGACAATCCCTATTGGCTCCTTGACGAGTTTCCTGCCATGAAGTTTGACAAGGCGGATAAGGCGGCAAAAGTTATGGGCATAGAGGAGGATAGCTCCTACAGGATAGAGGCGGCTATACGCCACGGCCTTTCCGTCTATGTAGCGGGAGGAAATACCTTTGTAGCCGCTCGTGAATTCTGCGCCCAGATAGCGGGATTTTTAGATCTGAGTAGGGAGAACGTAGAAGATGTGATGGAGGATATGGCTCTTACCGGCGATCTTCAACTTACCGTACTGGGCGGACGGGAGGTTCTCTACTTTTACGGCTATTATAAGACCGAGTGTCAGATCATAAGCAGGATAGTCCAGATGAAAGATGCGGCTCCTCCAAAGCTTTTCGCCAATATGGACGCTGTAATCGCAAAGGCAGAAGCAAAAGGCAGCGTTAAATTATCTGCCCAGCAGACCGACGCAGTAAAAAATTCACTTTGCCGCGGCATATCCGTCATAACAGGAGGACCGGGAACGGGAAAGACCACCATAATAAACACGTTGATAAATATCATGGAGGCCGGTGGATTAAAAGTCGCTGTGGCCGCTCCCACAGGACGAGCTGCCAAGAGGATAACTCAGACAGGCGGAAAAGCCGCCGTGACAGTCCACAGGCTCCTTGAGTATTATTACGATGAGGAGGCGCACAGCATGGCTTTTGGCCGCAATGCCTATAATCCCCTAGACTACGATGTGGTAATTATAGACGAAGCGTCTATGATGGATCTGATGCTGATGGGGGCTGTGTGCAGGGCTCTTAAACCGGAAGGCAGGCTAATAATGACAGGAGACGCCGATCAGCTTCCGTCGGTGGGAGCAGGCAATGTATTGGGCGATCTGATAGAAAGCGGTTATATATATACCTCCCGTCTGACGGAAATATACAGACAGGAATCCGAAAGCAAGATTGTCCTCAACGCTCACAGGATAAATCAGGGAAGATACCCCGAGTACGGTGGAGACTTTGTGCTGGTAAGCGCTGATAAACAGCAGGAGATCCTACAAAAGATAATTGAGCTGGCGTCCCGGTGGCCGCTCGATCAAGTTCAGGTCCTCACTCCGACCAAAAAAGGGATATTGGGAAGCCTTAATCTGAACGAAAATCTGCAGAATGTATTTAATCCTCCGGACAAAGAAAAGGCCGAGATTTCCTTCGGGGCAAAGATCTACAGAGCAGGCGACAGAGTCATGCAGATAAAAAACAACTATAGATTAGAATACAGGAGAAAAGACGGGAAGTCAGGGAAGGGAATATTCAACGGAGAGACAGGGACCGTATCGGCAGTCTATCCTGACGACAGAAAATTGGTTGTAGAGTATGATGACGATCGGTGGGTAGAATATCCGTATGTACAGCTGGATGAGATCGAGCTGGCGTATGCCGTGACTGTACATAAGAGCCAGGGGAGTGAATTTCCCGTGGTGATAATACCCATGAGCTGGTTTCCGCCGGCGCTGGCCACAAGAAATCTGATATATACGGCTGTTACCAGGGGAAAGAAAAAAGTCGTGATAGTAGGACGAGGGGACTATTTTAACGCCATGGTGGATAACGTACAGACGGGAAGACGAAATTCCGGACTTAAAGAACGTCTGATAAATATTTACGAGGGGATTTGAGATGACAGCAACAGAAAGGCTTAAGGATCTTGTATTTCCGCAGGGTCTTTATTGTAATTGCTGCGGCAAATACATAGATGAGACCAGAACTTACGGATTATGCGATCACTGTATAAGAAGAATGGTTTTTAAAACGACATTGTTTCCATCAGGGATAGAAAGCCCTTTAGACCGGGCGGCGGCCGTGATGGATTACGGTCTCTATTCGAAGCAGATAATTTTTGGACTGAAATATGACCGAAGAACCTATATGGCCCCCGTGGCCGCCAGGATATTGTATGACGCTCTGATGAGCATAGCTGCCGGAGGCGAAGAGTGTCCGTGGCTTGCAGCCGACGTCATAATTCCCGTGCCTGTCAGCAGACAAAGACTTAAGGAGAGAGGCTTCAACCAGATGCAGAAGATCGGAAAGCACCTGAGCAAGATGACGGGAATCAGGCTTGAAGACAGCGTTCTTGTTAGAGAAAAACATACAAGGGCTCAGAGAGCCTTATCGGCTGCCGAGAGAAAAATCAACATGAAGGGCGCATTCAGAATTGGCATAAAAGGGACTGAAAGAATAAAGGATAAACGTGTACTGCTGATAGACGATATATATACTACGGGAGCTACGGCCTTGGAGTGTGGGGCGGCGCTGAAAGGCGCGGGAGCGGAAAAAGTATATTTTCTTTCCTTGCTTACTGCGCCGGCCGGTGATAAAATAAGATAAGTTGCTTAGGTCTGTGGTTGAAAATCCAAGCCAGGTACGGGCAAAAGGATCCACGTAAGCCGCCAATGTAAAGATGCAGGCGGTGATCATGGCGTACCTTAGAAGTAAGTCCTCCGCAAAGCGGGTAAAGGCGAGTGTGGGGTCAAAGACCAGGTCAGCTAAGCAACTGGTTTTACCAAGAATACACATAAAATCCTTTTGATTTTCATAACATATGTGCTATAATAAAAGAAAAGCACAGGAGGTGATCAGAATGAAGATCATCGTAACAGGCAAAAATATCAGTGTAAATGATAAGATCCAGGAGGCAATCGATAAAAAGTTTGAAAAACTGGGCAAATACTTTGCAGACGATATTAAGGCCAATATAGTGATCCATCCTGAAAAAGCCAAGGTCAAGATGGAGGCCACTATAGTCGCTAAGGGTACTATTTTCAGGGCGGAAGACGTTTCTCAGGACATCTTCGATTGTATAGACATCGTAGCTGATAAGCTCCATAGTCAGATGTCAAAATACAAGGGAAAGATGCTGAAGAGAAATAAGTCCAACGAATCGGTAAGATTCGAGATGATACCTGAATTTGAAGATCAGCATGACGAAGGCAAAGTAGTCAAGACAAAAAAATTCAGAATTACACCGATGACAGTGGACGAGGCCATCTTGCAGATGGAACTATTACAGCATAATTTCTTCGTATTCCTCAATGTGGAGACTGACAGCGTAAGCGTCGTTTACAGAAGACAGGACAAGGACTACGGAGTTCTCAATACTACCTATTAAAACACAAGCCTCGAGTTTTACGGCCCGAGGCTTTTTATTGCGCCGAATAAAGATAAAAGCTCGAGGCTGCAGAAAGGCCATAGAGGCTATATTCTGCGTGATCTTTGAATTAAAGCTCATTACATTCTCTACTTGAAACCAACACATTTTCAAAGTATAATGTAAGATAAGGCTAAACAAAGGAAATTTCTGTATCATGGAAAACTTTTTAAATAATATAATGTCAAGTATCGGCATAACAGACGTATTGGATATATTGTTAGTCGCTTTTATAGTGTATAAGGTTTTGGGGTTCATCAGAGAGACCAGAGCCGAACAGCTGGCGAAGGGGCTTCTTGTATTGGTCGCGGCTACTGTCTTATCAAACTTTCTTCATCTGTACACGCTGCACTGGCTGCTGTCAGGACTTATGACTGTAGGTCTTATCGCAATAGTGGTCATATTTCAGCCGGAACTCAGAAGAGCCCTGGAGCATCTTGGAAGAAGCAGATTCGCCAATATAATGAATGACATAGACAAGGACGAAGCCAAGAGGATGGTGGTGGAGATAGTCAGAGCCGTAGAGTCCATGTCTTCTTCAAAGACCGGCGCTCTTATGGTCATAGAAAGGGAGATAACTCTCAGCGACATAGTAGAGACGGGAACTATAATAGATGCGTCCATCTCTGCGGAGATGATAGGAAATATTTTTTATGAGGGGGCGCCTCTCCATGACGGAGCGTTAATTTTGAGAGGCGACAGGCTGTATGCGGCAGGCTGCGTACTTCCCCTGACGCAGAACAAAGAGCTGAACAAGGAACTGGGCACCAGGCACAGGGCCGGCATAGGAATAACAGAAAACTCTGACGCTTTGGTTATAATCGTATCCGAGGAGACTGGGGTGATTTCTATTGCTCAGAATGGCCAGCTGACGAGATTTATTGAGGCAAAGAGGATAGAAAAGATCCTTCTGAGCCTTTATCTGCAAGAGGATAAAAGGGGATTCTTTACTGAAAAGATAAGCAGGGTATTTAACAGGGGAGGTAAAGATGCTGAAAAGTAAGAAATTTAACATTGTCCTGGCCCTGATAATAGCTATAGCCCTTTGGGCCTATGTTCTGGGCGAGGTGAATCCTGAATCCACTGCTACGGTGAAGAATATTCCCATAAATTTCACTAATCAGGAATCATTAGAAGATAACGGCCTGACAGTCCTTGACAGCAGCCAGACATCCATAAGCGTCAGCATATCGGGACAACGGACTGCAATAACTAAAGTGGAGCCCAGCGATTTTAGCGTCACCTGCGATGTGGAAGGGCTGAACAAGGGAAGCCACACTGTAAGGATCAATGTGACAGGTCCGGATAATGTAAAGATAGACCATATAAGCGTAGAGAAGATAAACGTAGATATAGACGATCTGACCACCGAGGAGAAGACGGTGGAAGTTGCCGTAAACGGCCAGGCAGGTACGGATAAAGAAGCAGATATAGTAGAAACGAATCTTGAGACCGTCAGAGTAACCGGAGCCAAGACGCTGGTAGATAAGGTGGATAAGGTGAAGGCGTCTGTCGAACTCAGCAAGATAGGAACGGAGCTTTCGACATTCAATACGGAATTGACGCCGGTAGATAAGAGCGGAGTACAGGTACTTAATGTAAGACTCAGCAGTTCGGAAGTCAAGGTAACTGCCGTCATGCTCAGCAAAAAAACCGTCAGTCTGGAGGTTCCCGTGACCGGAACAGACTACGGCGATATAGAGAGAAGCGTTTCTGTTCCTAAGACTGTCACTATAAAGGGAACGGAAGACGATATAAAAGATATAAGCAAGATAACTTGCAGGACTCTCGATGTTTCGGGAGTTTACACCAACGATACGCTGCCCCTTGAACCTATACTTCCTGACGGAATACAGCTGAGTGATGATTCCGACGGATTGTCTGCCAAGGTGACGGTAAAAGACCTGAGTAAAAAATCTTTTGAATTTGACCAGGATGATATAGACCTTTTAAATAGACAAGACGGTTTCACTTATACGATAAGCGCCGTGACATTCAGCGCCGAGTTGACGGGAAGAGAGAGCGTGATGAGCGGCCTGACAGCCGATGACGTCACGATTTCTGCGGATGTCAGCGGTTTGGGCAGAGGAACCCATACGGTGACTCTGACGGTGACATGCGGCAAGGATACATCGTCAGCGACGCTTTCCGTAGAAAGAGTGGAAATAACCGTCGAATAATAAAAGCGAGGAAAGAAAATGGGAAGATTATTTGGTACCGACGGCGTAAGAGGGGTAGCCAACAAGGAGCTTACTCCTGAGCTGGCATTTAATCTGGGAAAAGCAGGCACTTACGTTCTGAAAGCGAAAAACAAGAGACCGGTTGTGGTTATCGGAAAAGATACGAGAATCTCCGGGGATATGTTGGAGAGCGCTCTTACGGCAGGTATACTGGCTGTGGGAGGAAACGTCATCAAGCTGGGAGTGATACCTACACCGGCAGTGGCGTACCTGGCTAGGTATTATAATGCCGATGCAGGCATCGTCATAAGCGCGTCTCACAATACCTTCGAATACAACGGTATAAAGTTCTTCAACGGAGACGGGTATAAACTCGATGACCTATTAGAAGAAAAGATAGAAGATATTATCATAAGCAGCGTAGATGTCAACAGTCACATAACCGGAGAACTCATAGGAAGATGTCTCGAAGCTTCCGAAAATGCCGCAGATCTTTACGTCAAGCATCTGCTTCAGACTGTGGACTTCAGGCTGGACGGCGTTAAAGTGGCCTTAGACTGCGCCAACGGAGCCGCCTATGAGATAGCGGCGAAGGTATATAAGTCGCTGGGAGCTAATGTCTCAGTTATGGGAAATAAGCCTGACGGAGTAAATATAAACGGAGGCTGCGGTTCCACCCATCCTGAAAAACTGGCCGAACTTGTAAAAGCCACAGGCTCGGACGTGGGTCTGGCTTTTGACGGAGACGCTGACAGACTCATAGTCGTAGATGAAAACGGCAGCGTAGTTGACGGAGACAGAGTCATAGCCATCTGCGCCAGGATGCTGAAAGATCAGGGCAGGCTCAAAGAGAATAAGGTTACGGCTACAGTCATGAGCAATATAGGCTTTCACAAAGCTATGGAGGCCAGCGGGATAGAAGTTGATGTTACCGGAGTGGGAGACAGATATGTGCTCGAGAAGATGCTTGAGACCGGATGCGTCATAGGCGGAGAACAGTCGGGACATATAATTTTCAGAGAACATACTACTACAGGAGACGGTATACTTTCTTCGCTTCAGTTCATGGGAGCCTTGAAAGCCGGCGGCAAAACGCCTTCTGAGCTCGCCTCGGAGATAGAGATATTTCCTCAGGTGCTGGTTAATGCAAAGATAAATAATGACTATAAAAACTTATATGAAAGATCCTCAGGTGGCCAAAGCGATCTCCGATGTGGAGAGAGAGCTGGCTCAGGACGGCAGACTGCTGATAAGACCTTCAGGCACAGAACCGCTGGTTCGCGTGATGGTGGAGGGCAGCGACCGAGACAGGCTGACTGTTTTAGCCGGGGATCTGGCAAAGCTTATTGAAGAAAAATTTAGGTAGGTGAAGAAAATGTGTGGTATCGTAGGATATGTAGGAAATAAAAACGCCAAGGATATAGTTATCGACGGACTCAAGAAACTGGAATACAGAGGTTACGACTCTGCCGGCATCGCAATAGTCAGAGACGGAAAGCTAGAAGTGAAAAAACATGTGGGAGGCATTGCCAATCTGGAGAATCTCATAGGAGACGATCCGATGACAAGCCACATAGCCATAGGGCATACCAGGTGGGCCACTCACGGAGTACCGTCAGACGTCAACGCTCATCCTCATGTGAGCCAGGACGGAAAGATTGCCATAGTACATAACGGAATAATCGAAAATTATGTCGATCTGAAGCAGGAACTTGCTGAGAAACACAGAATAGAGTTTAAGACGGAGACCGACTCAGAAGTCATAGCTCAGCTCATCGGCGTGATATACGAAGAAAAGAAGGATCTGCTCGAATCCGTATTTGAAGCAGTGGACAGAATGAGAGGAGCTTACGCCATAGTTGCCATCGCAGAAGACGAGCCGGATAAGATGGTGGCCGTCAGGAAGGACGCACCCCTTATCGTAGGCCTTGGGAAGAAGAGCAATTTTGTGGCCTCCGATATTCCGGCGCTGCTCAAGTACGTGAAAGAGATCTATCTCATAGAAAACAATGAGACCGTCTTAGTGACGGCAGATCAGGTTACTATCTTCGACGAAGACAAGAATAAGGTAGACAGAGAAGTGTTCCATGTCACATGGGACGTAGACGCAGCAGAAAAAGAAGGATATGAGCATTTTATGCTCAAGGAGATATATGAACAGCCCAAGGGATTGTCAGAAACTCTGGGCCGCCGCCTTGACGATACGGGAAAGATAAATCTGGAGGGCATTTCCCTTACCAGAGAAGATATAGAAAAATTCAGCAAGATATATATAGTCGCCTGCGGAACGGCGTACCATGCCGGCCTTGTGGGCAAGTACATCATAGAAAGACTGGTAAAGATTCCTGTGGAAGTAGACGTGGCTTCGGAATTCCGCTACAGAGATCCTCTGGTAGATGAAAATACGCTTTTTATTGCTATAAGCCAGTCGGGAGAAACCCTCGACACGCTGGCGGCTCTCAGAGAAGCCAAGAAAAAGGGAGCCAGAGTATTGAGCGTGGTCAATGTGGTAGGAAGCTCTGTCGCCAGAGAATCGGACGACGTGTTCTATACATGGGCGGGACCGGAGATAGCAGTAGCCTCCACCAAGGCGTACACTACCCAGCTCATGTGCATGTATATGCTGGCGTTGTATATGGGTCTGGAAAAAGGCGCTGTCACAAAAGATTATTATGACGGATTCATAAGAGATCTTAAGGACATACCGTCGAAAATGGAGGAATTCTTTAAAAAAGCTCCTCAGATAGAAGAACTTTCAAAGACTCTGTATAACAGAGAGCAGGTGTTCTTCATAGGAAGAGGCCTGGATTCGGCGGTTTCTTACGAAGGTTCCCTGAAACTCAAAGAAATATCGTATATAAATTCGTTTGCTATCGCCGCCGGCGAGCTCAAACATGGAACTATCGCCCTCATGGAGCCGGGAACGCTGGTCATCGCTTTAGCATGTCAGGATTTTCTGTATGAGAAGATGGTATCTAATATTCAGGAGATAAAGGCGAGGGGAGCATATGTGCTGGCTGTCGCCAAAGAGGGCAACGAGGCTATCGCTGCGCAGAGCGACAAGATGGTGTATATTCCCGAATGCAGAGACGAGATAGTGCCCCTCATAAGCGTAGTGCCGCTGCAGCTTTTCGCATACTATGTAGCCAAGAAGAGAGGCTGCAACATAGACAAACCTAAGAATTTAGCCAAATCAGTAACAGTGGAATAAAGACGGTTGCAGGAGAAATAAAATGGAAAAATATCAAGTGAGAGACCTGAGCCTGGCGCCTTCGGGTCACAGAAAAATACAGTGGGTTAGAGATAATATGCCGCTCTTGAGAGGGCTTGAAGACG
>ENA-ORUB01004172-ORUB01004172.1-human-gut-metagenome-genome-assembly--contig:-NODE-4172-length-11419-cov-3.326558_pt1 | contig 11419 bp, 10 predicted proteins | sample MGYA00241918_ERZ509200 | MGnify/ENA primary metagenome ERZ509200 (study PRJEB26280, sample SAMEA2338853) | human gut metagenome | biome: human gut; feature: human-associated habitat; material: faeces... | reverse complement strand
AACTTATTCGTGAATTATTCATATTTATAAAATTAATTTTGAATAGTTACTTATTGTGTATATTTGCACTACAAATTAAAATTCATTAGTGGTTTTTACTCATAAAATTTGTTGACCTTAAAAAGGGAAGAGGCCTCTCTGAGAAGATCGGCCTCTTTTTTTATTCCTTCAGTTGTTCCCTATTTCCTCTAACTAATCCGTCATGTTCGAGAAAAGGATTGCCTTTTGCCGCGCCAACAGAACACGACAAAAGGCTTGATGTTACCAACAATCCGCTGTTAAAGCCATTTGTTGTCTGATTCTTCTTCGCAACCCTTCTCTCCGTTATAGAATATAATAAGAGGTATTCGACCAATCCAATGAGTTCCATCCGTTGATTCCTGTCTGATAGAAGTAGATTCCCAACAGGATAAATGAGATAACCCACAGAATGACCAACGTCCATTTACCAGTATCGGGCAGTGGTTTGGTATGGAACAACGAGGTCGCTATCGCACTTCCGATATAGAATAAAGGAACTCCAAACAATAAGACGCAACCGATACATCCCATAATGACTAACGAACTGGGCGCACCTAAATACCAATCCATGCCAAACGGTGAAAGATGGTAAAGGACGCTCGATCCGCCGACCAGTAAAGCAAAGACGGCTACGAGCATGATCAATACGCCGAACAAAAGTCCCGGCAACAGGATGATTCCGGCCAGAATAACAACGAATTTCAAGATAAAGCCGACTACCTGTACAAAGATATCACCAAGCTTCTGGAAAAAGTTACGGGGCTTTTCCGAACTTACATAGTCGGAAACGTTGTTACTCACCTTTTCAAATCCATCGGTTACGGTTTTGCCGATGTTTTCTATCGTGACGCTTTCACCACGCATTTCCAGTTTTTCCGTAGCGGTCCGAGCCTGTGGGATAATCAGCCAAAGGACCAGATAAATCGGAATGGTAATTCCGTAATAAAACATCAGCAGGAAGAGAATGATTCGTATTGCCGTCGCATCCCAACCGGTATAGGCTGCAAAACCACCCGCAACACCTCCTAATATCTTATTATCAGGATCACGCATCAAACGCTTGTGTGTATGGGTCTGACTCTGCGCACCCATTTGGGTTGTTGTATCATATATCGTACTTTTATGTTCATCTTGAATTTCTTCCTCGAAGATTTCTTCCGGCTTACCCATCCGTTTGATAACTTCTTCTACCTGCTCGATACTGATTACCTGATAGCCCAAGCGAGTCCTTTCCGAGAAAAGTTCAGAGATACGCAACTCGAAGTCGTTCATGATTTCGTCGGATCCTTCTTCTTTCTTAAAATGGATACGCAGGTTACTCAAATATTTGTCGAGGAGCTGATAAGCATCTTCATCTATGTGAAACACCGAACCTCCCAGGTTGATAGTAAGTGTCTTTTTCATATACTGTTAATTGTTTTTATATGGTTAATCGTATCGTTCAACTGTTGCCATGAGGCTTCCAGTTCCTGAAGGAATTCCTCGCCCGACTCCGTCAGTTGGTAGTACTTCCGAGGTGGTCCTTGCGTAGATTCTATCCATTGATAGCTGAGCAGACCGCTGTTTTTCAAGCGGGTCAGCAGCGGATATAAAGTCCCTTCCACTACAATCAAGCGGGCTTCCTGCAACTTCTGAATAATATCAGAGGTATAAGCCGGCTCTTTCTTCAACAAGAGAAGGATACAATACTCAAGTGTTCCTTTTCTCATCTGTGATTTAACGTTCTCCGCATTCATTGCCTTTTGTTTATGTTGATTTTCAACTTCTTTTTTATTTACTACTGCGAATGTATCAATTTATAATATACTATGCAATACATACTACTATTATTTAACTATATTTAAGTTGCAACTGATTTCGATTAAGCCATTATGTGGTCGGATTCCAATAGAATAAATAATCGGGAAATCTGTCAACCCGATTTATAAATAAGACAATCAGGCAGAACTTCAACAGATAAAAACAGGAAAAGACTGTCTTCTACCTATATTTTATAGGAAAAACCAGCGATATAAGCCTCCTTTATTGCACATTTTCAATAATAGTGTGTAATTTTTCAGGAAATATTGGTTTGTGAATAAAGAATAAACTACATTTGCAGCAGAATTAAAAAAAACAAATTATGACTTACTATCACTTTGCCGAGTTGATTCATCGGCAGGCTGCTAAATACGGAAACCGTACAGCTTTGAAATATCGGGATGACGCTACTGGCAAATGGTCAAAGATTTCATGGATCCAGTTTGCAGAGAATGTGCGCCTGACGGCAGAAGCCATGGCCGATAGCGGAATTGGTGTGCAAGAAAACATTGGTATGTATTCACAAAACATGCCTCAGTGTTTATACACAAGCTTCGGTGCCTATGCAAACCGGATTGTAGATATTCCGATGTATGCAACCAGCTCTCCGGCACAAGTTGCCTATATCGTAAAAGACGCCAATATCCATACCCTGTTTGTCGGTGAACAGTTACAATACAATAATGCATGGATTGTGCAGAAACAATCGCCGAACATCTTGCGTAAGCTTGTTGTCTTTGATTCGTCGGTTCGTTTGAATCCGGAAGACAAGACTTCAGTTTATTTTGATGACTTCATCCGCCTGGGAAATAATGCACATGCCGAATCGCAGGTAAAGATCCGGACTTCGCAAGCCCGGCCGGAAGATGTGGCTACTATTATATATACGTCTGGTACAACAGGCAATTCAAAAGGCGTGGTATTGACACATGCCAATTATCTGGAAGCTATGCGGACACATGATTTGCGTATCCCGCAAGTGACCGACAAAGACACGTCAATGTGTTTCTTGCCTTTGACGCATATCTTTGAGAAAGGATGGACTTATGTTTGTCTGATGAAAGGTGTCAAAGTAGCGATTAATCATGATCCGAAACTGATACAAAAGACACTGCCGGAAGTAGCTCCTACGACGATGTCGAGCGTGCCGCGTTTTTGGGAAAAAGTCTATATTGGCGTACAAGAGAAGATCCGTACCTCTTCTCCTTCGGCACAAAAGATCTTTAAAGACGCCATTGAGACCGGACGTTTGTATAATCTGGAATATCGCCGGAAAGGCATTAAGCCGCCTTTGTCGCTGAAGCTGAAGTTTGAGTTTTACAACCGTACAGTCTTCACCTTGCTGAAGCGGGTAGTCGGGATTCAAAACGGACGTTTCTTCCCGGTTGCCGGTGCTCCTTTATCCGACAAGGTATTGGAATTCTTATTGTCAGTCAACATTCCCATCCGCTATGGCTACGGATTGAGTGAAACAACAGCTACGGTTTGTTTCTTCCCGGAAGAGAATTATGAAATAGGATCGTTGGGCGTGCTGCAACCGGATCTACAAGTACGTATTGATCCGTCGAACAACGAAATCTTAGTCAAAGGAAAGACGGTTATGGCAGGATATTACAACCGGCCGGAAGAAAATGCGGCGGCCTTTACCGAAGACGGCTATTTCCGAACAGGCGATGCCGGACGGTTAGAAGGCAATACCTTGTATTTCCTGGAACGCATCAAAGATTTGTATAAGACTTCGAACGGTAAATACATCGCTCCGCAGGCCATCGAGTTAAGTATAACCAGTGATCCGTATATAGATCAGGTAGCTGTGATTGGCGACCAGCGGAAGTTTGTCAGTGCTTTGGTTGTACCGAACTATGCTTTGCTAGAAGACTACGCCAAGGAACAACACATCTCCTATTCAACACGGGCAGAATTATTGCAACATGAAATGATTCATAAATTGATTCAGGCACACATCGAAGAGCATCAAAGTGAATTGGCTGCTTTCGAAAAGATCAAACGCTTCACGCTGCTTCCTGCTCCCTTTACGATGGAAAGTGGCGAACTGACTGACACATTGAAGTTACGCCGACGCGTTGTATCCGAACACTATGCAGAACAAATCGAAGCCATGTATGCCGAATAAATAAGCCAGCATAGAAAACAGACAAGACTAGAAAGTTCTCAGGCGGGAAAGCCGTTACTGAGAACTTTTTGTTTTTAAACGATTCTCAAAACAATAATAGAAGCCGGTTTTCGTTTTTGAAATAGTCACACAAATAAGTTAATCATATAACACATAAAAGGAGAGTGAAAGAAATGAAGAAAATGATGATGGCAGTCCTTGCCTTAGGCATGGCAACGGCTGCTTCGGCACAAGAAAAAGCCGTTGCGTTAGAGCCGCGAGTAGGAATAAATCTGATTGCTCCGTATGAATCAGGAGAGAACTGCATGTTCGGGTATAATATTGGTACAATGGTTTCCATTCCACTGACTGAACATTTTTATCTGCAACCCGGAATTTCTTTCCTGAGTTGTCACCGGCAATCCAGCAACAATGTCAGTCTATTACATATTCCGGTTTATGCTTCCTATCGGCTTCCGGTGAAAGAAGTGACCTGGCGTTTTAATCTGGGGCCTTATGCACAGCTGGGTAATGACTATGATTTCGGTATTTCTGCCGAAATAGGATTGGAATACAACCGATGGTTTGGCGGTATTCATGCCTATCAAACCGTTATTCCGGATGAAATGTCTGGTATTTTCGGATTATCTTTCGGATACAAGTTCCAGATACGGTAAAACGAATCAAATTCTGCCAAGCCATTCCTAAAATTGGCTTCCGCACAGCTGCGGCGGCATTTTGGGGAAGTTATCTTACTACAGAATAAGAAAACGGACAATGGGATTTTTTCATCTTTTCCCATTGTCCGTTTCAGTTTTATACATCACAAATACGGATACATTTCTCTAAAGAGGCAATCTTGTCTTTCTGCTTAGGAACAAATTCCTGGCCGACAAAACCTTTATAACCGACATCGACCAAAGCTCGCATAATAGCCGGATAATATAATTCCTGTGTTTCGTCAATCTCTGCCCGGCCGGGAGAACCGCCCGTATGAATATGAGAGAAATAAGTATGATACTTACGGATATTCTCAATAATGTTACCTTCCATAATCTGCATATGATAAATATCATACAAGAGCTTGAAGTTAGGAGAACCTAACCGGCGGCATAATTCAACGCCCCAAACCGTATGATCACACAGATAGTCTTTATGCCCTACGCTATTCAGCAACTCCATGGTCAGTACGACATGATACTTCTCAGCAATAGGGAGCAGACGTTTCAAGCCTTTCTCGCAATTTTCCCAGCCTTGCAGATCCGTCACTCCATTTCTTCGTCCAGCAAAACAGATCAGATTCGTCAATCCGGCTTCGGCAACCATCGGAATAACTTTCTCGTAACTGGCCACCAATTCGTCATGCAACTGCGGATCATTAAATCCACGGTCGATACCTAAACCGGCACCCTGTGCCATTGCGACAGTCAATCCATGTTTCTTTACCGTCGGCCAATCCACCGGATCCAATAATTCAACCGACTCAATACCGATGCGTTTGCAAATCTCACAGAACTCATCCAGCGGAATATCTCCAAAACACCATTTACTTACTGAATGATGAATATTTCCTTTCAACGGTTCGCTTGCAGCCGAAGGATTTCCAAGCAGATTTCCTGCCGAAACCAACGGAGTAGCCGAAACCATGGCTCCACCAGCCAAAATAGATTTGATCGCATCTCTTCTTGAAATGTTTCTCATGCTATTCGTTTTATATAGATTAAACAATGATTTATTTGTTTTCTTTCATTTCTTTGGCCTTGTCGGCAGCATACAGATTATCTATAATACCATCCGAAAGTCCGATTTCCGGCACATAGATATAATTCGCATGAATCACTTCGGCGATACATAAGAATATCTCAGAAGCCGGAACAATAACATCAGCCCGGTCCGGCTTCAGATTAAAGGTTTCCATACGCGCTTCTGGTGTCAGAACTTTCAACTTGTCGTACATATTCTGCAAAGAAGCAATCGGAATCCGTTTCCGCTTCTTGTCTTTCTTCTCGATCAACCGATACAGTTTATTGATATTACCACCGGAACCGATGATATTGATCTCGGCATGATTCTTCGTTACCCTACCGATCTCATCCCGCATCTGATGCCAAGCTGCTTCGGTTACACCACCTGTCAGAATACGAACCGTACCGATATTGAACGACTTGGAATAAACAAGCTTTCCTTCTATCAAGAGATTGATTTCCGTACTACCGCCACCAACATCGACATACATATAATTGCCATTCTGGTCTTCCCTGCACTCCACATGATTATTATAAATCATCTGAGCTTCCTCCTGACCATCAATGATCTCAATATGAATACCGGTTGTTTTCCGTATCTTCTTGATAATCGCTTTTCCGTTCTTGGCATCACGCATGGCCGAAGTAGCACATGCCCGGAAAGATTCCACCTCATAAATCTTCATCAAGTGACGATAGGCTTTCATCAGGCGACGCATCCGCTCTTCTTTTACCGGACTGATTTCGCCTTTCTCGAACACATCGAAACCCAAACGCAATGGAACGCGCAGCAATAATATCTTCGAGAACTTGTCTTCTCCGGTACTTTCCTTCCGTGATACTTTCTTAATCAGCAATCGAACAGCATTGGAACCAATATCGATCGCACCATAACTTTTCGTTTTCATATTATTCGTGTGAATTTTCTTTCGATAAATAATAGTTGTAAAGCGCTTCTTGCGAACGGAAAACGCCTTGTTCTTCCTCATCAGGGAACTGATTTTCTCCTGTACCGTCCACAATTCGTCCCTGAAGTGTATCATTCAATCCAAATTCCACAACCTGTTTCAGGTCGGCTTTGATCTCCGGATTATACACTGGAGTGACAACTTCAATTCGATTATCCAAGTTTCTCGGCATCCAGTCGGCCGAACCGATAAACATCTTCTCGGTTCCTCCTGCACCAAAGATAAAAATCCGTGAATGTTCCAAATAACGGTCTATGATTCCATGAATACGTAAGTTACCATTCAACTCGGGTAAATCCGTAAACAGAGAACAGTTTCCACGGACAAGCAAATCTACCGGAACACCTTTCTCTGCCGCCTCATACAGTTTCTTAACCATCACGATATCCGTGATATGATTAATCTTTATCTTGATATAAGCCGGCTTGCCCATTTCCTTATTACGAATCTCGTCGTTGATAAGCCGGACAAACTTCTGCTTCATCTCATTCGGAGAAACCAGCAATTCCTTGAAGCGAATCGGCGAATAAGGACGTTCGATAAAATCGAATACCGCATTGACATCCCTGACAATCGGTTTGTAGGCCGTCATCAACATATAATCGGTATAAGACCGGGCATTTCCTTCGTGAAAGTTTCCCGTACTGATACAGGCAATATCATTCCCCGAGCGCATGGTAATATGTGTGATTTTGGAATGAACCTTCAATCCTTCCACCCCAAAGATTACATGAATACCGGCATCTTGCATCTTCTTCGACCAGTCAATATTGGAGGCTTCATCGAAACGGGCCAACAGTTCAATGACAACTGTTACCTTTTTACCATTCCGGGCCGCCCCGATCAAGGCTTTAACGACCTTGGAATCTTTAGCCAGACGATAGAGCGTTGTCTTGATGCTTTTCACTTCCTTGCTCACGGCCGCTTCCTGCAACACCCGTACATACGAGTCAAAACTATGATAGGGCACATGAATGAAACGGTCTTTCTCCCGAATCAGCTTGAAAACACTTTCCGTTCCGGACAATTCCTCTTTCAGGATCGGTGTCCATACCGGATATTTCAGATCTTTCCGCCCACAATCAGGGAACTTCATCAGATCTTTATGGTTATGATATCGGCCTCCGGCCAAGACTGTATCCAACTTATCCAAACATAAGGTAGATAGAACCTGTTTCAACAACCCTTTCGGCATGGTCGAATCATAGACGACACGCAAAGGTTCTCCACGTTTACGACTCTTGACTCCTTTGGAAATCTTCTGCAACATACCGTTCCGCAGGTCGTTGTCGATTTCCATTTCGGCATCGCGTGTAAACTTAAACGAATACGCCTCATAATCCGTAAACTCCTGTCCGCAGAAGATCATGGGCAAACAACAGCGGATTACATCGTCCAAGTACATCAGATAACGTTTCTCACCTGCATCCGGCAGTCGGATAAAACGTCCACACGTATTTACAGGTAATGCCAGGAATGCATACTCCGGCGTGCGTTTCTTTACCTTCTTCCTGAACATTCTTACTGCCAGATATATATTCTCGTCGTTCTCTACATCCAACTGTTTGATGGCAGAGAACCATACCGGAATAACCGCACCGTTCAGATGTTGCATATAGAAATTCCGGATAAAAGCCAGTTGTTCGTCATCAACCTCATCATCGCGCAAGAGATAGATGTTTTCTTCCTTCAACTTCTTGGTTACTTCGCGGGTAGCATATTCATATTCTTTGGAATATTCGGCATTCAGTTTATTGATTTCTTTCAAGATGGATAAGGCTTCCCGTCTGTTTTTCTGGGCTGCCTTGTCTTCACATTCGGCAATCCGGCTTTGCGAAGCCACACGTACCCGAAAGAATTCATCCAAGTTATTCGAATAAATTCCCAAGAAAGACAAACGCTCCAGCAAAGGGACATTGTCTCGACATGCTTCCTGCAAGATCCGACGGTTAAAATACATCCAACTGATGTCTCTTGGCAAATAATTTTTGTTCTCCTTTATTTTCATTACTGCTTTCATATTAATAATTAAATAAAGAAACAAGTTTAGTCTCACTCTATAAAGCTACGGCTTTATAAAGCGGGACTTCGATCTGTTTATGATTGTATCCTTCCGAACAGGAAGCATATCAATGGTAAATAGATACTGAAAACTTGCTAAAGTTATGAATTATATTGATAAAACGTTATTTTTATTGTTACTTTTTGTTCATTATCATCCGTACTTCTATGCCATCCGCACCTGCCCGGAAAGATAAGGCAAATCATGCGGCTCGGGTTCTAAGGCATGCAGAATGACATAAGGCGCGCTATTTACCCAGGTCCGGAATGACGGATTGGGTTTATACTGCCCGGCAAACCGAAGCAGCCTGTCCAGATCGAAATCATCGGAAACAATGCCGGCTCCGCTACGGGCTGCATCTTGCGCATTGCAGTCTTGTTCGATATGAGCCGGAACCATCAGAATCGGTTTCCCCAGATACATGGCTTCGCAGACCGATTCAAATCCGGCAGTACTGGCGTAAGCCTTGCAGCCGCTCATCTGCTTTAAGAAAGCTTTGTCGTCGAGTGGATGAAAAGACAAGGTTTCATCGATTACTTTTACTTCCTTTTCACCTTTCCGGTCCCAGAAGAAACGCAACTCCGTCTCCGGACAACGTTGATGCCACGCCATGACATTCTCTGCAAATCCGGCATTAACCATATAGCCATGTATATAATTGCCGGTTGTAGCCTGCATAGAAAAAACTTCCTTCCGGAGTAATGGCGGCACGATGCAAATACGGTGGTCATTGTCGTCTTCCATTTTTGTAAATGAAAGAGCCAGTTTCTTGCTTGCGCCCAAGCAAGTCAGTTGGGAAAAAATGTTTAAGAGTCGAATTTCCGCCTTGTTGATCTCCGGAAGATGGAAGTTTTTATGTAAGAATAGATATTGATGTCCAATACAAATTTGTGGTACCTTGATATGATAAAGTACATAAGTCAAACCGGTCAGGAGTTCATAGAAGTTAACGACGACTTCTGCCTGCGTTTCCCGAATCCGTTCTTTGATAAAGCGCATACTCTTCAGATAGGTCGGTACTTTCAGCAGATTATACCCTACGCTCCGCAGGATATTGTTCCGCTTGTTGGAAGCTGTAGGTAAGAAATTCGGACTCTCAAACCGCCGGATCGGAGCTTGAATGCTTCGCATAAAGAAGTCCGGCAATTGCCGGGACTGGCTTTTTCCAACCAGGATTTCCACCACCTCATGCCCGTTCTTACGTAAAATCTCTTCCAGCGCCATACATTGCGTCAGATGTCCGCGCCCTTCTCCCTGTACAATAAAGATATATTTCATGAGGCTGATGATATGGATTGGATGGTTGTTCTATTTTCTTCGGCCAGAGCAGGCTCCATTTCTACGTCTGAATAATAGAGAATGCTCCAGTTGCCGTTCTCGTCTTCTGCCAGTGCCGACATCGTTTCTACCCAGTCGCCCGAATTCAAATAATGAATCTTGCCATAATAGGTATTGTCCGGATGATGGATATGTCCGCAAATAATTCCATCATACTTGCGGGCCAAGGCAAAGTCAGACAAGGTTTTCTCGAAATCCGATATATACGAAACCGCCGATTTAACCTTCTGTTTGATCCGTTGTGAAAGCGAGAAATAAGGTTTTCCCCTCCACGTACGGTATTTGTTGTACCAGCCATTAAACCAAAGTAAAAACGTATAACCCATATCGCCCAAGAGTGCCAGCCATTTCATCTGAGTCGTTACCCGGTCGAAGATATCTCCGTGCGTAACGAAGTACGATTTTCCTTCACTCTTCAATACATAATCTTTTACGATCTGAATATTCGCAAAACGAATAGGAGCCAGATTATCCAGAAAGTCATCGTGATTTCCACGAACGTAAATCACCTCCGTTCCACATTTCTCCATCAGTTTCATGATAATCTTGAAGAATTGTGTATGTGCCGGCTGCCATTTCCGAGTTCCGTTCTTCTTCATATGCCAGCCGTCAATGATATCTCCGTTCAGGATGAGTTTATCACAGTTCACCGAGCGAAGTAATTGGCTAACTTCCTCTACTTTCGAGTGAGTTGTTCCCAAATGAATGTCCGAAAGGACGATTGTGCGGTAATGTTTTCGTAAATACATACGTTTTTATATTGATTTACACAAAAGTAAGGGCAGGATATTACGGAATTGTGTGCTTGATGTGACAATCCTTTTACAACTTACAACGGGAATTTCCAACGCGGTAACATGCATCATTTATTCGCAGGATAGCGAAGACTTCATTCGCTTATAACAGAAGACAGGCTTTGTAACTAAGCGAAGACACTATTCGCACATAAGCGAAAGCACCGTTCGCTTATAACCAAAGGCAGGCTTCGCCCAACCAGTAATTGTTAATCGTCCATTCTCAATTTTCAATGAACAAAAATCCCTGCCATCCGAAATAGGACGACAGGGATTTCCTCTTTTTGAGATTCCGCGCTCACCTTTCGCAAGACTACGAGCGGAACATAAACTTTATATTACACTATTATTAATACTAACGCCACGTTTTCGCCTTCGCAGGGTACTTGCCTATTCCTTTCATTCTTCGCCCTAAAGGACGAAGCTATGGGATGACTTGTGACTATTAACTCTATTTATTAACAACTTCCACTTTCGCCCTCGCGGGATACTCTGCAAACCGTTGCCGGCTGGTGGATAAACAATTAATTTATTTAATTATGCGAATCAGGAGTTGAAAAATAACTTCTAATTCCTGT
>ENA-ORUB01004165-ORUB01004165.1-human-gut-metagenome-genome-assembly--contig:-NODE-4165-length-11430-cov-7.921934_pt1 | contig 11430 bp, 10 predicted proteins | sample MGYA00241918_ERZ509200 | MGnify/ENA primary metagenome ERZ509200 (study PRJEB26280, sample SAMEA2338853) | human gut metagenome | biome: human gut; feature: human-associated habitat; material: faeces... | reverse complement strand
GCAGACCTGCCGCCGTCGTGGCCCACCACAGCCGCCGCTCCATGCCCCGCAGGGAACAGGCCAGACTGTCGTCATCAGTGAACACCGGCGGGGCCGCTGGGTCCTTCGCCGCGAACAGCCGGAACTCCCCGGCGTCCCGGACGTAGGTCCACCCGGCCTGCTGATACAGCGCCCGGACCTCCGGAGATAAGGCGCCGCTGTCCCGCCGGGGCGTCAGGGCGTACCGCAGGGTCCGGGGCGGGCCCTTTTTCATCCGCCATATGGGGAAAAAGCTCCCCGCCGGATACCAGCCCCGGGCAGCCTGGGCCGCCAGCCATTGCTCCCGGGCAGCAAGGTCCATGTACGCCGCGTTTTCAATCCGAAGTGTCATGCCGTTCCTCCTTTTCCGCATCCGCTACGCACCGGTGCAGCCGTGCCAGCTCCGCCTGATAAACCCGCAGGCCCTCCTCCGTCAGCCGGTAGTTCCGCTGCCGCCCGTGGACGGACACCTCCCGGATCAGCTCCTCCTCCAGAAACCGGCCCAGGATGGTGTACAGCGTCCCCGGTCCCAGACGCACCCGGCCCTCTGTCCGCCGCTCCACGGCGGCGGCGATCTCCGTGCCGCACAGCTCCCCCCGCCGGAAGGCCATCAGAACATAGAACATGGCCTCCGTCAGCGGGGTTTTTCCGCGCTGTCCCATGGGCATCCCTCCTAATATCGTGTAGCGATATCATATCATGATATCACATGGCTGTCAAGGAACAAAAAAAGTTTCTTCCTCATCGCGAGAAAAGCCCTTGCAATCAGCGGGCGGGGACCGTATAATATAAGTTCAGTGTGCAAGCACGGAAATACGACCGAATAAGGAGTGTGAGACAATGACCGAGGAAGGGAAGGCCCCTCTGAACGAGGAGAGTGCCGAGAGCAAAAACTTTATTCTGAACTTTATCGACGAGGACATCGCAGAGGGTGGCCGGTTCCAGGGACTGACCGTTCACACCCGTTTCCCGCCGGAGCCCAACGGCTATCTGCACATCGGCCACTGCAAGGCCCTGTGCATCGACTTCGGCACCGCCGAGCGGTACCATGGCCTGTGCAACCTCCGCATGGACGACACCAACCCCGCCAAGGAGGACACCGAGTATGTGGACGCCATCCAGCAGGACATCCACTGGCTGGGCTTTGACTGGGGCGACCGGTTCTTCTACGGGTCCGACTATTTTGAAAAGGACTATGAATACGCCGTGGAGCTCATCAAAAAGGGGCTGGCCTACGTCTGCGAGCTGACGCCGGAGGAGTTCAAGGCCAACCGCGGCGACATCGGCATCCCCGCCACGTCCCCCTACCGGGACCGGCCCATCGAGGAGAACCTGCGGCTGTTTGAAATGATGAAGAACGGCCAGGTGGAGGAGGGGAAGATGACCCTGCGGGCCAAGATCGACCTGGCCAGCGGCAACCTGAACCTCCGGGACCCCATCATCTACCGCATCCGCTTCATCAATCACCACCGCCAGGGTACCAAGTGGTGCATCTATCCCATGTACGACTTTGCCCACCCCATCCAGGACGCCCTGGAGGGCATTACCCACAGCCTGTGCTCCCTGGAGTTTGAGTCCCACCGGCCCCTGTACGACTGGGTGGTCAGCAACGTGTCCATCCCCTATCACAAGCCCCGGCAGATCGAATTTGCCCGGCTGGGCATCGACCACACCGTCATGAGCAAGCGGAAGCTCCGCAAGCTGGTGGAGGAGCACTATGTGTCCGGCTGGGACGATCCCCGGATGCCCACCCTGTGCGGCCTGCGCCGCCGGGGCTATACCGCCGCCTCTATCCGCAGCTTCTGCGAGCGCATCGGCGTGGCCAAATCCCCCAACACCGTGGAGTACGGCTTCCTGGAGCACTGCCTGCGGGAGGATCTAAACGTGTCCGCCCAGCGGACCATGGCGGTGCTGCATCCGGTGAAGCTCACCGTCACCAACTATCCCCAGGGCCAGAGCGAGACCTTCACCGTGGAGAACAACCCCACCGATCCCAGCCAGGGCACCCATGAGATCACCTTCAGCCGCCACCTGTGGATCGAGCATGAGGACTTTCTGGAGACGCCCATTCCCAAGTATAAGCGCCTGTATCCCGACGGCCCCGAGTGCCGCCTGAAGGGCGCGTATCTGGTGAAGTGCACCGGCTGCGTCAAGGATGAAAACGGCCAGATCGTGGAGGTCCTGTGCACCTACGACCCCGACAGCCGGGGCGGCGATCCCGCCGACGGCCGCAAGGTCAAGGGCGCCACGCTGCACTGGGTGGACGCGGAGAGCTGCGTGGACGCCGAGGTGCGCCTGTATGACAATCTGTTCTCCGATCCCCAGCCCGACGGGCCGGACAAGGATTTCCTGAACTGCCTGAACCCCGACTCCCTGATGGTGCTGGAGGGGTGCAAGGTGGAGCGGGCCATGGTGGACGTGGCCAAGCGCTTTGACCAGGCGGAAAACCGCACCGGCGTCAACGCCCCCACCTTCCAGTTTATGCGGACGGGCTATTTCTGCATGGACAACCGGGACTGCACGGCAGATCACCTGGTATTCAACCGCAGCGTGTCCCTGAAGGACAGCTTCAAAAAGTAACCTGTAAAGTAAAAGTTGCGCTGCCCAAAGGGCGGCGCAACTTTGTTTTGCTGGACAAGGGGCAGGGCAGCCTGTATAATGGGGAGAAAAAAGGAGGTCCACGCCATGTCCCTATACGATGTCGTTCACGCCCCCCGGCCCCGGAAACGGGACCGGAAGCTGCACATACTCATCGCCATTGGGCTGATCCTGGTGCTGGCGGCGTTTATCCCCATTCCGTGGGCCATGCATTTACAGCGGCAGTATCGCCATTTTATAAATGGGCTGGGAGAAAGCGTCCAATACGCCAAGGATCAGGGCGGCCTGTACGTCCGGCGGGACGGGCGGCAATACTGGTCCCGAGAGTCCGCCTCGCGGCTGTATTTACAGCTGAATACCGCCGGCATGGGCAAACGTCAGAACAGCGCCCCCAAGTCCGTGCCGGATGCGGAGCTGGAGTTCGGCAACGGGTGCATCCTGCGCCTGTGGGAGCAGGACGTCTGGGACGGGTACAACCGCAAATGGGTCCCCGGCGTGTTCGTCTGGTACCAGGGGGCAGACGGGACCAACTATATGTATGACACCGACCAGGTGCGGTGGCAGGTGCTGGGCAAGTGGGTGCCCGGAGAATAGGAGGAGCGATATGGGTCTTTACGATGCGGTACGGAAGGAGCAGCCCTGGCGGCGGTTCCACCCCCTGTGGGCGGCGGCGCTGGTCTTTGCCGTGGCGCTGGTGACGGTGCTGGGCCTGGTCATCAGCAAGCCCCAGCGGGACCACGACCGGTTCGTCCAGTGCATGAGCGAGATCTCCAGCAGCACCACCTATGCCCTGGCCCGGAAGCACACCAACCTTCAGGCTCAGGTGGACGGCCAGAGCCTGCGCATTACCCAGGAAAACGGCTATGCCCTGTACGGCAAGCTGTTCAACATGGGCGCCGTATTCAGCCGGGATGTGCCCAAGGGCGTGGGCATCCGCCTGGACTACGGCGATGGCGCGGTGATGGAGCTGTGGCCCTACCGGCTGCCCGCCGGGTCCGCCCGCAGCCAGGGGCTGTTCGTGCGGTTCCGGAATCCGGAGGGAAAGGTCTATTCCTACTACACGGACCGGGATACCTTTGCCCGGGTCACCGAGTGCCTGTCGCCGGAGCATAACCCGGCGTGGGACTGAAGCAAGCCATATGAAAACGGCCCTGTGGGAGCGTGCTCCCGCAGGGCCGTTTTGCGCTTATTTCAGCTCGTCCAGGGTCAGGCGGAAGCTGGGCAGGAATTCCTCCAAAAACAGGTCCACCTCCTGCAGGTGCATCTTCTCCAGGGCCTGCCGGGTCTGGTGGGCGGCGGCCCGGAACTCGTCGTTTCCGGCCTTCTGCTCCTCCAGACACTTGATGTGGGCCGACAGCTTGTCCGCCGCCTTCACCAGCTCCTCCACCTCCGGGTCCGCCGGGGTCAGCAGGTCGGCGTAGATGTCCTGGAGCCTCTGGGGCAGCATCCCCGTGAGCTTCCGGCAGGCGATGGCCTCCACCTGCTTATAGGCGTCCCGGATATCGGGGTTATAATACTTGATGGGCGTGGGCATATCGCCGGTAAGGATCTCGCTGGCGTCGTGGTACAGGGCCGCCACGGCCACGGCTCCGGCGTCCACCTGGCCGCCGAAATACTCGTTGCGCAGCACCGCCAGGGCGTGGGCCAGGATAGCTACCTGGTGGCTGTGCTCCTGGATATTCTCGGTGTAGCTGTTGCGCATCAGGGCCCAGCGGTCAATGAACCGCATCCGGGCCATATAGGCGAAAAAGTGGTGCATCACTGTACCTCCCCCAATAGTATTTCCCCGTCGGTGCCGGTGATCCTCACCGGCAGCACCTGATTGTGGAGGTTTTCGCCGCCGGGGACAGCCACCTCCATATAGTTGGGCGCGTGGCCGCCGTAGCGGCCTGCCACCGGCTGCTCAAACAGCACGGAATACGTCTCTCCCACGCAGCCCTCCAGAAACTCCCGGTGCAGCCGTGCGGCCAGCGCGCCGGCCCGGGCGGCCCGCTCCTCCTTCACCGGGCCCGGCACCTGGGGCATGTCCGCCGCCCTGGTGCCGGGACGGATGGAGTACGGGAACACATGCATGGCCGCAAAGCGGCACTCCTCCAGAAACGCCAGGGTGGCGGAGAACTCCTCCTCCGTCTCCTGGGGAAAGCCGCAGATCACGTCGGTGGTGATGGCGGGGCGGGGGAAATATGCCCGCAGCAGGCGGACGGATTCCCGGAACCGGGCGGTGTCGTACCGGCGGTTCATGCGGCGCAGGGTGGCGTCGCACCCGGATTGCAGGGACAGATGGAAGTGGGGGCACAGATTGGGAAGCTGCGACGCCCGGCGGCAGAAATCCTCCGTTACCGTCCGGGGCTCCAGGCTCCCCAGCCGCAGCCGCAGCCGGGGTGCGGCCGCCGCTACAGCCTCCACCAGGTCGATGAGGCTGCTGCCGTCGTGAAGATCCCGGCCCCAGGAGGAAATTTCGATGCCGGTGAACACCAGCTCCCGGTATCCCTCCGCCTGGAGCTGCCGGGCCTGGGCCACGGCCTCGGCCAGGGGCAGGGACCGCACCGGCCCCCGGGCATAGGGAATGATGCAGTAGGTGCAGAAATTCACGCAGCCGTCCTCCACCTTCAGCATGGCCCGGGTGCGGGCCGCCATGCCTCCGGCAGGCAGCACCTCAAAGTCCCGCCGCCGCAGGGAGTCGTCCACCGCCACCCGAGGGGCCCGGTCCCGGACCTCCTGCTCCAGCAGGTCCAGAAAGGCCATCCGGCCGCCGGTGCCGCCGATCAGGTCGATGCCCAGGGTCTTTGCCTCGTCGGTGTGGGTCTGGACATAGCAGCCGCAGGCGGCCACCACGGCGCCGGGACTGCGCCGCCTGGCCCGGCGGATCATCTGGCGGGATTTTTTGTCGCTGACGGCGGTGACGGAACAGGTATTGATGATGTAAGCGTCGGCGCTGTCCTCGAAGTCCACCAGCTCATGACCCCGGCGGCGCAGCTCCTGCTCCATGGCCTGGGTCTCGTACTGGTTCACCTTGCAGCCCAACGTGTAAATGGCAACTCGCATGGGATTCTCCTTGCACTTTCTGAGTTAATTCGGTATAATATAAGGACTTGTGATTTATTATAATGCATTCTGCCGCCGGTGGCAAGCGGCGGCAGAGGATTTGTGAGGAAACGCGTATGATTTATCTGGATCATGCGGCCACCACGCCGGTGCCCCGGCCTGTGGCGGACGCCATGTATGAGGTGCTGACGGATCAGTTCGGCAACCCTTCGTCCCAGTATCCCCTGGGCCGGGAGGCAAAGCAGCTGGTGGAGGGATGCCGGGCCACGGTGGCCGGGGCCCTGGGATGCCGGCCGGAGAACATGCATTTCACCTCCTGCGGCACCGAGTCCGACAACTGGGCCATCTCCGCCGCCGTGTGGCAGGGCCGCCACGCAGGGCGGCACATCATCACCACCGCCGTGGAGCACAGCGCCGTGCTGGAGCCTTGCAGATGGCTCCAGCAGCAGGGGTATGAGGTGACATACCTGGCCCCGGACAAGAAGGGCCAGGTCACCGTGCAGCAGGTGGCGGACGCCCTGCGGGAGGACACGGTGCTGGTGAGCATGATGCTGGTGAACAACGAAACCGGCTGCATCTTCCCGGTGCAGGAGGTGGCCCGCCTGCTGCGGGAGAAAAACAGCCGGGCCCTGCTGCACTGCGATGCGGTGCAGGGCTTTCTGAAGGTCCCCTGCGATCCGGTAGGCTGGGGTGTGGACCTGATGAGCCTGTCCGCCCATAAGATCGGCGGGCCCAAGGGCGTGGGCGCGCTGTACACCGCCCCGGAGCTGCGGAATCTGCGGCCCCTGCTGCCCGGCGGCGGCCAGGAGGGGGGCCTGCGGTCCGGCACCGAGGCCACGGCCCAGATCGCGGGCTTTGCCAGGGCCGTGGAGCTGCGGCAGGAGAATCTGGCGGAGAAGCTCCGGCATATGGCAGACATCAAGGCCTATTGCCGGGAGCGGCTGCTGTCCATCCCCGGGGTGGTCCCGGTGGGCGAAGGGACCGCGCCCCACATCCTGGCGGTTTCCCTGGTGGGGTATCCCAGCGCCAACATCGTCACGGACCTGAGTGCGCAGGGCATCTGCATCTCCGCCGGGTCCGCCTGCCACCGGGGCAAGGCCAGCCATGTGGTGTCGGCCCTGCACCTGGACAAAAAAACCGCCGCAGGGGTCATCCGGATCAGCTTCGGTCCGGACACCTCCAGAGCGGACATCGACGGGCTGTATCAGGCCCTTCTGAACCACAAAAATCAACGTTTTCCTATGCTGTGAGGTGTCATATGTTTCGTTGTCTCAAGCGGGGACCGGGCTTCTACGGGTATCTGTGGCGGCTGACGGGGCCCATTGCCCTGCAAAATCTGATCACGTTTTCCCTGGGCCTGATCGACACGCTGATGGTCAGCTGGCTGGGCAACACCCAGATGGCCGCCGTGACCACCGCCAACGTGCCGGTGTTTCTGCTGATCTCCATCGTGTTCGGGGTCCAGAGCGGCCTGGGCATCCTGGTAAGCCAGTACTGGGGCAAAAAGGACATGGAGAGCATCAGCCGGGCCATCGGCGTGGCGGCCATGCTGGGCACCGGCATCACCCTGGTGCTGGCGGTGGTGCTGTTTCTGTGGCCGGTGCAGATCATGGACCTGCTGTCCAACAAGCATGAGCTGTCGGTGCTGGGTGCGCCGTATCTGAAGCTCATCGGCTTTTCCTATGTGTTCAATATGCTCTCGTCCATCTATGTCAGCGCCATGCGCAGCGCCGAGAATTCAGGCTTCGGCATGAAGCTGTTCGGCGTGTCCACCCTGCTGAACACCGGGATGAACTACATCCTCATTTTTGGCAAGTGCGGCTTCCCTGCCCTGGGCATTCAGGGGGCAGCCATTGCCACGCTGCTGTCCCGGGTGGCGGAGTTTCTCATCTGCTTGGTGTGCGCCATGCGCAGCCGCATTCTGCCCCTGGACCTGGCCGCCTTCTTCCGGCCGGGATGGGAGATGCTGCGGCGCTTCGTAAAATACTCCACCCCGGTGATCCTCAACGAGACGGCCTGGGGCCTGGGCAACAGTCTGCTGACGGTGATCCTGGGCTATACGGACAACTCCGTGGAGATGCTGGCGGCCAACGCCGTGATGGGCAACCTGAACCGGCTGTTCCTGGTGGTGTGCTTCGGCCTGGGTGCAGCCACGGCAGTGATGGTCGGCAAGGCCATCGGTGAAGGACAGAGCCACCGGGAGGTCATGGACCTGAGCCGGACGCTGCTGGTGTTCACTCTGCTGGTGGGAACGGGGCTGGCGGCGGTGTCCCTGGCGCTGGTGCCCACGCTGTTCGTGCCGGTGGTGTTCCCGCTGTTCAAGCTGACGGGCCAGTCCGCCGCCATTGCCGCGGCGCTGGCAGTGACGTCGTTTGTGATGATCCCCCTGCACGCCTATTCCATCTCCGCCGTCACCGGCGTGCTGCGGGCAGGCGGCGACGTGGCCTGGTCGGCGGCGCTGGACATTGCGCCCCAGTGGCTGCTGGCCCTGCCGCTGACGGCCCTGCTGGCCCTGGTGTTCAAGGCCAATTATTGGTTCATCGCCGCCGCCATTCAGGCGGAGAGCCTGCTGAAAGTGCCCCTGTGCGCCCTGCGCATCCGCACCGGAAAATGGATCCACGACGTCACCCTGCCCCAGGGGGAGCTGTAACTTTTATACAATCCTGTCATCAAATTGTAACCAAATTCCCGGCATTTGTAACCAGTTTGAAATTGAATTGCGGCACGCGCGGCGGTATACTTGATTTGTAAAGGCACATAAGGCTCTTATTCCAGACCTCCAACCGGAAAGGAAGAGTATCATGAACAAACGTTTTTTACAGGTCATTTCCGCCGCGCTGTGCGTTCTGCTGCTGGCCGGGTGCGGGACGAAGGCGGAGGATTCCGCCGGAACAGCGGACGACGGACAGCAGTGGGGACCTCCGGCTCAGGACGGCTTCGACGAACCGGTTTACCGGACCACCATATTCGGCAGCATGCCCTACGAAGCGCCCCCCAGACGGGCGGACAAGGTGTGGGACGGGGCCGCCTGGGTGGACCCGTCGGACCCGGAGGTGACGCAGCGGACCGCTGTAGAGCCGGACGTGACCGTTACGACTCAATGGGCGGAGGGACAGCAGGGTGAGGACGGCATTGCGGATGCGGTACGGGACTATATGACCCTGGCCTATTCCCTTCGGGCCGCGCCGGATATGACCGTGGAGGAGCATCCCTGCTGCACCGATGACATGGTGGACGAACTGCGTTTCTATGCGTTCATGATGTCCTCCGATCTGAGCTTCCGGACCCGCGCTGCCGCAACACTGGAGAACCTGACCCCGTCCGCGTCAGATAATATCCGCGTCCGGGTGCTTATCGATGCCCAGGAGGCCACGGGCAATATCACCGATACGGCCTATTGCCAGGATGAGCACTGGTCTACCGCCCGGGAGCTGGCCCTAACCCGGCTCAACGGCCGCTGGACGGTAACGGACGATGATACCGATGCATCCAATTTTTTCCAGGGTGGCGTTGCGGATGAGGTCCCGCCCTCCCGGGAGCTGCGCCAGGCGGTAGAGGCATATTTTCAGCTGCGGGCCGATGAAATGGCCGGACAAATGGGCGATTCCTCCTGCACCACCAACGCCCTGCTGGCAGACGCCAGGCTGTTTGCCGCTCAGGTGGACTGGTCCCGGGTATACGGCGCACAGGGCCGCGCCTGTCAGTTCGGCTCTCCCCAGGAGCTGCCCCCCTTCGACGTTCGCCTGCCTGTAACGGAGGTCATGCGGATCGACGGGCTGCAATTTGTTGACCGCCAGCCCCTGATGCGCACGTCGTTTGCCATTGTGAGCCATATGCTGACCCTGACCCGTGCCGCCGACGGCCGGTACACAGTAGTGGGCGATACCTATGAGTACGGCAGTCATAACTGCAATATCCTGGAGCCTATCAAATGAACATCACGGAGAATCAACACCTATGAGCATATTCTGCTGTCCCATCTGCGGCGGGCCCCTGGAGCGGGGGCCTTCCGCCTATTCCTGCCCGGCGGGGCACAGCTTTGACCTGGCCCGGGAGGGCTATGTCCACCTGCTGCCTGCCAACCGGATGCACTCGAAAATGCCCGGCGACGACAAGGGCATGGCCGCCGCCCGGTGGGCCTTTCTGAGCAAGGACTACTATGCGCCCCTGCGGGACGCCCTGTGCAGCATCGCCCTGGCCAATACCGGGCCCGCGCCGTCGGTGCTGGACACCGGCTGCGGCGAGGGGTACTACACCAGCGGGGTCTATCAGGCCCTGCGCCGGGCGGGGCGCAGCGTCACCCTGGCGGGGACGGACATCTCCAAGGCCATCCTCCGCCGGGCCGCCAAGCGGGAAAAGGACGCGGAATTTGCCGTGGCCTCGTCGTACCATCTGCCGGTGGCGGACGGCTCCGTGGACCTGCTGCTCAACTGCTTTTCTCCCCTGGCCATTGAGGAGTTCCACCGGGTGCTGCGGCCCGGCGGTGTATTCGTTTATGTGGTGCCGTCGGAAAAGCACCTGTGGGAGCTGAAGCAGGTGCTGTATGACCGCCCCTATCCCAACGAAGTGAAGCAGACCCCCTACCCCGGCTTTTCGTATCAGGAGATCCGCCATGTGGAGGCCGTGATCCATCTGCCCTGTCAGGAGGACATCCACGCCCTGTTCCAGATGACGCCGTACTATTGGAAAACTCCCCGGGCCGGGGCGCAGCGTCTGGCGGCGCTGACGGCGCTGGACGTGACCATCAGCTTCGATATCCACGTTTTCCGGCGGGAAACGTGACGAATCGGGGTTGCAAAAACGTTTTCGGTGCGTTATGATAGGGCTATAACACGCAATTGAGGAGGTTTTCCCTATTATGGATTACAGCGAAATTCTCAAGAACGCCCGGGAATGCAGCGGCCCCTACTGCAAGGCATGTCCCGTGTGCAACGGCATGGCCTGCCGCACCCAGGTCCCCGGCCCCGGCGGCAAGGGTACCGCCGCCACCATGCTGCGCAACTATCAGAAGTGGCAGGAGGTGTGCATCAACATGGACACCATCTGCGAAAACGCCCCCATCGACACCACCTTCACCATGTTTGGCCGGACGTTTGCCGCGCCTATTTTTGCCGCCCCGGTGGGAGCCATGAAGCTCCACTATGGGGATAAATACGACGATCTGACCTATAACGACATTCTGGTGTCCTCCTGCGCCCAGGCGGGCATCGCCGCCTTCACCGGCGACGGCACCAACCCCGCCGTGATGGAGGGGGCGCTGCACGCCATTGCCGCCTCCGGCGGCGCGGGCATTCCCACGGTGAAGCCCTGGAACATGGAGACGGTGTTTGCCAAGCTGGACGCCGTGCGCCAGGCGGACCCTGTGGCCGTGGCCATGGACATCGACGCGGCGGGCCTGCCCTTCCTGAAGGGGCTGACCCCCCCGGCAGGCAGCAAAACCGTGGAGGAGCTGCGCCAGATCATTGACTACGCCAAAAAGCCCTTTATCATCAAGGGCATCATGACCGTTCGGGGCGCCCAGAAGGCCCTGGAGGCCGGGGCCAGCGCCATCGTGGTATCCAACCACGGCGGCCGGGTCCAGGATCAGTGTCCCTCCACGGCGGAGGTCCTGCCCGCCATCGCCGACGCGGTGGGCGGCAAGCTGACCATCCTGGTGGACGGCGGCCTGCGCAACGGCACGGATATTTTCAAGGCTCTGGCCCTGGGCGCGGACGGCGTGCTCATCGGCCGTCCCTTCGTCACCATGGTCTATGGCGGCGGGGCCCAGGG
>ENA-ORUB01004154-ORUB01004154.1-human-gut-metagenome-genome-assembly--contig:-NODE-4154-length-11450-cov-9.067837_pt1 | contig 11450 bp, 7 predicted proteins | sample MGYA00241918_ERZ509200 | MGnify/ENA primary metagenome ERZ509200 (study PRJEB26280, sample SAMEA2338853) | human gut metagenome | biome: human gut; feature: human-associated habitat; material: faeces... | reverse complement strand
CGCCTGCTCGCCGCGCAGCGACAGCCGTATGGCGATGTGCTTCGCACCGGCCTGCACCAGGTTCTCGCCGACGGCCGCGCGCACCACCGACATGGCGGATATGCGCTGCGCCTTGAGCATCGCCGGCGCGTCCTGCGCGCGCTGCAGTTCGATCAGGTGGGTCACCAGTTCGGTCAGCCGCGCGGATTCCTTGGTGATACGGCCGGCGAAATACCGCACGGCGCCAGGGTCATCCGCCGCGTCGGAGACGGTTTCGGCGAGCAGCGAGATCGCGCCTGCGGGGGTCTTCAGCTCGTGGGAGACGTTGGTGACGAAGTCGCGGCGCATCCGCTCGAACCGACGCTGCTCGGTCACGTCGTTGATGAACACCGCGTACAGCCCGTCGCAGATATGGCCGACGCGTACGCGCAGGTAGCTGTCGGAGGGCGCGGAGCTGCCGGCGGTGACACCTCGTCCGGAAATCGCGCTCGACATGCGGGTCAGGTCGAGCGAGACGCGCATCTCGCGTTCCCGCACGCCCCCGTTCTCCACCACGACGTGCAGGATGTCAAGGATCTCGTCCTTGACGATCCAGCCGTTCTCGATGACATCGACGTTCACCGAGCTTTTGCTGGAGCACCGCACGGAACCGTTGCCGTCGCAGACGATCACCTCGGACGGCATGACGTCGATGAGCCCCTGTTCCGCCTCGCGCACCGGCACGTCGGCGCCGAACAGCGAGCCGGAATCGCTCCCCTGCCCCGCCAGCGTGTCGCGTTCGCCGGACTCGCGCCCCAGCGCGTACGACCTCGATACGGCAATCACCAGCACGATAATCGTCACCAGCACCGCCAACGCCACATGCACCCATGTCATCGGCCCCGCCCCGCCTTTCCTCGGCCCTGCACCGCTCTCATCCACCCGCACCGATGATGCGGATGCGGATGGTTTCAGCGTAACGGCTCCGCACGTCCCGCCGCCAGCGCGACTACGTAAGTTTGCCAGTTGTTCAACTTGCCGTGTCCTTCCACGGCACAGCCCGTCGGAGCGAGCCGCGCCCGGCGTCACATGCGCCGCAGGATGTCGAGCACGATGCGGGCCGCGGTATCCGCGTATTCGGAGATGTCGAAGCCCTTGAACTCCTCGTAGTCGGTGTCGGCGTTGTCGCTCAGCGCGCGGATCACCAGCGCGGGTACTTCGTTTCGGGCGGCGACGTGCGCCACGGATGCGCCTTCCATCTCGACGGCGTCGGCGCCGGTGTCGTGGATGACCTTGGCGATCTGCGCCGGCGTATCGACGAAGTAGTTGCCGGACGCGATGATGCCGATGATGTGCGTGACGCCCATGGCCGAGAGCGCCTGGTCGGCGAGGGACAGCAGACGGTCGTCGGAGTGGAATTCCTCGACGGGCTGCTGCTCAGTGCCGGGCTTCCATTGGCCGACGAGTCGCATGTCGGTGTCGAGGTAGCGCAGTGTGCCGCCGAGCACCACGTCGTTGATGTGCAGGTTCCGGTTGAGGTTGCCGGCGATGCCGGAGAAGATCACCGCGTCGGGATGGTATGTGTCGATCAGGTGCTGGGTGGTGGCGGCGGCGTTGACCAGTCCCATGCCGCCGACGGTCGCGACGGCGGTGACGGTGCCTCCGTCGTTGGTTCCCAGCGTGCCGCGCGTCACGTCGAGGCCGGCTTGGCGGTCGTGGGTGACGTCGTTCAGTGATGCGGCGATGAGTGCGACTTCGTCGTCCAATGCGCCGATGATGGCGATGGTGGTCATGGGAATCCTTTCCGTGTGGTTGTTCGTGAAGAGTGGTGAACGCCGTTTCAGCGCCAGCGCCGGGCGGACACCGCGTCGGCGAGCTCGTGCAGCAGCCGTTCCGTCTCGTCCCAGCCGATGCAGCGGTCGGTGATCGACTTGCCGTAGACCAGTTGGTCGAGCGGGGCCGCCGGCTGGTTGCCGCTTTCGATGAAGCTTTCCATCATGATGCCGGTGATGCCTTCCTCACCATCGGCTATACGCCGGGCGATGTCTCGCACGACCTCTGCCTGCCGGTGCTCGTCCTTGCCGGAGTTGCCGTGCGAGCAGTCGATGATGAGCCCGTGGGTGGCGGCAGATTCCGCCGGCATCATCGCGCGCACGTCGTCCATCGCACGGCGCACGGATGCGGTGTCGTAGTTCGGCCCGTGGATCGAGCCGCGCAGCACCACGTGGCAGTCCGGGTTGCCGAGCGTCTCCACCGCGCAGGCCCGGCCCATGTGGTCGATGCCGAAGAACGTGTGCTGCTGCGCGGAGGCGTAGCAGCCGTTGACGGCGGCCTTGACGGACCCGTCGGTCGCGTTCTTGAATCCGATCGGCATCGACATGCCGCTGGCGAGCTGGCGGTGGACCTGTGATTCGGTGTTGCGGGCGCCGATCGCGCCCCAGCTGACCGCGTCGGAGATGAACTGGGGGCTGGTGGGCTCCAGGAATTCCGTGGCGGCGGCGAGTCCTTCGCCCAGCACGCCGATCAGCGTCTTGCGCGCGAGCAGCAGGCCCTTGCGGATGTTGTGGCTGCCGTCGATGTCGGGGTCGTTGATCAGTCCCTTCCAGCCGACCGTCGTTCGCGGCTTCTCGAAGTACACGCGCATCACGATGAGCAGTTCGCCTTCGGTCTCCTTCATCACCTTCGACAGCCGGTGCGCGTAGTCGAGCGCGGCGTTCGGGTCGTGCACCGAGCAGGGGCCGACGATGACGAGCAGACGGTCGTCCTGCCCATACAGGCAGGCGCGTATCTCGTCGCGCGAGTAGGCGACGATCTCCTGCGCGGCGGAGTCAAGAGGCAGTTCCGCCAACACCTGGGCCGGGGTGGGCAGCGGTTCGAGCTCCAGCACCCGGCGGTTGATGATACGGCTGACGCCCACCTGATCCTCCCAGCGCGGCACGCCCGTGGCGAGCAGCGGGTTCTTGCCCTCGTCCATGGCCTGCCGGATGGCCCGCAGCTCCTCCGGCGTGTTCAGCGGCTTCGGGCCGGCGTGACGCGGCGTGCCCTGCGGCGTACGCTCTCCCATGTTCTGCTGCTGCATGACGTGATGTCTCCTTGCCTTGTTCTCTCCCCCAAGGATAAGGCACGGCCCTGTACTTGGCCATACACGGGCCGCGCCAGCCCGTATCCGCCGCGCATGACGAACGTCCCCATGCCCCGCGTCGAACGGGCACGGGGACGTTACGATGTTCTGGAGCGCTGCCGTCTCGCCGGCCGCGGTGTCCTTGTAGTCGCCGGCCGCGATCGCGACCACCGGCAACACCGCCAGGATCGTCTTCCAGGGAGTTTCGCGCCCTGAGTGCCGTGCCGATTCCGCTATCACGCGCCCTCCTTCACCGACGCGAACAACGTCACGCCTTCGCCCACAGTTGCCGTGCATTCATCATGATGAGCCATGCCCTTTCAGTCTTCTCTGACTTGCGCCACGCTGCGGTCGCGCACTAACACCCACCTAGCGGCCTAGGCCGGGCGCCGGATCAGAGCGCGCGACGCGCGTCGATGGCGTCGGCGAGCGTGTGCAGCAGCTCCTCGGTGCGCTCCCACGGCACGCAGGAGTCGGTGACCGACTGGCCATACACCAGCTGGTCGAGCGGTGCCGGTTTCTGATGCCCGCCCTTGAGGAAGCTCTCCATCATGACGCCGAGGATGCCCAGCTCTCCATCGGCGATACGCGAGGCGATGTTCTCAATGACCTCGGCCTCGACGTTCTCGTCCTTGCCGCAATTGCCGTGCGCCGCATCGATGACCAGACCGCGTTCGCTCGGACCGCTCGCCTTCGACGCGCGCAACGCCTCAAGCGCGGCCGCCACGGAAGCCGCATCGTAGTTCGGGCCGGTGTTCGACCCGCGCAGGATCAGATGGCAGTCCGGGTTGCCCTTCGTCTCGGCGGAGATCACGCGGCCATCCAGGTTGATCGACAGGAAATGGTGCTCGAACCCGGCCGCGAAACACGAGTCGGCGGCCGGCTTGACCGAACCGTCGGTCGCGTTCTTGAAGCCGATCGGCATCGACATGCCGCTCGCCAGCTCACGATGCACCTGCGACTCCGTGTTGCGCGCGCCGATCGCCCCCCAGCTGATCAGATCGCAGATGTACTGCGGTGTAATCGGATCCAGCCATTCGGTCGCCGTCGGCAGCCCCAGGCCAAGCACGTCGGTCAGCACCTTGCGCGCCAGCCACATGCCCTTGCGGATATCGAAGCGGCCATCCAGATCCGGGTCGTTGATCAGACCCTTCCAGCCGATCGTCGTGCGCGGCTTCTCGAAATACACGCGCATCACGATCATCAGTCGGTCCTCAAGCTCGCCCTTGAGCGCCGCAAGACGCTGCGCGTACTCGTGCGCCGCTTTCGGATCGTGAATCGAGCACGGGCCGACGATGACCAGCAGACGATCATCGCGACCGTGCAGGATGTCGCGGATCTCCTGACGCGATTGCAGCACCAGGTCGCTCATATCATCGGTGAGCGGCAGTTCCCTGAGAAAATACCGCGGTGCCGGAATCGGGTCGAGCTGGCGAATGTTCACGTCCACCGTTTCAGGGAACACGGCATTCCCGCCCAAATGCCGCTCGTCCTCGGAACTGTCCGGACCACGAAGCCCTGCCATCGCTCTGCTCTCCTTCCGCACCGCAGGCCGGCGTCTTTCGACCCGCGCCCTCACGTCGCATACCAATACCGAACACACAATAGTAGATGCCGTCGGAATACGGAAAACAACGGCTGCAATGCGGGCACGGCGGAGCTGCGAAACCGTCACCCGGCAAAAGTCCCATTCCGGCGGCTGCGGATGGGACTTTCGCGGGATGGAGATGGGGCGCTATTCGCAGGCGACGCCGTCGCCGTCGCGATCGAGTTTGGTCGAGTAGCCGGGCTGCCCTTTGTATAGCGGCGCTTTGCCGGCTGCACGCACCGCGGCGCAGTTCTTGTAGTAGACATCGGAACTGTCGCCGTCAGACGGAGCGGCCGGCTCCACCACCGTGCTCGACTCGGACTGTTCGCCCGATGAACCATTCTGCGATGAGCTGCCTTGCGACACGTCCTCCTGCGGCGCCACTGATTCCGCGCCGTCGCCGGTCGGAACGGTCTGGGCCGGGCAGGACGACAGCACGCGCGACATCGCATCATGCTCGGCCTGCGTCACCCACAGCGAGTACTTCGCCTTCACGCCGATCTGCCGAGCCACGTATGAGCAGCGGAACGATTTGTTGGCGGGCAGCCAGGTCGCCGCGTCGCCGTCGGACTTGCGCTGGTTCGACGGGCCGTCCACCGCGAGCAGGTTGTACGGGTCATTCGCCAGCTGCTTGCGCCGGTCGGCGATCAGCTGCTGCGCGCCCTTCTGCCATGCGTCCGACAGCGCCACCACATGATCGATCTGCACGGCCGCCGAGGTGCTTTGCCCGCGCACGAAATCAATCACCGCGGCGGTGTACGGGTCGACGAGCCGACCGCTGGTCACCACGCAATTGTGCGTACCGGCCTTGTAAGTCTTGTTGGTGAGGTCACGGTTGAGGATGTCGTTGCGCGTGTCGCACCCGTTGTGGTCGACGTCGGCCCATGCCGCGCCGAACTGGTCGCGCGAATAACCGGTTTTCGGTGCACGTCCCTTGACCGGCAGCGTCTCCAGCACGCTCGTGGCGAGCTGTCCGCCGGACGCGGAAGCCGAGCTTGACGGTTCGGACGACTCAGCCGATTCGGATTGTCCGGACGACTGCCGCTCAGCCGACCCCGCATCGGAGCCGGGAGTTCCGCATGCGCCGACGGTCAACACGAATGCGATCGGGATAAGACACGTCAGTATTCGATTGAATAATGTATTGAATGATGTGCGGCTTCCGGCCGACGCTTTCTTCATCATGCAGCTTTCTCTGGGCTTATTCCGCTATGCCGCAACCGATACGCGGCCCTCTGGCTAGAAACAACATTGTCATCCAACAATAGCGGAAGACCGCCGTCAATGACGATTCCCCACATCGAACGGCACATTCCTTTCGTAAATGTCCATCCGACACGGGGAATCGACGAAATCGGTCATTCAGTCTCGTGCTCGACGCACGGGCCGATACCTCGCTCAGGCCAGCGCACCCATCGGATCCCATGCGGGGAGCATGGTGGCGGGCTCGGCGAGCGCGGCCTGATACTCGGCCGGGAGCATCGCCTTGGGCACGGCCACCTCGTACACGTACTCGGTGAACCAGTCGTCGCTCATCGTGAAGTAGCCCTTGTCGGCAATCTTGTCGCCCCAGGAGTTCTCCACGCGCCAGCGACGGGTCGTGGTGCCGTCATCGGCCACGTCCACGCCGACGAACGCCATCGCATGGTTCATCGCGGAGTCACCGAAGCGTACGCGCGACTCCTTGTCCATGTCGAAGTCCACATCGTAGACGCTGCCGTACTCGAACAGGTCAGTCGCCCACGCGCCGCGCTCGCGATCCATGAACGGACCGCAGTCCGCGCCGAACCACACCGGGATGCCCTTTTCGGTCAGGATCGCACGCACGCAATCCTTCATGAACTGGTTCGGCACGTTCAGGTACTCGGTCGGGTTGCCGCCGGCCACGTTGCCCAGGTGCTCGATGCCGATCTTCTTGCCCTTGGCGTGCTCGCGGCGCGGATCGTCCACGAGGCACACGTAATCCTCAAGGTCGGCGGTGCCCACGTACTTCTTCCAGAACTCGACGGGCGTGATTTCGCCGTCGCGGTGGAACATGCCCTCGGAGTCGGTCCACTCCCAGTCGAAGCTCTTCGGCGGCTCGCCCAGGTGAATCGTCAGGATGCGGTGGCCGGCGGCGACGGTCTTGGCGACCTCGTCGTCGATCGACGCGGGGTCGGCGTACATGTGTGCCACGGCAGTGTGCAGCAGGTGGCGCAGCTGCGTGTTCATAGCGCCCGTGTTCTTCGAGGATTCGGTCTCCGGGAACAGGTCCTTCGGCACGGCACCGTACTTCTTGTACACGTTCAGCGCCATCGTCCACTGGCCTCCGTCACCCATCACGTCGGCGAGCAGGTGCTGGATCAGGCGCGAGTCGGACGGCTCTCCGGCACGAACCAGCGCGGCGACGTCCTGCAGGAAGTAGTTGACACGCTCCAGCTTGTCGAAGTACATCGCGTAGTTCTGGGAGAACTCGAACTCCTTGACGCCGAGGTTCTTCTTGGCGACGAAACGGGCCACATTCAGCGAGCTGAACAGCCAGCAGCGACCGGAACGGTCCTGATGGGTGACCTCACCATTGTCGACGGTGACGGAGAAGCGGCGCTGCAGCAGACGGGAACGGTCATAGTTCAGCGCGACCTTGTCGATACCGGCGGCGGTGACGGCGTTCATGGCCAGACGGTTGGACTGGCTGGCATCGAATGATGCGACCAGATCGTTCAGCTGCTCGCCGGACAGCGGTGTGATTTCAGACGATGACGTGTTCTCGGTCATGCTGCTCCTTTGACTTGGGACGTGCGCGGCCGATTTTGTGGCCGCAATGAAACGTGGCATCCAGCGTTTGACCGGATGCCACGACGGGTCTCTAACGAGTGTAGCGGCGACAGCGGATTCCCGCCATCGAACCGGTTCAATACCTTGATCCGGCAGGAGTCCGGCGACTTCTACAGCCGCCTGCGGGCCGGACGGCGAAGCCCGGCATCCGACGCTTCGGAATCCCGGCCGACTGCTATTCGGCGGTTTCGGCCTCGCCGGCCTCGGTGTGCTCGGCCACATGCTCGGCGACCGGCTCGGCGGCGACCGCTTCCGCATCCTGATTGTCGGCATGCTCCGCGACGGCATGCGACTCATACGCCGGTGCCGGCTCATCCTGCGCGGCGGCATTGTACAGCGGCACATCGGGCGCTCCCTGATGCGACGCGGCACCAGGCTGCTCCGCCCCCTGCTCGTTCATGAACCCGAATCCGCTGAACGCCTTGGTAAACATCGAACGCAGCTCGGACACGCGCTGCGTGATGGCCGCCTCACGTGATTGCAGCTCGGCGATGCGCCCCTGAAGATCCTCCAGCTCGACCTGCGCGGCCTTGCGGCGATCCTCGATCTGCGACGCCGCATCCTCGCCGGCCTTTTCCAGGATCTGCGCGGCCTGATCGTCGGCCTCCTTGCGCTTGCTCGCCGCATACGTGTCGGCATCCTCGCGCACGGTCTTCGCCTGGCCGATCAGCTCGTCGGATTCCTTCTTGGCGGCCACGCGACGCTCTTCGAGGTTTTCGAGCAGTTCGCTCACCTTCTTGGTCGCTTCGTCCTGCTGGGCGGCGATGTCAGTGCGAATCTGCTCGACCTCGGCGTTGACCTGGCTCATCGTCTGCGTGTGGCGGACCTCGGCGTCGTCGCGAATCTCCTGCGCCTTCGCCTTGGCCGCATCGATAATCTCGCCCGCCCTGCGTTGCGCATCGGCCATCATCTTGGACACCTGCTCGCGCACGTCGGACAGTTTCTTGTTCGCCTCCGCGAGCGCCGCCTGAATCTGGTCGTTGGACTCGGACTTGAGCTTGGCAATCTCCTCGTTCGCGCTCCTGCGCTGCGAGGCGATCTGCTGGGTCGCCTTCGCCTGCATCTCGGCGATCTCGCGCTCCTGCTTGGCGCGCTCCGACGCCATGCGCTTTTCATGCTCCTCGCGCGAATTGGTAAGTTCGAGATCGACGGACTGACGCTGCTCGGTCACGATCTTCGCCGTTTCGGCGCGCAGCTGGGCGGCGTCCTGCTGTGCACTGGTCGTAATGGTCTGCGCCTGATTGGTGGCGTTGCCGGTAATCGTATCGGCCTTGGCCTGAGCGTCATCGAGAAGATGCTGCGCATCCAGCTTCGCGTTGTTGATCAGCGTCTCCGCCTGAGCCTTGGCGGACGCGCGAGTCGAGGCGGCATCCTGCTTGGCACGCTCCAGCAGCTCGGTGCTGGTCTGCTCCGCGGAGGCAAGCATCTGCTGGGCGTTGGCACCCAACGAGGCGAACGTGTGGTTCTTGGACGACTGACGGTTGCGCTCCTCCTGCAGCTTCGCCTGCAACTGCAGCAGACGATCCCCATCCTGCTTGATCTGCGCACGCAACGCGGCCAGCGTCTGCTGCGCGCTGGCAAACGCCCGGTCCACCTGCTCCTTATCGTATCCACGTATCACAATCGGGAACTGGTCCGCCATGTTCGGTTCCTTTCGTCATTACACCTGCTCGTTAGCACAACCACACACGACTGTACCGCATGGCGTCAAGCCCACGCCAGAAACGCGACGAACCATACGCGAACGTACACACATGCCAGCAAGAAACCAGCTGCATCCCGGCAAAACGTCAGGCGATGAGAATATCCCCGGACGACGGCTGCAGATAATAACGGACCGTCTCGCGCACCACATCGCGCCCAGCACGCACCTGCTGGCGCAGATCCAGGCCGTTCTGCAGCCTGCTGCCGCCATTGATCGGAGGGAAGCTGACGAAGCCGGCCAGCACACGATCCTGTGTCGCCGTCCAGTGCAGCAGCTGGTAGAACAGCGAATTGCATACGAACGTGCCCGCGTCGGAACTGAGCGTGGCGGGTATGCCGTCGCGCGCGAAATCGTTGATGATGGCCCGCAACGGCAAACGGGTCCAATATGCGGCCGGACCGTCCTTGATGATCGGCTCGAACCGCGGCAGCGCGTTGTCGGCGTCGGGGCGGGCAGCGTTCATCAGGTTCGTGGCGCAGCGTTCCATCGCCACGCTGTGCGCCGCATGCTTGAGACCGGTCGCGATCACGATGTCCGGCCGGGTCGCATCCAAGGTCTCCAGCAACGTGGGCCAAGCGTTGGCGAAGCTGACCGGGAGCGCCACGGTGTTGATGGACACGTTGGCGTCATGCAGCGGATCGTCCACGTCGGACGGCTCCCCGATGCCGTCGCGGGCGAGCGCCTCGGGCACTTCGTATGACGGGTTGACGTCGATGTTCTCGTAGTGGTCGAACCCACAAATCACGACATTGAGCTGCTGCATGATGCCAGTGTACCCCGCGAACGCCTGCCGCTGCTATTGCTCGCGGACCTGGGCGAACACCTGATGCATCCGTTCGCGTGCGAGACGCTTGCGGATCTCCAGCGAGATCTGCTCGGCCTGGGGCAGGTCGTCGCGCGTGGTGATCTTCATGTTGGTTCGGGAGCCGGCCACGATGGCGACCGGGACGTCGGGCAGGTAGTCGACGACCACGCGCGTATCATCGGTCGGATGGAAATCGGGGTCGCGCGAGGCTAGCTCGTATGCGCGGCGGATGGTCTCGAACCGGAATGCCTGCGGAGTCTGCGCCCGGAACATGTTCGCGCGGTCCGGGACGGAGCGCACGACCTTGCGGTCGCCCAGATCCTCGGTGAGCAGCATCGTGTCGGTGGAGGCGAACGCGACCGTGGCTGCCTCGAACTCGTCCAGCGCGGTGACGCAGCCGTCGATCGAGGACTGCTCGACGAACGGGCGCACCGCGTCGTGGATCAGCAGTTTCGCGCGGGGCGGGATGCCAGCTGCCCCCAGCGCCTGCAGAGCCGCCGCAGTGCTGTCGGCGCGTTCGGCGCCGCCGTCGATGATCATGCGCACCTTCGGGTAGCCGGCCTCATCGACCAGGCGTTCCACTTCATCGCGCACCTGCGGGTTGACGACGACGATGGTGTCGGTGACATGCGGGTTCTGCTCGAACGCCTCGATGGACCAGCAGACGATCGGCTTGTCGTCGACGCTCACCAGCTGCTTGGGGTTGTCTGGATCGAAGCGCGTGCCGAAGCCGGCGGCCAATACCACGGCGACGACCGGTGCTTCGGGTTCTCTGTCATCTCTCTGAGTCATATCGCCCACCGTATGCCCCGCCCTGACCGGTTGTGACGGAAGCCACACTCTTCTGCACGGAATTTTTTCTGATTCGACGACGAACAGGCCGCCGACACCGGTGTCGGCCCCGCCGCAACGGGCTATCTCGCTTTCGAGGGGTTGATTTCGGCTCCGCCGAACATCTATCTGCGTTTCAAGGGGTTGCCAAAACACGATACCGCGAGTATTAAGCGCCAAACGACATTGGAATCATGCGGTTTAGGGCCTTGGGCTACTTGGCCATCAACCTCACGAAACGAAGATAGATGTTCCCGACCGGTGGAATCAACCTCACGAAACGAAGATAGCGGCCCGATTCGTCACAACCGAGGCAAATCGGGGTCAGCCGCGCATGATCAGGGCGAGCAGGCGTCCCTCGTGCGTCTTGCCGGCGAGCGAGGCGCGGCGGTGGGAGTACCACAGCGGATTCTCCAGCGTGCACATGCTGTGGCGCACGGTGCTCCAGCGGTCGGCGAGCGCAGGCTCGCCTTCGCCGTCGGCGGCGCACAGCGAGGCAAGCTCTTCGTCTTCATACAGGTATTGGGAGGCGGCGTTGACGCGCGGGCGCGAGTCGACGATGCTGTCGGCGGGAACACCCGCCTTGGCGAGCTCCATGCGGGCGGCCTTGGCGATGTCGATGCCGGGG
>ENA-ORUB01004143-ORUB01004143.1-human-gut-metagenome-genome-assembly--contig:-NODE-4143-length-11483-cov-2.470774_pt1 | contig 11483 bp, 8 predicted proteins | sample MGYA00241918_ERZ509200 | MGnify/ENA primary metagenome ERZ509200 (study PRJEB26280, sample SAMEA2338853) | human gut metagenome | biome: human gut; feature: human-associated habitat; material: faeces... | reverse complement strand
CGTCAATGGTTGAAATATCAACGGTTGCGTCTCTTTCACGTCTTTTTGGAGTGTTGTATCAGCAGCACCTCTCAAAAATTTTTTAGACTTTTTTTATACATTGATCAGCTGCAGGAGGGTAGGATATGTACGATACAAATGAGCGCGTAGCGCAGGTCAAGGAGCGTGCGGCACGCATACAGAAAAAAAAGGAAAAGCGTATGATACGCGGACTGTCGACCTTATGTCTGGTGCTTTGCTGCTGTCTGGTCGGTATTCTGGGTGAGGTCAGCGGCGGCTTTGGCAGCGCGGTAGCGGTGCAGGGTCTGAACGGTGCGACGCTTCTGTCGGAACGCACCGGCGGTTATGTGCTGGTGGCAGTCGTATCTTTCGTGACAGCAGTTGTCTTTACCCTGCTTTGCGTGAAGCTGCGCGAGCGGAATGTCAAGAAGTGACTTCGGCCGCTGCGCAGTGAAAGATATCGGAGAAGCTATAGAACCAATCGGAAAAGGAGAACGAGCGATGCAGACAAAACACAGAATATTGACGGTCCTGCTGGCATTGTGCGTGGCATTCACGATGATGCCGCTTGCAGGCATCGCCGGGCTGGCGGCATATGCGGCAGACGGCAAAGGTGCCGAAGGGGAATATCTGGACATTCCAAATAAATTTGACAAGGAAATTGACATCAGCAAAGTAAGCGGGGACATCGTTATTAAGGACAGCAAAACCTATCGAATTTACAGTTCTGAGAAGAAAACGGTCAATCATAAAATTAAGATTCAGAAACCTACTTTAAAAAATATTGAGCCGCATGTTTTTATCGACGGCATTTCCATTGCCATGGATGCGGGAAGCAAATGTCCGGCAATTGAGATTAACAATAAAGCATCGGCATATCTGTATTTTTACGGAGGAAAGTCTGACCTTAGAGGCGCAGATTATCGTGCGGCAATTCAAAAAAACCGCAGCGAGAACAATCTGCATATTCTGGTCGCAGGCCGCACGGGCTTGTATTGCTATGGGGGTCTGTATGCAGCAGGCATCGGCGGTTCGGCAGATCGCAATACGAACTGGTATAACATTGATATGTATGGGCACGGTGTGCGCCTTTACTTTGGATCAAGCGAGAAGAATACCAAGTGGAACGGAGAAATTCGTGCGACTGGCGGTAAGAACGGCGCCGGTATCGGCGGTGGTCGGTACGGAACAGGGGAATACATCCACTTTATGTCCGGCACAATCACCGCAAAAGGCGGTGCCCATGGTGCGGGCATCGGCGGCGGCAGAAGAGGAAGCGGAAACTACATCAGCGTTTACGGCGGCGAGATCGATGCGCAGGGCGGTGACTTTGCGGCAGGCATCGGCAGTGGTTTCACGCAGAGCGCAAAGAGCATACGAATCTATGGCGGAACGGTCAATGCCAAGGCCGGCAGCGGCGGCGCGGGAATCGGCAGCGGCGCTGTGAATACGGAAGATGAAGCGAAAAACCTCAGCGTTTCCGATATTGAAATTGCAGGCGGTACTGTCACCGCTAAAGGCGTGACCAGCGGCGCGGGCATTGGCGGCGGTCAGTTTGTCAGGGCAGACAACATTAAAATCACCGGAGGCACTGTAAATGCAAGAAGCACTTACGGCGGCGCAGGTATCGGCGGCGGCTCGGATGCCATCGGACACAATATCACAATTTCCGGCGGCGATGTCTATGCCAAATCCTACGGCGGCGCAGGCATCGGCGGCGGCATCGAAGCAATGGGCGATAAGATCTATCTCAGCGGCGGACATATCAAAGCTGAATGCGGCAAGAATCTCGGCAACTCGCCGGTTGCTTTCGGAAGCGGAGCGAACATACGTAATACAAACGGAATGTTCAACGGAACAGCAGAGGTTCCGGTGGAAGATGTTTATATCGTCCTTTCGCATGAAAATTGGGTGGATATGAATATTACCGCAGAATGTCGTTCTTTTGACGGTATCCGAGGCTATCAGACCTTTACGGACAGTATCACGAATAACTCCTACGGCATGGGCGGAAATATGGAAATTAATTTTAGCGACTTATCCCTTCCGAACGCGCAGGAGTACGGCAAAATTACAATTTCAGCAGATCTTACCTTTAAAGAGAAAGAAACCCCGCATAAATGTTTCCCTGCAGAGTCTACCAAAAATATGGGGAAATATCATCTGACTGTCTGCAAAACCTGTGACGCGCGCTTGAACTACAACGAGACCGCGGAAAGCAGCAGGCACGATAATCTTGAATGGGATACAGGCAGTCATGAAAAGACTTGCGTAAGATGCCACGAAGCAATTGAAAAGGATGAAATGCCTCCGACGATAACCGGTATTGAAGCAGACAGGGCTTTTTATATACCCCACACGCAGGATGGCACTTTAGGTTTCAAAACCTTCTATGTAACCGATGAAGCATGGGGGAGACAGGTGGCTTCCGGTATAAAATCGGTGAAGCTGGGCGAAGACGAAATGGAGAAGATAAACGGAGGTTATCAAATTCCGGCGCTTAGCGGATCTTTTGGAGCTTCAACGACTCCATATACATTTACGGTTACGGCAGAGGACTATGCCGGAAATAAAACCATACTAAAGAATATAGCGGTGTATCAGAAGTTTCTTTTGACGATTGTAGACGGTGAAGGGAAAACAATCTACAGTCGTGAATTTAATGACGGAAGCAAACCTTTCATTCAGCTCGGACTGCCGGAGAATGCAACTGCGTGGATTACAAGAGTTGACTATGAATCTGAAAAATATACCTATGGGTATGATGCAGATAGGAAAGCCTACGGTTTTCGACTAGCGCGGATGAAAGAGAATTATACTTTTAGGCTTGACTATACAACCGAGCTTCCGCAGGTATCAATCAGCGGAGGAAATCGAAGCTGGAATACTTACGCAGCGAAGGGAAATGAAACAGTATATATTAAGAACGATAATTCAGAATTTACTGTGAATGCGACCGGTGCAGAAGGTTCTGCAGAATATTTTGTTTCGGAGCAGCCTTTGACGGAAGAGGCTCTGAAAGATAGTGAAATCCAATGGACACAAGCCGGTGCAAACGGAGAAATCAGTATAGAGAACTTTACTGAATTTTACATTTATGCGAAAGCAGCAAACTCGGCAGGTACAATTTATGTTTCTACCGCCAAAATTGTTTTGGACAACGTTGCTCCGGTTGCCAAAGTCGGTACGGAAACCCTGAGTGAAGGAGCCTATTACTGGAACGGACTGCAATTCAGCGTTGAGGACGAAAGTCCGGTAACGGTAACAGACAACGGCGTTATTTTGACACCGGAAAACGGTGTATACACGATCACGGCGGATGAACCGGGAGAAAAAACCGGGCAGACCTATGCCGACCCAACCCACACGATTCTTTTGAAAGACAGCTGTGGGCATACGAAGGAGTATAGTAATATCAAAGTTTTGGTGAATTATCTGGAATCGAAAACTTCTATGATAAATATGCAGTATTTTGATAATGGAACGCCGATCTCTGCACTGCCGTTTTCTGAGAAAATGGCGATTTACACGACACAATCGCGGAGAGAACCTATCGTTGAATCTACAGCTCACGGACCGACTACGCATGAATATATTCTGGCTCCGGTAACCTGGTTTAAAAACGATGTTGATTATGATCCAGGCTATAAAAAAACGCAAAACATTGTCGTATATGGAAAAATAGATATTGAGAAAGCAGAACCTGCGATTATCGTTCGCGCAGGCGAAGAAGAAAAACTGAGCACTTATGTAAGATTCACAATCAAGGCGGCTCAAACCTATGATATTACCATGGCAGCGATGCAGCACGGCAGCGTATCTCTCGTTGACCGGCCGATGATCGACTCCGGTCTGAAAGCGTATGCAGGGGAAACTATTGCATTCCGTCCGGTGGGCGAAGCAGGATATACGATTGGAAACGTTAAGGTGACCTCACAGTCCGGGCAGGAAGTTCCGGTGACGGTCGAGGACGGCGTGTACAGCTACGAACAGCCGAATGGCGGAAGCACGATCACAGCAGACTTTGTTCCGATTCGTTCTTATGAGATCCTCCAGCCGGAGGCTGCAGAGGGATTCGAAAACGGTACCTCGCTGAACGCGATCATACAGGCATTACCGGATAGCGTCAGCGTAAAGCTGAACGGTGATGAAAACCGCGTCGTGCAGGTGCCTGTAACATGGGATAAAACAACAGCAAAATACAGTCCGAGCAGCCGCAAAGCACAGTCGTTTACCGTGAAGGGTACGGTGGATTTGAGCGGAATCGGTGTGGAGGAATCGGAAGCAGGTACGCAGATTAAGGTATCCGTAGACAAAGAATCGACAGGCTCCGACGGCGGCAGTTCCTCCGGCGGCGGTGCAGTGACACCGGCTCCGGCTCCGTCTGATCCGGATGCGGAGGTCATCACGGTCAAAGAAGACCCGAAGGATGATTCGACTTCCAAGCCGGGCGAAGAATCCAGAACGAACACGACAACCAAGACGACTGTCAAGAATACGACGACCGAGACCACGAAGAACGAGCAGGGTCAGGATGTTTCCAAGTCCACAGCCAGCGTTTCCAAAGAGCTCGGCGACAAGCTGCTCGATCAAGCGGTCTCCAATAATTCCGACACGATCGAAATCACCGTCAAGTCCAACGACAAGAACGATAGCAATGGCGGCAATGCAGGCGGTGCAGGCGTAGCGGACAGTGTGAAGTCAACCGAAGTCAAGCTGCCAAAGGCGACCGTCGATGCGATCGCAAAGCATACGAATGCTGACCTTGTCATCAAGACGGACAACAGCGAAGTACGACTCGATAATAAGACCTTGGAGACCATCGCTGATGCGGCCAAGGGCGATACCGTGACCATCGTGGTGGGCGAAAACACGCAGCTGAAAGAAACGCAGAAACCGGCCGCGGACATCGTCGGCAAGAACGGCAGTCTGTTCGACTTCATCGCGAAGATCGGCGAAAGACTCCTGCATCAGTTTGAAGGCGGCAAGGCGCATGTGACCCTGCCGATGCCGGAGAAACTCAAAGACAAGGACGTCCTCGTGATCTACATCGACGACAACGGCCTCTGCAAGATCCTCAATCACAGCGTAGAGAAAGTCGGCGCGGACGATTATATCAAATTCACGACGACGCACTTCTCGACCTTCGCAGTGGTCGACAAAGACGAAGCAGAGCAGCTCATACAGAAACAGAACGCAGCTCATGTCAAAGAACTGATGCAGAACGCCAAGTTCAAAGTGACCACCACCAAGACGAGCAAGAAGTCCGTCAAGGTACAGGTCACCGCAAAGACGAGCAAGACCCTGATCTCCGACATCAAGTCACTGGGATACACGGTCAAATATCAGTTCTATCGCTCGACCAAGAAGAGCGCAGGCTATAAACTGCTCAAGACCAAGACCACGAATACGTTCATCAATACCAAAGGAACCAAGGGCACGAAGTATTACTACAAAGCCCGCGTGCTGGTTTATGACGGCAAGACGCTGGTTGCGAAGAGTGGGTTGAAGGCGTGCAGCTGGGGCTCAAGGGTGTGGAATAAATAAACGATTTTTCCGACGCATTTCAGACAAATAACAGCAAAAAGACCTTTTCCAAAAGGTCTTTTTGTGTTAAAATAAATGGGAATAATATCTCATTTTCGACAGTTAGGAAATCAAAAGGAGACGTCAATGGTTGAAATATCAACGGTTGCGTCTCCTACAAAACAGCAGGAGCGGTTACCCACTCCTGCTGGATCATGAAAGCAATGCTTATAGTTTTTCAACATCTTCGACAGAAAGTCCGGTCGCCTTGACAATCTCATCTGCACCGATACCAAGTTTTTTCAGATTTTTCGCAATTTCGCGCTGCTTCTGTGCAGCGCCAATGGCTTCGCCCTCACTGCGCCCCTCGGCATGTCCCTGCGCGAAACTTTCTCGTCCGCGCTCGTTCAGCATTTGTTCGAATGTCATATATTTTTTCCTCCACTCGCCGGAATTGAACTTCCTGACACGCGCATCGATCATACGCGTCAGTTCGGAAGCCTGACTCTTCTCCGGATCGTTCAAATACTCGTAGAAAGCGCTTAGCTTCTCCGGCACTTTTTTCGGAGAACAGGCTGTGTTCAAGATTATTTTATATGATAAATCTTCTATTGGCAAGCCTTTTTCAACATCCCACGAGCGGAAAAAATAGACAGCCTCGTCTCTGTCAAAAGGGTCGTAGGTACAGATGAAGATGATGTAACTCGGTTTGAGTTCTTCATAAGAATGTCCGTGTTCCAGGAAGTCCAGGTCGATATTCGCTTGATAATAGCGGGCACGTTTTCCGAGCGGTTTTTTCCCCGGCTGCATTTCAATATCCGCCCAAAGCTTTGAACTTTCAACGAAAGCGTCAAAACGCACGCCGTGCGCATTTGCTTCGAGCTTAAGGGTTTTCTGTGTTTCCGTGTTCAGGGTTTCAAACGCGTCGCTTTGCCCAGAGAAGTCATCACCTGTGCTGCTTTGACACATGTTTTCGCCTGCGTCTTCTTCAATTTCAGAGTTATCGACAAACGGATTCTCTGATTTCTTGATCCGAATCGCGCCGATTTCTTCGTTCGGCAAAATCATTTTTAAAATTTCACGACATATTTTCGGATTTCGCATGACGTTCATAAAAATGAAGTCGTTCGTGAACGGTCGTATAATTTGCGATGAAGGGGCAAAGCCCTCCGGTTCATAATCTTTTTCTTGCTGCATGAAAAAAATCCTTTCCAAGAGAATGCTCGCGCGACAGCTTAGCTCTTTCATATTAAAGGAATAACAGACTTGCCATGGCGGAAAGGGTGCTCGGCGCTTTCGAGGAAGGCAGCGCGTTGACGCGTGCGTGCGAAACGCGCCGAACACATACAGAATCTGCAAGATAAGAATAGCATAATATAGAAATAAATACAAGCCATATGTTGGAATTTATAGATAAAAAAATTTCGACAAAATTCGACAAAGGAGGGCGAGACGGGGTGAACGAAAAAATTCTGCGTCTGGGACATATAACAGCAAAAAGACCTTTTCCAAAAGGTCTTTTTGTGTTAAAATAAATGGGATAATAATATAGAGATCAGGTTTGCGGGAGGTAAGGATGGAACCGATTTATAAAAGAGTGCTGCTCAAGATCAGCGGTGAGGCGCTTGCGGGCAGTGACCATTTTGGCATCAGTGAAGAAATGACGCGCAAGGTCGCCAAGGAGGTCAAGCAGATCCACGAGCTGGGCGTGGAGATCGCCATTGTCGTCGGGGGCGGCAACTTCTGGCGCGGACGTACGAGCAAGGACATGGACCGGGCTACGGCAGACTATATGGGCATGCTGGCGACGGTCATGAATTCCCTGGCGCTGCAGGACGCGTTTCTGGCACTCGGGGTTCCGGCGAAGGTACAGACGGCAATCGAAATGAAAGAGGTCGCGGAGCCGTATGCAAGGCGCAGAGCGCTGAGTCATCTGGAACACGGCGACATCGTGATCTTCGGTGCGGGCACCGGCAATCCTTTCTTCTCGACAGATACAGCGGCAGCGCTCCGGGCGGCGGAGATCGAAGCAGACGTGATTCTGCTCGCCAAGAATGTTGACGGTGTGTACGACAGCGACCCGGCAACGAATCCGCAGGCGGTACGGTTCGACGAACTGACGCATATGGAGGTGGTCGAAAAAGATCTCAAGGTCATGGATCTGACCGCAGCGACCCTTTGCAAGGACAACAACATCATGATCCACGTTTTCGCCATCGCAGAGGAAGGCAATGTGGTCAAGGCGATCGCAGGCGAAAAAATCGGAACGATCATCAAATAGAAACGAGAGAATGTAATCACAAGTGATATAGGAGGAAAACCCCATGGAAAAGACAAAAAAGAATCTGGAAGAAAGAAGCAAAAAAACGATAGCCATTTTAAAAGAGGATCTGAATACGGTCAGAGCAGGCAGAGCGAATCCGGCGCTTTTGGACAAGGTCATGGTGGACTACTACGGTTCCCCGACACCGCTGAAAAATCTGGCGAATATCTCTGTACCGGATCCGAGGACCCTGCTGATCGCGCCGTTTGATCCGAAGTCCATCGCGGAGATTGAGAAGGCGATCAATGTCGCAAACATCGGCATCAATCCGTCCAATGACGGCAAGGCAGTCAGACTGGTGATCCCGCAGGTCACAGAGGAACGCAGAAAGGAGCTGACCAAGACCGTTAAGAAGATGGGCGAGGACAGCAAGGTCGCGATCCGTAATCTCAGAAGAGAAGCCAATGACGAGATGAAGAAGCTCGAAAAGAATCACGAAATCACCGAGGATGAGCTCAAAAAAGCGCTGGACGATATCCAGAAGGCAACTGATAAGACGACGAAGGAGATTGACGATATCATCGCTGCCAAGGACAAGGAAATCATGGAAGTATAGGCTCATTTCCGGACAGAATAACAGCATAGAAAAAGAGATAGTGTGGCTGCCGACGGGAGCCACACTGTTTGTAGGAGAGACAATGAATGAAGCAGTGAAGATGCCGCAGCACGTTGCCATCATCATGGACGGCAACGGGCGCTGGGCAGCGCAGCACAAGGTCAGCAGACTGCAGGGGCATAACCGCGGCATGCTGGTGATGAAGGAGATCATCAAAAAGGCCGATGTGATGGGGATCCGCCACCTGACAGTCTACGCGTTTTCGACAGAAAACTGGAAACGCTCGCAGGAGGAGGTCGGCGGGATTTTTAATCTTTTGGTCAAATTTGTCGGCAGTGAACTGGCGGAGCTGGACCAAAACAATGTCAAGGTACACATCTTAGGCGACTATACCAAGGTGCCGGATGCGGCAGTCAGGAGTATCGAAAAAGCACTGCAGACTACGTCGAGCAATACAGGTCTGCAGTTTCATATCGCCTTAAATTACGGCAGCCGGGCGGAGATGACCCGCGGCGTGCGAAAGCTCTGTGCGGCGGTGCGAAGCGGTACGCTCGCGCCGGAGGACATCGACGAAAAAGTAATTTCGGAGAGCCTCTATACGGGTGCGGAGAACGGCAATGTGCCGGACCCGGATCTGATTATCCGTACAAGTGGGGAACAACGGCTCTCTAATTTCCTGCTTTGGCAGGCGGCATACAGCGAGTTTATGTTTACGGACACGCTGTGGCCGGACTTCACGCCGGAGGAATTCGAGAAGATGATAACGGAATTTACACATAGAGATCGCAGATTTGGCGGAAGATAAAGGGGAGGTTACGAATGAAAACAAGAATTATTTCGGCATGTGTGATGCTGCCGCTTTTGATTTTGGTCTATCTGGGCGGGTATCCGCTGATGGCAGCGGCTTTCCTAGTCGGCGCGATCGGCCTGCATGAATTTTACCATGGATTTGAAGCCGCCGGAACGAAACCCTGCATGGCGATCGGCTATACGGCGCTGGTCGCGCTGTATGCGCTGAATCTGGCGTTTCCGTCAGATCTGCGCTTTGTGATGGTATGGATCGTGCTGGTCGTGATGGCCTCGATGATCTACGGCTTCAATGTAGAGGAACGAAAGCTGCAGGATATGACAGCGACCCTGCTGGGTGTGTTATATGTTGTATTCTTTTCTTTCCATATCGTGCTGATCGATCAGACTGCGGACAGCGATCTGATCTGGCTGGTATTTTTGGCGGCATTCGGTACAGATATCATGGCGTACTTTGTGGGCATGGCGATCGGCAAGCATAAGCTCTGCCCGCATCTGAGCCCGAAAAAGAGCAAGGAGGGCGCAGTCGGCGGCGTACTCGGCAGTGTGCTGTTTTGCGGTATCTTCGCGTATTTCGTGAAGCCGGATATGCTCGCGGAGTGCCTGGTGATCGCGGTGGTCGGCAGCGTGGTTGCGCAGTTTGGCGATTTGGCTGCGTCGGCGTTCAAACGCCAGATGGGCATCAAGGACTACGGCAATCTGATTCCGGGGCATGGCGGCATTCTGGACCGCTTCGACAGCGTGCTGTTTACCGCGCCGATGATTTACTACTGCATTTTGTTCGTCAATGAAATGTAAAGCATCGAAAGCGCGGCGCATAAGCGGCGGCGCGGCAGTTCGCGCGGTGCAAAGCAGAATTTAGAACTGAGGACATGATAGCATGAGGAAAAAAAAGATCACGATTCTAGGCAGTACCGGATCGATCGGTACGCAGACTTTAGAGGTCATTGCTGCCAATCCCGATCGATTTTGTGTGACAGCGCTGACCTGCGGCAGGAATACCGCGCTTTTGGCGAAGCAGATCGCGGCGTTTTGTCCGCAGCTTGCGGTTACCGAGCGGAGAGAGGACGCGCTCGCGCTGGCGGCGCAGTTTCCGCAGGTCACGTTCCTGCATGGCAGGGAGGGCTTGATCGCGGCGGCGACCGCGGACTGTGACATGGTGATGAACGCGTTGATGGGCATGCGCGGGCTGGAACCGACCTATCACGCGATTTTGGCAGGCAAGGATATTGCACTCGCCAACAAGGAGACGCTGGTGGCGGGCGGGCAGCTGATCATGGAGGCGGCAGCCAAAAGCGGCGTGCAGCTGCTGCCGGTGGACAGCGAGCACAGCGCGATTTTTCAGTGCCTGGAGGGCAATCGGAACCGTCCGATTAAAAAAATACTCTTGACAGCGAGCGGCGGTCCGTTTCGCGGATTTTCGCGGGAGCAGCTTGCGCATGTGACGCTGGCGCAGGCGCTGCGCCATCCGAACTGGCACATGGGCGCGAAGATCACGATCGATTCGGCGACCATGATGAACAAAGGTCTGGAGGTCATCGAGGCGAGGTGGCTGTTCGATGTGCCGGCAGATCAGATCCAGGTGCTGGTGCACCCGCAGAGCATTTTGCACTCGGCGGTGGAGTTTGCGGACAATTCTGTGATCGGTCAGATGGGCGTGCCGGATATGCGGATTCCGATCAGTCTGGCATTGGGTTATCCGGAGCGGCTTGCGAATCCGGATGCGCCGCTGGATTTTTTCGGCGCGGGCAGTTGTTTGACCTTTGCGCAGCCGGACATGGATACCTTCCGCTGTCTTGCGCTGGCTTATGATGCGATACAGACGGGTGGTAGCTGTCCGCTGGTGCTGAACGCAGCCAACGAAGTGCTGGTGGATGCCTTTTTGCATGAAGCTGTCAGATTTACGGATATTCCGCAAAAGCTGGAGCAGCTTCTATCGCGGCATACGCCGACATATCATTTAGATTTAGAGGGGATTTTGGAGCTTGACCGCCAGACGCGTGCCAGGACGCGAGAGCTTCTGTGAGCATGGACTGCGGCTGCGGCGGGAATCGGCGACTGCAGTGCGGCGTGGATCGTGCACAGAAGGGTGTGCGCAGGGTTTGACGGCAAGGAAATGAGAAAAAGAATGGAGACTGGAATATGAAAACAGCAATTTTGACGATTGTGCTGTTCTGCATTATGATTTTTCCGCATGAGCTGGGGCATTTTCTGGCGGCGAAAAAGATGGGCGTGCAGGTCAATGAATTCGCGTTCGGCATGGGGCCGACA
>ENA-ORUB01004131-ORUB01004131.1-human-gut-metagenome-genome-assembly--contig:-NODE-4131-length-11503-cov-37.188941_pt1 | contig 11503 bp, 10 predicted proteins | sample MGYA00241918_ERZ509200 | MGnify/ENA primary metagenome ERZ509200 (study PRJEB26280, sample SAMEA2338853) | human gut metagenome | biome: human gut; feature: human-associated habitat; material: faeces... | reverse complement strand
TCCGATCTGCCGGGCTGCTGCTCGATTTTCTGCGGGACTATCCCGCGCCGCAGGTGCGCGCGCTTTTGCAGGCACGGCGCGAAGCGTTCCCGGCGCTGGCGGGCGAGGAGCTGCTTTCCGGTATGCTCCATCCGCGTCTCGGCAAGACGCTCTGCCATGCCTGCGGCCTCGGCGCGCAGCCGCTTGCGTCCGGTTCCGACGCGCCGCTGGAAGCGCTGGTATCTGTTATCAAATCTTTTTCTCTTCCCGTCACGGGCGTTTCCGGCTTCGAGAGCGCACAGGTGACGGCGGGCGGCGTCCGGACGGCAGAATTCCGCGCTGACACGCTTGAAAGCAGGCTCGCCCCCGGCGTGTTCGCCTGCGGCGAGGTGCTGGACATCGACGGCGATTGCGGCGGCTACAACCTCCAATGGGCCTGGTCGTCCGGCTTCGTAGCCGGAAAGCTGGGGAAGCTATAAACATATTCCTACCCGTTTATAGGGGTGGACGACTCTGTCCGCCCAGCAGAATGCACCGAATCATCAAAAATTCTCGGCGAATTCGTATGCACTTACCCGCTTGACTGTAGGGGCCGATGCCTACATCGGCCCGCTGGGGAGTTGCGAATTCACCTGAGATTTCCGTTAAAACGCTGCATTCTGCCGGGTCGATGTGGGCATCGACCCCTACAACCATGTGTGCAGGCATATCTGTATTCGCCGTAAGATTTCTGAAAAAGCACTGCTTCCAGCGGGCCAACAGAGTCTGTCAAGCCCAGATTGTTTACAAGAGTTGCCGGCCCCTACAGATATTGCATTCCCGCCTGTTAAAACAGGCTCGACATACTTTGACAATAAAATAGGAGAACACATATGGATATCACACTCAGAATGAGCGACCACGCGCTGACTGCGCGCGCTGCTGCCGCTGCCGGGATTGTGCTGCTGCAGAACAAGAACCGGACGCTCCCGCTGCTGCCGCAGGAGGATGGCGCGCCGCTGCCCGTCGCCGTGTTCGGCGTCAAACAGCTGCAAACCCCCGCCTTTGACAAAACCATGACGCCGTGGCGCTCCATCGGCGTGCTGGACGGCCTTGCGGCAAGCGAGACGGTCAGGCCCGATGCGCTTCTGGCCCGCAAATACCGCACCTGGGCCGTAGAGCACCCGGAGGGCGGCGAAATGCCGCTGACGAATCTCGATTTCGGCGCTCTGCGCCACGACTGCGCGGCGGCTGTCGTCGTCATCGGCCGGACGCCGGAGCGCTATGGCCTCCAGCTGACCGACGAGGAGACGGCTATGCTGACGCGCGTCACGTCTGTGTTCGACCGGACGGTGCTCGTGCTGGCGGCGCCGGGATTTATCGAGCTGAACGAGGCCGCGCTCTCCTGCGGCGCGATCGTCTTCCTCGGCCTTGCCGGGCAGGAGGCGGGCGGGGCGCTGGCCGACGTGCTGACGGCGAAGGTCATGCCGTCCGGCCATCTTTCCTTCAGCTGGCCCGAGCGCGCGGAGGCGTTTGCGGACGCCTGCGCCGCAGCAGACCAGTTTACCGGCTACCGCTATTTTGATTCCTTCGGCGTTCCCGTGCGCTATCCGTTCGGTCACGGTCTGAGCTACGGAACGGTCGCGTTCGGCAGTGTCTCGGCAGGGCTTGACGGCTGCGACGTGACGGTGAGCGCCGAGCTGGTCAACACCGGAGAGGAATTTGCGGCCAGCGAGCTTGTACAGGTCTATGTGACGCGGCCCGAGGGCGACCTGACGCGGCCCGTCAGCTTTTTGAACTGCTTCCGGAAGAGCCGCCTGTTGGCCCCCGGCGAGAGCCAGACAATTACGCTGCGCTTCCCCATCACCGAGCTTTCTGTCTACCGCGAAAGCGCGCACGCGTTCGTGCTGGACGCGGGGTATTATGATATCCGTATCGGGACAAGCAGCCGTGCCTGCTATCTGGCAGGCTCCATCCGTCTGACGCGCAGTGCCGTGGTGCAGGCGGCAGAGCCGCTCACCATGCCTGCCGCGCAGGAGCGCAGGCGGCCCGAAGCCGTCTGCTTCCAGTTCCCCGAGGATCTGGCCGAGATCGAGCAGGCGCACAAGCACGCCATCCGCTTCTCGGATCGCAATCTGCCCCGCCGCAGCCGCAGAAAGGGCCGGGAATTTACCGGCTGCCGCCCGGACGGGGCGCATCATACGCTTGCTGACGTGCGCGAGGGCCGGTGCAGCGTGTTCCATCTCGTGGCCGATATGGACACGGAAAATCTGGAGCGGCTGGTCTGCGGCTTCGGCAGAGAGGAAGCGTCCGTCCCCGGCGCGCTCGGCGCGTCGGCTGCGATCGAACGCTATGGGATCCCCGCCGTACAGATTGCGGGCGGCGCGCAGGGACTGCGCCTGCTGCGCGATATTCCCGATGAGGAAACCGGCGAGATCGTCCGGCGGCAGTGCGCGACCGTCTTCCCTGCGCCTGCGCAGCTGGCCTGCTCGTTTGACCAGGAGGTCGTCCGGGCTGTCGGACGCGCGGTGGGCCTTGAAATGGCGGAGCTCGGCGTTCAACTCTGGCTGGGGCCGGATGCGGGCGTGATGCGTTCGCCGCAGGAGAAGCGGTTCGCGGAAAAATGGTCGGAGGAGCCGGTCGTCTGCGGCGCTATGACCTCGGCGCTGGCCGCGGGCGCATGGCCCTATGGAACGGCTGCGCTGCATGCACAGAGCCTGCCAGAGACCGTTTCCGTTTCCCAGTCCGCGCTGCGCGACGTGTACGGCCTTCCGTTTGAGATTGCGGCAAACAGCTGCCGCGCGGCAAAGCTGCCGGACTGCGCCATCTCCGGCCAGCGGCTCACGGAGAACAGTCCGCTCCTGCGTGCATGGCTGCTCGACTGCGGCTACGGCGGGATGCTCTGGGGCGATGAAACGCCCGGCTCCGACCGCATTGGTCTGGAAAAGGCGGCGATCCGGATCCTGAAATGGATGCTGCAGGCAAAAAAGCTGTGAAAAACATGGAAGAAGCTGTGAAAAGTCATTGCAATCAGCAGCGAAAGCTGATATAATCAAAATTGCTCCCCCCCCCTGTGAGGGGGCAATTCTGACACCGGGGTACGGTTCGCCGCGGTCCGGTGCGGAATAATATTATGAAAGAGGTAGATTTTCAAATGAAGAAGTATCTTGCACTGCTTCTGGTTCTGGTCATGGTCCTGAGCCTGGCTGCCTGCGCATCCAAGCCCGCAGAGACCACCGACGAGCCCGAACAAACCACCACGGAACCCGCTCCCGCAGAAGAGACCAAGGACGAAGAGCCTGCTCCCGCTGAGGAGACCAAGGAAGAAGAACCCACCGAAGAGCCGGCTGACAACACCGAGTACGCTGTCGCCATGATCACCGACTACGGCGATATCACCGACCAGTCCTTCAACCAGACCACGTATGAAGCCTGCAAGGCGTTCTGCGAGGACAACGGCGTGGAGTTCAGCTACTTCAAGCCCGCCGGCGACAACACCGCTGACCGTGTCGCCATGATCGAAAAGGCTGTTGATGAAGGCTACAACGTCATCGTGATGCCGGGCTATGCATTCGGCGGCGCGATCGTCGAGGCCGCTCCGGAATTCCCCGATGTCAAGTTCATCGCGCTCGACGTTGCCAAGGGCGACCTGCTCGAGGCCGGTGTTGCCAAGGCTGGCGAAAGCTATGACTACAACCCCGACAACTGGGATCTCGAAAAGTATGTTGACATGAGCAATGTCTACTGCGCGATCTATCAGGAAGAGCTCTGCGGCTACATGGCCGGTTACGCTGCTGTCAAGCTGGGCTACAAGAGCCTCGGCTTCCTGGGCGGCATGGCTGTTCCCGCTGTTATCCGCTATGGCTACGGCTTCGTGCAGGGCGTTGACGCTGCGGCTGCCGATCTGGGCCTGTCCGACGTCACTGTGAAGTATGTCTACGGCGGCCAGTTCTTCGGCGACGCTGACATCACTGCTGTTATGGATACCTGGTATGCAGGCGGCACTGAGGTCGTCTTCGCCTGCGGCGGCGGCATCTACACCTCCGCTGTTGACGCTGCCAAGAAGGCGAACGGCAAGGTCATCGGCGTTGACGTTGACCAGGCTGGCGTGATCGCGAACTACGCGGGTGTTGACGGTCTGACCGTTACCTCCGCTATGAAGGGTCTGTACCCCGCTACTTACGACACGCTGAACGACGTCATCATCAACGGCAACTGGGCCAACTACGTTGGCAAGATCGCAACGCTGGGCCTCGTCTCCGCGGACGATCCCGAAGCGAACTACGTCCAGATCCCGATGGGCGAGGGTACGCAGTGGTCCGACAGCTTCACGGAGGACGACTACAAGGCGATGGTCGCTGATATGTACAACGGCGTCATCACCGTCAGCAACGACATCAGCAAGGCCGCTTCCGACTTCGCAACCGTCATCACGGTCGACGATCAGGGCGCGATCAAGGGCTAATTCGTTCGAACTGACCATCAAGTCCTAATAAAAGGGGGACGGACAACAGTCCGTCCCCTCTTTCTATATCAGATATTTCCCATCAAGGAGGAATCGCCATGGGTAAGACCATCGGCATTTTAGGCGGCATGGGACCGCTTGCAACGGCGGATTTGTTCCGCAAGATCACGCTTCTGACAGATGCAGCCTGCGACAACGAGCACATCCGCGTCTATATCGATTCCAACGCTCGCATTCCAGACCGCACGGCAGCGATTTTGTCCGGCGGGCCGGATCCTGTGCCGGAAATGGCCTCGGCTCTGCGCTCGTTGGAGCGCTGCGGCGCGGACTGCGTTATCATGCCGTGCAACACCGCGCATTATTTCCTTCCCCGCCTGCAGGCCATGACAAGCCTGCCGTTTCTCAGTATGCTCGAGGCTACGGCGAAGACATGCGCAAAGGATTTTCCCGGCCAGACCGCTGCAATCCTCGCAACGAAGGGCACGCTTGCAACCGGCCTTTATGAAAAGGCGCTGAATGCACAGGGCGTGCACTGTCTTGTGCCGGACGAAGGCGAGCAGGATGTGCTGATGCACCTGATCTACGATGTTGTGAAGGCATCCAAGCCGCTTGAACCGGAGCAGGGTGCATGGCAGGCGCTTCTGGACGGACTTCGCGCGCGCGGCGCGGACTATTTTATCCTCGGCTGCACGGAATTGCCTATTATCGCCGATACTTTGCCGCAGCCCGGGCCATTCGTTGACCCGACGGCAGAACTTGCGAAGGCAGCTATCCGCATCTGCGGCTACAAAGTCAAGGGCGAATGAACCGGCAAACAGACAACAGGCTTCCCATCGAACGGGTTCGATGGGAAGCCTGTTTTTGCTGTGTATAAGCACCATATTACAGCGTGAGCGTATGGTATACGCCGCCGGAAAGCGTTTTCCACTGAAAAACGCCGTCTTCCAGCGTCAGATAACCGCGTGCGGAGCCGTTTTTCGGAATGGAGACAGAGCCGGGGTTCAAATAGAGGTTTTCCTCGCCGAACGGCTCCCACGCGGGTACATGTGTATGGCCGTGCAGGAGAATATCGCCGGGGCAGAGCGGCGGCAGGTGCGCGGTGTTGTAGACGTGGCCGTGCGTGGCGTAGATCAGCCGGTTTCCAACCGGGAAGATGCTGTAATCGGCCAGAATCGGGAAGGATGTACCGATTTTACGGGAATCTTCGGCGAATTCACAGCTGCCCAACGGGGCGATGTGCGCATCGCCCCCTACATCCAAAGAGGTAACTGCTTGCGGATTCGCCGCAAATTCTCGAAGGAATTCACTGCATTCTGCCGGGCGGAGCAGAGCCCCGCCCCTACCAACTGCGGTTGCATTTCAACGGTTTTTGCGTAAAACAAACCGTCTATGGTCTTAGGGTGTATCTGAAAACTCCCAACGCACCCGGACAGCGGGCCTTTTTGCGGTGCGCCGCGTCATTTTTCCTTGAAATACGTCAGTATTCCTGCGAAAAAATGTCTTGCGCAACGCAAAAATCCCTCGCTGCCGATCACATCATGAGTTTTCAGATACACCCTAAGTTGATGACATTGCCCTTTAGGGGCAGCCCGGGAAAACTGCGCGGTTGGCAGACTTTTCGACGAGCCTATAGGCTCAGCCCGGGTCATGCCCCAAGGGGGCTAGTGCAAACCACCGGCACGGCCGGTGGTTATGATTAGCTGCAGCTGAATTTTATCGATTTTGCGTATGGCTGGCAAAGCCCTGCGCTTCCGCCGTGCCGGTGGGGGATATCGTGTGTCTGCCGGTGAGCCTTACAGCTCGCAGTTGCCGACGGTGCGGGGGAACGGGAGCACGTCACGGATGTTGGAAATGCCGGTCAGGTACATGACGCAGCGCTCAAAGCCGAGGCCGAAGCCCGCGTGGCGGGTCGAGCCGTATTTGCGCAGGTCGAGATAGAACTGATAGTCCTTCTCCTTCAGGCCGCATTCCTGCATACGCTGCACGAGCGTGTCATAGTTGTCCTCACGCTGGCTGCCGCCGATGATCTCACCGATGCCGGGCACGAGGCAGTCCATGGCCGCGACGGTCTTGCCGTCGGGGTTCAGCTTCATGTAAAATGCCTTGATCTCCTTCGGGTAATCCGTGACGAAGACCGGGCGCTTGAAGATCTGCTCGGTGAGGTACCGCTCGTGCTCGGTCTGCAGATCGCAGCCCCAGAAGACCTTGTAATCGAACTTGTCGTTGTGCGCCTCAAGCAGCTTGACAGCCTCGGTATACGTCACATGGCCGAAATCGGAGGTCATGACGTGGTGCAGGCGGTCGATGAGGCCCTTGTCGACAAACTGGTTGAAGAATGCCATTTCCTCCGGCGCGTGCTCCAGCACGTAGGCGATGATGAACTTGATCATGTCCTCGGCGAGCTTCATGTCGTCGGTGAGATCGGCAAACGCGATCTCCGGCTCGATCATCCAGAACTCCGCCGCGTGGCGGGTCGTGTTGGAGTTTTCGGCGCGGAATGTCGGGCCGAAGGTATAGATGTTGCGGAACGCCTGCGCAAACGTCTCGCCGTTGAGCTGGCCGGAGACGGTCAGGTTCGTCTCCTTGCCGAAGAAGTCCTTGCTGTAGTCGATCTGGCCGTCCTCCGTGCGCGGCAGATTGTCAAGATCGAGCGTTGTGACCTGGAACATTTCGCCTGCGCCCTCGCAGTCGGAGCCGGTGATGAGCGGGGTGTGGACATAGACGAAATCGCGTTCCTGGAAGAACTTGTGGATGGCGTAGGCGATGAGGCTGCGGACGCGGAACACGGCCTGGAACGTGTTCGTGCGCGGACGCAGATGCGTCACGGTGCGCAGATACTCCATCGAATGGCGCTTGGGCTGGATGGGATAATCCGGCGTAGAGGGACCCTCGACGAAGACCTCGCTGGCCTGCAGCTCGAACGGCTGCTTCGCGTCCGGCGTCAGGACGAGCGTACCGGTGACGATGACGGCCGCGCCGATGTTCAGCTTGGAGATCTCGGTGAAATTCGCAAGCTCGGAGCCGTAGACGACCTGCACCTGCGAGAAAAACGTGCCGTCGGACAGGTTGATGAAGCCGAAGTTTTTGCTGGCGCGCAGATTGCGTACCCAGCCGCCGACCTTGATCTGCTTGCCGGCGTAGGCGTCAGTCTCTTTGAAAAGAGAACGGACAGAAATAAGCTGTTCCATAGTGATCGATCCTCTTTCGTATTTATGATGTTGCAAAACTTACAGAAGCAGGATGCCCGCGTCGCGGCAGGCGTCCGTCGTGGCCCTGTCCCAGATGCTCGACTGCACCTCGCCGATGTGGCAGGCGCCGATCATGAGCATACACAGGCGGCTCTGGCCGATGCCGCCGCCCATGGTCAGCGGCAGCTCCCCGTTCAGGAGCATTTTGTGGAACGGCAGGCTCCGCCGGTCGTCGCACCCGGCAAGCGTCAGCTGCCGGTCAAGCGAGTTCTCGTCCACGCGGATGCCCATCGAGGAAATTTCAAACGCGCACTGCAGCACCGGGTTCCACATCAGGATATCGCCGTTGAGGTCCCAGTCGTCATAGTCGGGCGCGCGGCCGTCGTGCGGCTTGCCGGATTTCAACTTGCCGCCGATCTGCATGAGGAAGACCGTGTGGTGCTGGCGGAGGATTTCATTTTCGCGCTCCTTGGGGGTCTTGTCCGGGTACATATCCTCCAATTCCTGCGTGGTGATGAAGAACACGTCGCGGTCAAGCTTTGTGTGCAGGCTCGGGAACGCGACGCCCAGCGCGTCGTTCGTCTCGCAGACAGCGCCGACGATATCGCGCACGGTGCGCTTTAAATAGTCGGTGTTCCGGTCCTCGCGGGCAATGACCTTTTCCCAGTCCCACTGGTCGACGTAGATGGAATGGAGGTTGTCGACCTCCTCGTCGCGGCGGATGGCGTTCATATCGGTAAACAGGCCCTTGCCGACGTTGAACTGGTAGCGCTTCAGCGCCAGCCGCTTCCACTTCGCAAGCGAATGGACGACCTGCGCCTCGGCGTGTACGTCGGGGATGTCAAAGCTGACCGGACGCTCGTAGCCGTTCAGGTTATCGTTCAGGCCGGAGGCCTCCTCCACGAACAGCGGCGCGGACACGCGGCGCAGATTGAGCGCGTTGGACAGATTCGTCTGGAAATTGCTCTTGATGAATTCGATCGCGCGCTGCAGCTCATAGACGGACAGTGGGGCGCGGTAGCCCTCAGGGATAAAGACCTTGCTCATGGGGAAGCCTCGCTTTCATATAGCGTTCAAAAATTTACAAAGTATTATACATCAAATTCCGTCTTCATGCAAGTGCAGCGCGGAAATATGCAAACTTTTTGCAGAAACAGAAAACATGGCGAAAATACAAAAAATGATTGACAAATCAAGGGGGTATCGGCTATAATACCACTTGTATGCTCCATGGGAGCAGCTAAATTCTTGACTCGCTGCGGCGGAGGCTGTACCGGCGTCCGCTGTTGAGCATATTTTTACAGGAGGTGTAGATTTCATGGCAACTGTTCGTACCTATCAGCCCAGAAAGCGTCACAGATCCAAGGTGCATGGCTTCAGAAAGAGAATGGCTACCGCCAACGGCCGCAAGGTCCTCGCCCGTCGCCGCGCCAAGGGCAGAGCAAAGCTCTCTGCGTAATCTGACGCGCCTACACCGCAGCACACATACAATTCGGGGTGAATGGAAGCAGTTCTGTTCGCCCCATCTGTTTATCAGCAGCTATTCAAAGGTGGGCGTTTATGCAGTTTTCTTCCTCGTTGAAGCTCAATCATATCTTCCGCCGTCTCTACCGCAAGGGAAGCAGCGCGGCCAACGGCTATCTCGTGCTCTACTGCCGGAAAAACGGTTCGCAGGCGAACCGCGTCGGTCTGACCGTCGGCGCGAAGCTGGCCCATGCCGTGCAGCGCAACCGGCTGCGCAGGCAGCTGCGTGAAATTTACCGGCTGCACGAGACTTCGTTTGCCCGTGGATATGATCTTGTCGTCGTCGCCCGGTCGCGCGCCATCGGCGCGGATTACGCGGCGCTGGAGCACGCCTATCTTTCGCTTGCCGCAAGGCTCGGCCTGCTGACGCAGAACACGCCGTGAAGCGCGTGCTTCTGTTTCTCATCCGCCTGTATCAGAAGTATCTCTCCCCCGGGCTTCCGCGCCGGTGTCGGTTCTCGCCGACCTGTTCGCAGTATGCGCTGGAGGCGATCACGAAATACGGCGCGGTGAAGGGCGGCTGGCTGGCGCTGAAGCGGCTGCTGCGGTGCAATCCCTTTTATAAGGGAGACTATTTTGACCCGGTGCCGTAGGGCAGCGTGGTTTTTCCCGTTGTCCGAACGCGTACCCCCATCACATTTGGAGGAACACAATGAAGAAAAAAGTCCTGATCTGGGTCCTTGCCGCCGTGCTTGTGCTGTCCATGGCCGGCTGCGCCGCCGGCGCTGTCAGCTCGAACGACAAATACGTGGGCATGGAGCCTACCGCAGCAGCTGAAGCTGCCGCCGCCGAGACGAAGGATACGACCAGCATTTCTGACCTGATCCGCGTCCCGTTCGGCTATCTGCTCGACTGGCTGTATACCTTCACCAACAACTACGGTCTGGCGCTGATCCTGTTTTCGCTGATCGTCAAGCTGGTGCTGCTGCCGATGTCGGTCAAGAGCAAGAAGAGTATGCTCAAGATGTCCCGCCTGTCGCCGCAGGTCAAGGCCCTTGAGGCCAAATACGGCGACGACAAGCAGAAATACCAGCTGGCCGTCCAGCAGATGTACAAGGAAGAAGGCGTGTCCATGGGCGGCGGCTGCCTGTGGTCGTTCATTCCGCTCCTCATCCTGCTGCCGCTTTACTACGTCATCCGTGAGCCGATCACGTACATGATGCACAACTCCCGCTCCATCTCCGAGGCCATCGTCGCCTTCCTGCAGGCCAGCGGCGAAAATCTCGGCAAAAACGCGTACTATGCCCAGCTGGCCGCCGCCGGTCATATCGGCGATTATATGGAAGAACTCAAGTCCCTGGCCGTTACGGCGAACGCCAATCTGCAGGCCATGAACTTCCAGTTCCTTGGCATTGATCTGGCCGCTATCCCCACGTTCCGCTTCTGGGACTGCGAGGGCTGGAGCGAGATCGGTCTGTTCCTGATCCCGGTCGTTTCTGCCGGTCTGCAGGCCGTGTCCATGTGGATCAGCCAGAAGATGAACAACCAGGTCGCCACGAACGCCGACGGCGAGCAGGATGCGGACGCCGCCAAGACCGCCAACCAGACCAACGCGACCATGATGCTCATGATGCCGCTCATGTCCCTCTGGATCGGCTTCTCCATGCCCGCCGCGATCTCCATCTACTGGATTGCGCAGGCCGTGTTCGGCGCTGTGCAGGATTATTTTCTGACGAAGCACTACCGCAAGGTCTATGACGAGGAAGACGCCGTCAAGCAGGAGATCGCCGCCAAGCGCCGCGCCGAGGAGGCCGAAAAGGAGCGCCAGCGCGCCCTGCGCCGCGAACAGAACCCCGACGGCATCACCGACAACGTCAGCAAAAAGAAGATCCGTCAGCAGGAAAAGGAAGCCGCTGAAAAGGCGGCCAAAGCATATGAGGCCAGGAAGAACCCTGTGCAGGAATCCGAGGAAAAGAAGCCGCTTTCCGGCGACCCGGAGCGCCCGTACAGCCGCGGCCGTGCCTACGATCCTGCTCACTACGGCAGAAAGCGTCCTGCCGGCTCTGACGCAGAACAGACAGAGGAGTAATTATGGAGAAATTTATTACCGCAACCGGCAAAACGATTGATCTGGCCATCGCAGCGGCTCTGGAAGAGCTGCATATGGACCGTGACAGCGTTTCCGTTGAAGTTCTGGAAAACCCGAGATCCGGCTTCCTTGGCATCGGCGCGCAGCCCGCGCGCGTCAAGGTCACCTATGAAGCACCCGATGAAGCGCCCAAGCCCGCCCTGTCTTCCGCGTCGCGCAGCAAGCCGAAAAAGCCCGCTGAGTCCAAGCCCGCAGACGGCGCAAAGGTCATCGCGCCCGCCGCCCCGAAGGTCATCGCGCCTGCCGCGCCCGAAGCGCCCCGCCCACAGGATACGCGTG
>ENA-ORUB01004130-ORUB01004130.1-human-gut-metagenome-genome-assembly--contig:-NODE-4130-length-11506-cov-3.271592_pt1 | contig 11506 bp, 6 predicted proteins | sample MGYA00241918_ERZ509200 | MGnify/ENA primary metagenome ERZ509200 (study PRJEB26280, sample SAMEA2338853) | human gut metagenome | biome: human gut; feature: human-associated habitat; material: faeces... | reverse complement strand
TTGGATCGCCCTGTCGAAAATTTTTCCTTCTACTCACGGAATCGACGGGTTCGTAAAAATGAACAATATGGGGGCTACCCTTGGAGAGGTGTTGCCGGAGTATCTAAATCTCTGGATTTTAGCGATTATTTATTTTATTTTGGCATGTTTATTGTATTATAGAGAAATTGTTAAAAGTCGTAAAGTACGTTCGTAAACGAATAATTAATAGGTGTGTACTATGATCAGACATTATTTATTCCCTGTGGTGGGAATTATCCTTGGATTTTCTGCTTGTCGTTCGTCGGAAACCAATGAAAAGCAGGTCTTGATGGTGAAGACCGAGACAGTAAAAAATTATGAGAACGAATTACAAGTGACCTATCCGGGGCGTGTTAAGGCTGCGGCCGACGTAGATCTGGCATTTCGGGTAGCCGGACCGATCATCCGGATTCCGGTGCAGGTGGGTAGTTTTGTGCGTAAAGGAGAAGTGATTGCAGAGATCGACCCGCGGGATTATGAATTGCAGTATAAAGCTACCGAAGCCGAATACAAACAGATTAAATCCGAGGCTGAACGGGTGATAGAACTGTATAACCGTAAAAGTGTACCTGAAAATGATTACGATAAAGCGGTGTATGGTTTGCAGCAAATCACCTCTAAATATAATGCGCATAAAAATGCTTTGAAAGATACCCGGCTTGTCGCTCCTTTCGATGGGTATATCCAGAAGAAATATTTCGATACCGACGAAACGGTGGCTGCCGGAATGCCGGTTATATCGATGATCGATACCCGTTATTTCGAGGTAGAAATCGATGTGCCTTCCAGCGATTATGTCCGTCGTCACCTTTTTAACCGGTTTACGGCAGTTGCCGATGTCTTTCCGGATCGGGTTTTTCCGTTGGAATTGATCGATGTGACGAAAAAGGCTAATCTGAATCAGCTTTATCAGATGCGTTTGCGGTTGACTCCTGATCCTGCTATTCCTTTGGCGGCAGGTATGAGTGTGAATGTAACGATCGATTATGAAGCGGGAGGCGACAATTTGACAGTGGTTCCATTGAGTGCTATTTTTCAGGACAAGGAAAAATCGTCGGTATGGGTGTATCGGCCGGCGGATAAAAAAGTGACTCAAAGACAGGTTAAAATCCGGCAAATATTGAAAGAAGGCAGAGTGGTTTTGGACGAAGGCCTGCAAAGTGGTGAAATCGTAGTCACTGCCGGTGTACATAAACTGAAAGAGGGTATGGAAGTCGAGAGGTTGAAGCCTGTTGCCGATACGAATATCGGTGGTTTGCTGTAAACGGTCGATCCGGCCTGAAACTGTTGTCTTTTATTAATTCTGATTGGAATGAATCTTGCTGAATATGCATTGAATAATAGGGCACTGGTCAAATTTCTGATTGCAGTGCTTGTTGTTGGCGGAATCTTTTCGTTTGTCTCTATGAGTAAACTGGAAGATCCGGAGATCAAGGTAAAACAAGCTCTGGTCGTGACTGTCTATCCCGGAGCTTCGGCTCATAAAGTGGAATTGGAAGTAACGGATGTGCTCGAGAAAGAAATCCGGGCGATGGGAGATATTGCCAGTGTGGAGTCGAAATCGATGGCTGATCTGTCTATTATTACGGTCGAGTTGGAGAGTACGGTTCCCCCTGCCGAATTGGAACAAAAGTGGGATATCTTACGGCGGCGGGTGACGAATGCAGCTTCACAACTGCCCGACGGATGTGTGACTCCTGTGGTAAAAGATGATTTCGGGGATGTATACGGCATGTTCTATGCCATGACTACCGATGGCATCGCCGACGAAGAAATGGTTGAGTATGCCAATCTGGTGAAGCGTGAGTTACAGGATATACCGGGAGTGAGACGGGTGGATATTTATGGCGACCGAAAACCTTGTATCAATATAGATATCATACAGGACAAAATGGCTAATCTGGGTGTACATCCCGCCGAGATTTTAGCTACCTTGAACAACCAGAATAAAACGGTTTATTCGGGATATTTCAAGACGGGAAAGAGTAGGTTGAGGATAGGCGTAGACGATAGTTACGAATCGATCCGTGATATCGAAAACCTGTTGATTCAGGGACATGAAAACGATCAGCTGCGATTGCGGGATGTGGCTTCGGTCACACGGGGATATCAGGATCCTTCCCGGAATGAGATGCGTTATGATACTGTTCGTGCACTAGGGATATCGATCTCTATGGAAAAAGGAGGGAATATTGTGACTTTGGGCGAAAAGGTGGATGCTCGTTTAGAGCAATTGAAATCTTCCCGTATACCTGTCGGCATCGATTTTCAAAAGGTATTTTTCCAACCCGATCGGGTGAGGGAGGCTATCGGTACTTTTATGATCAATCTGGTGGAGTCGGTGCTGGTGGTGATTCTGGTATTGATGCTGACGATGGGATTCCGGAGCGGTGTGATTATCGGTACCGGTCTGGTCATTATCGTTTTGGGGGCTTTCGTGATTCTGTATTTACTCGATGGAACTTTACAGCGGGTTTCCCTGGCGGCTTTGATCGTTGCGATGGGGATGCTGGTGGATAATGCGATTGTGATTGTCGACGGAATCCTGGTGGATTTAAAACGGGGTATCCCTAAGCCTGCCGCTTTGACCAATATTGCTAAAAAGACAGCTATGCCCCTGTTGGGAGCTACTTTGATCGCCATACTGGCTTTCTTCCCGATTTTTATGTCGCCCGATACGGTGGGGGAATATGTGCGGGATTTGTTTATCGTTCTGGCGGTGTCGTTATTATTGAGCTGGATTTTGGCTCTGACACAGATTCCGATCCATGCCGATTATTCCTTAAAAGTGAAAAATGAGCATTTGAGTGAGGAACAATTATACGATAGCGGGATGTATCGGTGGTTCAGGAAATTCCTGACCTATATGCTCTATCATAAGAAATTTGCTGTAGGAGCGGTTGTCATCTTATTGGCTTTGAGTGCCTGGTGTTTCCAATATATTCCGCAGGGATTCTTCCCGGATTTGAGTTACACCCAGTTGTATATCGAATATAAAGTGCCTGAAGGGGGGACTTTGGAAGCCGTCCAGGGAGATATTGCAGAAATCGAGGCTTATTTACTTTCCCGCCCGGATATTACACATGTGACTTCGAGTTTCGGCGGTACGCCTTCGCGCTACAATCTGGTCCGCTCGATTGCTTTGCCGGCGATGTCGTACGGTGAATTGATCGTCGACTATACGGATGCCGATGCCCTGAAAAGTTCGATTCCCGGGCTACAGCAATATCTCACAGAACATTATCCGGATGCTTATGTGCGGATCAAGCGTTATAATCTGATGTATGAGGATTTCCCGGTCGAGTTGATGTTTTGCGGACCCGATCCGGCTGTATTGAAGAGCTTGTCGGCTCAGGCTGAACAGATCATGAACGATGAACCGACGGCTACTTTGGTAACGAATAACTGGGAGCCCGAAGCGCCGGTATTGATGGTCGATTATTACCAGCCGATCGCCCGGCAAGCCGGTTTATCCCGTACGGATGTCGGCTTATCTCTGCTCTCGGCTACCGATGGATTACCTGTAGGCTCTTACTACGAAGGAACCACAGCTATGCCTATTTATATCAAAAGCGTAGATAATGAAGGAGAAGAAACTGCTGCGCTGGAAAATATTCCGGTTTGGAGCGTCCTGCCTTCGCTTACCGGTTTGGATGGCGAGACGATAAAAGGGCTTTTGATGGGAACTGTCAAGAAAGAAGACCTTTTGTCGGAAGTGGTCGGTTCTACTCCGTTGTCACAGGCTACCCGGGGAGTGAAAATCGAGTGGGAAGATCCTGTCGTTTGGAGGTATAATGGACAACGGGCCATAAAAGCACGTTGTAACAATGCGCAGGGATATACCGCCGAGAGTGTACGGGGCAAGTTGATCCCGCTCGTCGATACGATCACCTTGCCTGAGGGATATACGAAACAATGGCTGGGCGAACACAAAGCGAGTAGCGAAGCCATGCGGTATCTTTTTAAAAATGTGCCCTGGGCTATTGTTATGATAATTGTTATTTTGATCATGCTGTTTAAAGATTTCCGTAAACCTACGATTATTTTCCTTTGTTTGCCGCTGGCAGCTATCGGCATTGTCTTCGGGATGCTGATCAGTGGAAAAGATTTCGGTTTTGTCGCTATTGTGGGGGCCTTGGGATTGATAGGTATGATGATTAAAAATGGAGTGGTATTGCTGGATGAGATCACTTTGCAGATTGCTTCCGGCAAAGGGAGGTTAGTGGCTTTACTGGATTCGTCGTCTTCGCGTTTCCGGCCGGTAATGATGGCTTCTTTAACGACTATCCTGGGGATGATTCCTTTGCTGGGCGACGACTTGTTCGGTTCTCTGGCGGTCACTATAATGGGCGGATTGCTGGTAGGTACGGTGATCACTTTGGTGTTTATACCTGTATTGTATGCTTTATTCTTTCCCATCGAAAAAGAAGATAAGGTCGGAGCTTTGCATAAAAGCGATAATGAACAATTGGCTAATGAATGATCGACGAATGATGAAAACAACGCTATTAATCCTGACAGTTTTATTCTTTTCCGGAGTTTGTCCGGCTCAGATAGTCGAGCTCGATTTACAGAAATGCCGGAAAATGGCGGTAGAAAATAGTAAAAAATTGCAATCGGCAGAACAACAAGGTCAAAAAGCCGGTTTTGACAAAAAAGCTTACCGGGCTAATTTCCTACCTAAACTTTCGGCTACAGGTTTATATGCCTATGTACACAAGAAGATGAAATTCGATATCGACGGGGGGTATCTGCCGGTATACGATGTGAACGATGTCGGACAGGCAGTGCCGCTGAATAGTTTGTATATGCCCGAAGGCAAACCTGTATTGGGAGCCGATGGGATACCCCTGTTCAAACAATATGCATTTATGCCGGATATCGACCTGGCTTTGGGTATTGAAAATGCTTACACGGTAGGAGTGATGTTGGAACAGCCTCTTTATATGGGGGGGAAAGTGCGTTCTGCTTTTCGCATGGCTTCGATAGGTAAAGAAATTGCAGACCTGAATGTGAAATATAATCAGGCGGAAGTACTTGCCGAAGCAGATGCGGCTTATTGGCAATATCTGAAAGTCTGTGAACAGGTCAAAGCTGCCGGAAAATACCTCGAAGTTGTGAAAGAATTGGTGCGTAATCTGGAAGATGCTTATCGGACGGGGATGGCAGCACAGAACGATCTGCTGAAAGCGCAGGTTAAACAAAATGAGGCGGAATTGATGGTACAAAAGGCACAGAACGGTCTGGCTTTGTCGGGAATGAATCTTTGCCGGATTGTCGGGGTTGATCTGATGAGTGAGCTGACGGTCAGGGATAGCCTCGGAGAAGGTATCGTTTCCGGCCTGTGGGAAGAAGGGGATAATATCACCGGCCGTCCCGAATACAATATGTTGGAACGGCAAATCGAACTGAAAGAAAAAGAAGTAGCCTTGACGCGTTCGGATTTTTTGCCTCAATTGGGAGTCTCTGCTTCGTATGGATATAGTGACGGGATTACGTTAAACGGCAAATCGGACGGTATCGCTTCTTTTGCAGCTTTGGCTTCGTTGAAAATACCTATTTATCATTGGGGAGAAGGACGTAATAAAGTCAAAGCCATGAAAGCCGAAGAAGAGATGGTGCGTTTGAAAAAAGAAGAAACCGAGCAGATGATGCAGCTCGAAGTGGCCCGGGCCCGCTATAATGTCGAAGATGCTGCTACCCGGGTTCGGCTCACACGACGGTCACTTTCTCAGGCCGAAGAAAACCTGCAGGTGAGTAAGAATCGTTTTGAAGTAGGAATGGAGACCCTTACCAATTACATGGAAGCACAGGCACAATGGCAGAAGGCTTGGAGTGATTGGATAGAGGCTAAGGCTGAACTTCGTGTGAATGAAACCTATTATTTGAAATCTACCGGAAGACTTAGCGACTAAGTCTCCGGTTTTTCTATAGGATTTTGCTCCTGGATTTCTTCTTCCGGTGTTTTTTTCGGTTTTTTCAATAACGTACGCAGGTAAAACAGCCGTACCGTTTCCGGAGAGACTTTATAGCGCATTGCAATTTTCTGAAACGAGAAACCTTCGGTCCTTAAATCTTTGATTTCTTGTTCATGTTCGAATAACTTACCGGCCCGCAGACTGCCTTTGGGACGTCCTAACTTTATTCCTTGGGCTCTGCGGCGTGCCAGAGCTTCGCGTGTACGCTGAGAAATCAACGTACGTTCGATTTCAGCACATAGACCAAAAGCGAAAGCGAGTACCTGACTGTTGATAGAAGAATCGAATTTATATCCTTCCTTAATACTGTGAATGGTGATCCCTTTTTCAATCGATTGATGAATAATGTTCATGATATTCATCATTTTCCGGCTTAGCCGGGAAACTTCGGTAATTATCAAGACATCACCTTTTTGCAGTTTTTTGAGCAGTATTCCTAATTCTCTCTCACTTTCTTTTTTTGTTCCACTCACGGTTTCTGTACACCACATGGTAATTTTCAGTTCTTGCCGATGGCAGAAATTAATTACCTCGCTTTTCTGATTCAGAATGGTTTGCTTATCTGTGCTCACCCGCAGATAAGCAGCAACTATAGGAGCTCTGTCCTTCAGTTCCTGTTTCTTTTTTTCGGGCATAGTTGTTTAGATCAGTATGAGATACTGTTAATGCTTTTTTTCTCTTTTAGTTCACAAATATACGAAAGTTGGCCAGTTATGAGAAACTTTTGTGAAAAATGAGATCTGAAAATTAAGAGATTTGAACAGTTTTTGTTTTTTTAACTTACCGATGGGAAAGAAATAAAATTAGTTTTCAAATTCCACCTACTTCGTGAAACATATATTCGATGTCGTAAGTATATATTAAGACTTTAATATTCAGTATATAATAAATAAATGTCAGATACGATGAGAAAAAGTAGGAATAGAATTATGAAGATGAAATGGCTGGTATGGGGTTGCATAGCAGCATCGATAGGGATTTTAGGATCTTGTCGGAATAAGCAGGTTCAGGTAGATATTCCGCAATTAGTAAAGACAGCTCCCGTGAATGGACATGATGGGATGACTTCTGTCACTTATCCTGGAAAAATTCAGGCTGCATCGAATGTGAAACTGGCCTTCCGGGTAGCCGGACCTATCCGTAAAATTTATGTAAACGAAGGACAATATGTGAAAAAAGGACAATTATTGGCCGAATTGGATCCCCGGGATTATCAGATTCAATTTAATGCTACTCAGGCCGAATATACCCAGGTGAAAGGCGAAGCAGACCGGATTATAGAGTTGTATCGCCGTGGAAGTGTTTCGGTGAATGAGTACGATAAAGCCGTCGCTGCACGTAAAAGGGTGACCGCTTTATATAATGCACACCGGAATGCATTGAACGATACCCGTTTGAAAGCTCCCTTCGATGGTTATGTACAAAATAAGTACTTCAACGCTCCTGAGATTGTGAATCAGGGTACTCCGGTGGTATCGATGATCGATAACGATTATTTTGAAGTGGACGTCAATATCCCTTCCGGAGATTTTATCCGGCGTGAGGATTTTATGACTTTCCACGCGAATGCCGATGTTTGTCCCGATTCGATTCTGCCTTTGGAACTGCTCGACATCACTCAGGGGGCAAATTACAACCAGTTGTTTACAGCTCGTTTCCGTTTAAAACGGAATCCGGTTCTGGCGCCAGGTATGAGTGTCTCCGTTACAATCGGATTTAAGCCCTCTTCAGAAGCGATGAGTATTGTTCCTGTCTCGGCCTTGTTTATGAAAGACGGACAGTCGTTTGTCTGGTTGTATAATGAGCAGGACGAAACGATCGAACCGGTGAGTGTCGCCGTAGAACGCCTGACAAAAGATGGAGAAGCAATTGTGAGATCTGCTTTGAGGAAAGGGCAAACGGTGATTTCTGCCGGTGTCAATGATTTGAAGGAAGGGCAGAAAGTAAAACTTTTACCTCCCGTCCCGGCTTCGAATGTTGGAGGGCTGTTGTAATGTAAATAGGAATGTCGGGCTTTCAGACCGGTATAGGACTAAATAGGAAAATCTTAAATTATGAACTTTACAGAATATGCTTTAAAAAATAAGGCGCTGGTTTATTTTTTTGTTTTTGTATTGGTAGTCGGAGGAATTTATTCCTTCTTTACCATGAGTAAATTAGAAGACCCGGCCATTACGGTGAAACAAGCTATGGTCGTAACTACTTTCCCCGGTGCATCTGCCTGGCAGGTGGAATTGGAGGTGACCGATGTACTCGAGAAATCGATCCGTTCTATGGGAGACCTGGATCATGTAGAATCGCGTTCTATGGACGATATCTCACTTATTCTGGTCGAATTGAGCAGTACGGTACCATTAGCAGAATTACAGCAGAATTGGGATATCCTGCGCCGTAAAGTGGCGAACGTACAAGCTCAGTTACCGGCCGGTGCCCAGCCTTCGACGGTCATGGACGATTTCGGCGATGTATACGGGATGTTTTATGCAATGACATCGGATGGCTTCGATTATCAGAAAATGATGGACTATGCCCAGTTGGTAAGACGTACTGTGCTGGATATCGACGGGGTGAGCAGTGTCGACATATATGGAGAACGGCCGGCCTGTATCGATATCGATATTCAGGAATCGAAAATGGCCAATTTGGGGGTTCATCCTGCCGAGATCATCCTCACCCTCCGCGGACAAAATGCAACGGTCTATTCCGGTTACTATAACAGTGGGGAAAAAAGAGTACGCGTAGGAATAGACGGCGATTTCAATGGAATTGAAGATATCCGTAATCTCCTGATCCGGGGACACGAAGAAGACGATATCCGTTTGGGAGACGTGGCCGATATTACCAAAGGGTACGTTCAGCCTCAGCAAGAGGGATTGAAATATGATACGCTGCCGGCTATCGCTATATCGATAGCGATGCAAAAAGGGGGAAATATCATCCAGTTGGGAAAAGTAATCGATCAAAAATTGGACGAACTGAAGCAAAATATCATTCCTGCCGGTATAAATTTCGAGAAAGTATTTTTTCAGCCTACCCGGGTAAAAGATGCGATCAGTGTATTTATGGTCAACCTGATCGAATCTGTATTGATTGTGATCATCGTGGTGATGTTAGCCATGGGATTCCGTAGTGGTTATATAATCGGGATCGGATTGGTGGTAGTTGTTTTGGGTTCTTTTGTGATTTTACATATGATGCACGGCACTTTACAAAGGGTATCCCTGGCATCGTTTATTGTAGCTATGGGAATGCTGGTCGATAATGCCATCGTTATTACCGACGGGATTATGGTGGATATGAAACGGGGGATTCCCAAGCCGGATGCTTTGGTCAATATCACGAAGAAAACGGCTTGGGCATTGTTGGGGGCTACTACGATCGGTATCCTGACTTTTTTACCGATCTATATGTCGCCCGATACAACCGGCGAATATGTCCGTGACCTTTTTATCGTATTGGCTGTATCGCTATGGCTGAGCTGGATATTGGCGCTGGCTTATGTTCCGATCCAGGCCGACCGGGCTTTTAAACCCAAAGTGGTCGAACCGGGAGAACCCGATAATCCGTTCAATGGCAGAATTTACCGGCAATATCAGCGACTTCTCCGTTTTGCCATCCACTATCGTTGGATCTGGATTGTAGCTACTGTGATTTTACTGGTTTTTAGTGTTTACGGTTATCGGTTTATAAAACAGGGATTTTTTCCCGACTTGAGTTATAATCAATTGTATATCGAATATAAAATGCCTTTCGGTACCAATCCTGAGACTGTCGAAAAAGATTTGGCCAGTATGGAAAAATATTTGATGAGTCGGCCTGAAATCACCGCCGTAACCACAAGTTTGGGTGGAACTCCCTCGCGTTATAATCTGGTCCGTACGGTGGCCGAGCCCGCTTTAAGTTATGGGGAACTGATCGTTGATTTTACTTCGCCGGCGGCTCTGAAGGAACATTTGAATGAATTGCAGGCTTATCTTTCTTCTCATTATCCGCAGGCATATGTGCGGATGAAACAGTACAACCTGATGTATATGGATTTCCCGATTCAGTTTATGATTTCAGGTCCCGATCCGGCAGTATTAAAATCACTCTGTGCACAGGTTGAAGGGATCATGCGGGCAGATTCATCGGTAATGCTGGTAACCAATAATTGGGGCCCGGAGACTCCGGCGATGCGGGTGGATTATCAACAGCAGACTGCCCGGGATGTAAACCTGAGCCGGGAAGATGTCGGGTTGGCCGTACTGGCTGCTACCGACGGCTTGCCGATCGGTTCTTATTATGAGGGCGAACATCCTTTACCGATCTATCTGAAAAGTGTGAACGATCAGGGACAACGACCCGGGCAGATCGGTAATGTCCCGGTTTGGAGTATGGTTCCTTCGACGAATGGAATAGGCCTCGGTACAGTGAAAGAGTTGATGACCGGAATGATCGGTACCGATGATGTATTAAAACGATTGATCGGTTCAGTACCGCTCAACCAGGCTAGTAGTGGAGTGGAAGTCGGCTGGGAAGTACCGGTCGTACGTCGTTATAACGGACAGCGTTCTATTGCTGTACAATGTAATAACGCTCCCGGATATACGACTACCGCAGCCAGAAATAGCTTGCTTCCGAAAATCGAGGCATTGGATATTCCTCCTGGTTATACTACAGCCTGGCAAGGCGAATACCTGGCAAGTACGCAGTCACAGTTTTATTTGTTTAAAAATGTACCGATCGCTATCGTGCTCATATTGGCTATATTGATCGCTCTGTTTAAAGATTTCCGTAAGCCACTGATGATCTTGTTGTGTTTACCGTTGGCCATTACGGGAGTGGTGGCCGGAATGCTGATCGCCGGTAAAGAATTTGGTTTTGTGGCGATTGTCGGGGCCTTGGGATTGGTCGGCATGATGATTAAGAATGGGGTAGTTTTGGTAGATGAAGTCGATATTCAAATCCGTTCCGGGAAAGATCCTTTTCTGGCTTTGGTAGATGCTTCTACCTCCCGTTTACGTCCGGTATTCCTGGCGGCGATGACGACTATTTTGGGAATGATCCCTTTGGTGAACGACGATATGTTCGGGGCTTTGGCGGTTACGATTATGGGAGGACTGTTTATCGGAACAATCATTACTCTGGTGATTTTACCGATATTATATTCTTTATTTTTCCGTATCCGTCCTGCTAAACACGGAGAAGAAGAACAACAGCAACAACAACAAATACGAATCAATTGGAGGTAATATGAAGGCACTTTTAATGATTTTGATCTTTTTTCCTGGAGTTTTATCGGCTCAGGTGGAGCTGGATTTACAGTTATGCCGGGAAATGGCTATTCGCAATAGTAAGGAGATGGAAATCGCCGACCGGCAACACCGGAAGGCTATGTTCGATACCAAATCCTACCGGGCGGATTATTTGCCTAAATTGTCTGCTGTCGGAGTCGGATTTTATAATCAGAAAAAATATAATTATAAATTTTATATTAAAAACACAATAAAAATCTGATTATCCGCTAA
>ENA-ORUB01004125-ORUB01004125.1-human-gut-metagenome-genome-assembly--contig:-NODE-4125-length-11522-cov-1.925525_pt1 | contig 11522 bp, 8 predicted proteins | sample MGYA00241918_ERZ509200 | MGnify/ENA primary metagenome ERZ509200 (study PRJEB26280, sample SAMEA2338853) | human gut metagenome | biome: human gut; feature: human-associated habitat; material: faeces... | reverse complement strand
ATGGAAAAAGAACCTGCTTACGGCAAACCAATCAAGTTCTATCTTGCAGACGGCTGCACCTCCGGTCCTACCGTTGCAAACATCCTGGGATACTATGAAGAAGCTGGTCTGACCTCTGAAGGATTCAAAGGCACCTCCTACACCGAGGCACTGGGTACTCAGCAGGCAGACGTAGCGGTTGGTCACATCGCAACCATGCTGGTTCCTTCCACCAACGGCGTTGACCTGACCTTTGTTGGCGGCGCACACATCGGCTGCAAATCGCTGTATGTTCTGGCTGACAGCGAGTACAACACCACCGCTGACCTGAAAGGCACCTCCATCTCGGTTCCAAACGGCATTGGCGCTTCCGACTACAATATCACCAGCCTGCTGCTGGATGCAGACGGCATCAACCCACAGACCGACGTCAACCTGATGCAGGTCAGCACCGATGCTTGCGTTGCTTCGATGGAAAACGGTGAAATCTCCGCTGCTCTGCTGTCCGATACCTTTGCATACAACATGGTAAAAGACGGCAAGCTCAAATGTATCCGCTCCCTGCTGGACGAAGACTTCGCGGATGAACCATGCTGCATCATCGCAATGAACGGCACCTTCGTAAAAGAAATCTCCAAGAAGGTTCTGCAGTGCGTACAGAAAGCTCATCAGTGGATGCGCGAAAACCCAGAGGAAGCAACCCAGGTTCTGATCGACGAAGGCATGAACAGCGAAGACATTGAGATGAACACCATGCTCAACAACTCGCTCCAGTTTGGTCTGGACCAGGATTTCACCGCAGTTTCCCTGGAACACGTTGTAGAAAAATACATCCGTCTGGGTCTGATCACCGCTACCGACAGTGTCGAAGAGGTTATGGACAAAGTATGGAGCCCTGTTCTGTAAGATAAGATAGATAAAGAAGAAAGACAGAAATCTAAGACAAGAAACGAAGGATGAAAGCTATGAATCAGATTAAAAAAGTACTGTGTGTCGCTTTGTGTGCTGCTATGATCCTCTCCTTTGTTGGATGCGGCGGTCAGGATAACACCACTGCTCAGGCACCTGCTCAGACCACCGAGCAGCCTGCAGAAGAAAAGAAGGAAGAAGCTCCTGCTGAGGAAAAGAAAGAGGAAGAAAAGGAAGAGGAGAAAAAAGAAGAAACTTCTGCTAAAGAAGACGGCAAAAAAGCTCCTCTCTTCCCTGTTACCGATGTTATCACCTCTTCCCCTTACTATGAGGAGTTTGACCTGACCCCAACCGCTGAAGAAAAAGCAGCAATGGAAAGCGAACCGATGCATGGTCAGACCATCAAGTACTGGTACGACGGCGGCAACTGCACCTCTGCACCGTATGTAGCACAGAAGCTGGGACTGTTTGAGGAATGTGGTATCCAGACTGAGTGCCTGAACGGTACCGCTGTTAAAGAAGCATTGGGCACCAATGCAGCTCAGTTTGGTATCAGCCACATCGCTTCTCTGCTGGTTCCGATCACCAACGACGTTAACTACACCTTCATCATGGGCGCTCACGTTGGCTGTAAATCCCTGTACGTTCTGGGCGACAGTGACTACAAGAGCACCGAAGATTTGAAGAACACCCGCATTGCAGTTCCAAACGGCATCGGCAACAGCGACTACAACATCACCGCACGTCTGCTGGACAAAGACGGCATCAACCCGCTCACCGATGTAGAGCTGACCCCTGTTGAATCGAGCGCCTGCGTAGCTGCTATGCAGAACGGCGAAATCTCCGCTGCTTTACTTTCTGATACCTACGCTTACAAGATGGTACAGGACGGCACCCTGCGTCTGGTTCGTTCCCTGCTGGATGAGGATTTTGCTCATGAGCCATGCTGCGTAGTGGCTATGAACAACGATTTCCTCAATGAAAACCCGGTAACTGCCAAGAAACTCACCCAGTGCCTGAAGAAAGCCAGCAACTGGATGCGCAATAACCCGGAAGAGGCTGTCAACATGTTGCTGGACGACGGCAAAATCGGCGGTGACTATGACATGAACCTGGAGCTGTGGAACACTCTGAAGTTCGGTCTGACCGATGAGTACACCAAATCCGGTCTGGAGCAGATCATTGACGACTACATCCGCCTGGGTCTGATTACCTCTACTAAGGATGCAGACGCTCTGCTTGAAAAAGCATGGCATCCACAGGCACCTGAAGCTTAAAAACATCCTCGCTTTTATCGTTTCCGTTTTACCCGACTGTCCCAACAAGGGCAGTCGGGTATTTTTTTATCTTTTTTAAGATTGTGAACAAATCTTTTTTACAGTTTGACTTTTTTGTAAAAAGAAACTGAAAAAAGGATATATTTTCTGCTCGAAACATGTTATAGTATAGAAGGATTTGTGATTGAGACCCTCTGCCAAACTCCATTGATTTTAAAAATTTCATCTAAGGAAGGATTTCAAGATGTTAGGAATAAAAAACACCAAAGGGGAAGGCAGCTTTCGCAGCCTTCCCGGAGGAAAAAAGGCGCCCCAAAAAGGAATGCGCATCATCATCGTCGGCTGTGGCAAGGTCGGAACGACCCTGATTGAACAGCTCAGCCGGGAAGGGCATGACATCACCATCATCGACCGTTCCGCCAAATTGGTACAACGCTGACCGACCTGTACGATGTCATGGGCATTGTGGGCAATGGCGCCAGCTACAGTGTACAGATGGAGGCAGGCATTGAAAACGCTGACCTGCTGATTGCTGTCACCGAATCGGACGAGCTGAATCTGCTGTGCTGTACCGTTGCCAAGCGTGTAGGCGACTGTGCTGCCATCGCCCGTGTACGCACACCTGATTACAGCACTGAGGTCGGCTACCTGCGGGACAAACTGGAACTTGCCATGATTATCAACCCTGAGCTGGAGGCTGCCAACGAGGTCGCCCGCATTCTGTATCTGCCCACCGCACTGGAGGTCAACTCCTTTGCACACGGACAGGCGGAGCTGATTAAATTTAAGATTCCCGACGGCAATATGCTCGACAATATCAGCATTGCACATCTGGGCAAAAACATCGCCCACAATGTGCTGATTTGTGCGGTGGAACGAGATGGCGAGGTTTACATTCCTTCTGGAAACTTTACCTTAAAAAAAGACGATGTCCTCTCCTTTGTTGCTTCCCGCAAGGCAGGCAAAGATTTTTTGGAAACCATCGGCTTTAAAACCAATCATGTCAAAAGTACTATGATTATCGGCGGCGGCAAAGCAGCCTACTATCTGGCGCGCCAGCTGCTGAAGATGGGCATTTCTGTTAAAATCATCGAAATCGACAAAGCCCGCTGCGAGGAACTGAGTACCTTGTTACCCAAAGCAATCATCATTAACGGCGACGGCACCAACGAGGCACTACTCAAGGAGGAAGGCATCGAGTACACCGAATCCTTTGTTCCGCTGACCGGCATCGACGAGGAAAATATCCTGCTGACCCTGCACGCCAAACAAGTCTCCCACGCCAAGGTCATCACCAAAATCAACCGCATCACCTTCAAAAGCGTCATCAGCGGACTGAACCTGGGCAGTGTGGTCTATCCGCGCTACATCACCTCGGAAACCATCATCGCCTATGTTCGCGCCAGGCACAATTCCCTCGACAGCAACATCGAAACGCTCTACCATATGTTTGACCACCGGGTGGAAGCCATCGAATTTCGTGTCGGGGAAAAATCCACTGTCACCAATATTCCACTGATGAATCTTCCTTTAAAGAAGGATTTGTTGCTGTCCTTCATCAACCGCAACGGCAGGATCATCATTCCCAGCGGTCAGGACTGCATCAAGGTGGGCGACACCGTAATGATTGTTACCACCCACACCGGCTTCAACGACATCCTGGATATTCTGGACGAGGAGAGGTAAGCGGCAATGAACAAATCTATGATACGGTATATCCTGGGATATATCCTCGCCATGCAGTCGGCACTGATGCTGCTGCCGGTGGTGGTCGCAGCCATCTACCGGGAGCAAGAGGGCATCTACTACCTGGGCGTGGCTTTGACCGGAGCGGTCATCGGTGGACTGATTGTGCGCAAAAAACCGGATGAGTCCATCTTCTACCTCAAAGAGGGCTGCATTGCCACCGCACTGGGTTGGATTATGATGAGCCTGTATGGCTGCCTGCCGTTTGTACTGACCGGCGAAATCCCCTGCTTCACCGATGCTCTGTTTGAAACCGTTTCCGGCTTTACAACCACCGGCGCCAGCATTTTAAGCGATGTGGAAGCTTTGTCCTACTGCTCTCTGTTCTGGCGCAGCTTCACCCATTGGATTGGCGGCATGGGGGTACTGGTCTTTTTGCTGACCATCCTGCCGCTGAGCGGTGGTTCTCACATCAATCTGATGCGCGCAGAAAGCCCGGGACCCTCGGTCGGCAAACTGGTGCCCAAGGTCAAACACACCGCACGCATCCTGTATATCATCTATCTTGGGATGACGGTCATCGAAATCCTGCTGCTCCTGTTGGGGGACATGCCTTTGTTCGATGCGCTGACCACCGCCTTTGGCACTGCCGGCACCGGCGGCTTTGGCATCAAAAACACCAGCATGATGGACTACTCCCCCTATTTGCAGTGGGTCGTCACCATCTTTATGGTTCTGTTCGGTGTCAACTTCAATGCCTATTACCTAATGCTGTTCGGCAAATTCCGGCGTGCCTTTGCTATGGAGGAGGTTCGCTGGTATCTGATTATCATCGCTTTTTCCACCGGCGTCATCTTCCTGCAAATATTGGGCAGCTCGGCAGGCGTGTTTGATGCACTGACCCACTCAAGCTTTCAAGTGGCGTCGATCATCACCACCACCGGATTTTCGACCATCGACTTTGACCTGTGGCCGCAGACCAGCCGTACCATCCTGGTGCTGCTGATGTTCATTGGCGCCTGCGCAGGCAGCACCGGCGGCGGCATTAAGGTCTCCCGCTGCGTGGTCATGGTCAAAACAGTGGCAAAGGAATTAAATTCCTATATCCATCCCAGAAGCGTGCGCAAAATCAAACTGGAGGGCAAACCGATTGACCACGAGGTGCTTCGCTCAATCAACGTCTACTTCTGCACCTATCTGCTGATTTTTTGCGGTTCCATCTTCCTGCTTTCGTTGGAGGGCAAGGACCTTGTGACCAACTTCACTGCGGTTACTGCCACCTTCAACAATATCGGACCGGGCTTGGAGCTGGTGGGACCCACCCGCAACTTTGGCGGATTCACCCACTTTTCCAAGTATGTGCTGATTTTTGATATGCTGGCAGGACGATTGGAGCTGTTCCCGCTGCTAATTCTCTTCCACCCTGCCGTCTGGAAGCAGGCGTTGAGCAAAAAGGTAGAGGAAGGACAGGTTCATCCGCTTCCGCAGGACGATTTCACCACCTTCTGGTATGATTCCAAGTATTAAAATCAAAAAATTTTTATAAGAAAACAAGCGGCACAGCAGAAAATTCTGCTGTGCCGCTTGCCTTTATGACAAATCTTCTATTGTGGATTTTTAAAAAACATGACACCAACGGTGTTCGGACCACAGTGGCAGGCAACGGTACAACCGGCGCGCGCCACAATGATCTGCTCAAACCTGCCGTCCTGCTCCAACACCCGACAGGCTGCTGCAACCGCTTCTGCCTGCGCTGCGGGATGTACCACGGTGGCAGTCCCGTCTGTGCCACAGTAGTCCTTCAAACGGTCGGCGGTACTGCTCGATGACCCGTTCAAAGCTGCCGCGGTACTTTTTACCCACCGACATTTTGCCGTTTTTGACCTCAATGCAGGGCTTTAGCTTGAGCAGGTTTGCTCCCAGTGCTGTGACCGAGCTGCATCGCCCACCCTTTTTCATATAGTCCAAGCGGTCGAGGATAAAGCTGGCATCCGCATCCTGTGCAGCTTCCTTGAGTTTTTGGCAAATCTGCTGCGGCTCCATCTGCTGCATCTGTGCCAGCTGTGCTGCCAGCAGTACCAGCAACCCCTGCCCACTGGAAAGGTTTGCCGAATCTACCACATACACCTGCTCAAACTGGCGGGCAGCCACACAGGCATTCTGGTAGCAGCTGGAAAAACCCGAGCCGATGGTGATGACGATGACCGCATCGTAAACCGTACGATAAGCGGCAAAGGCATCGGCGTACTCCTGCGGATTGATGGAGGCGGTGGTGCAGATTTCTCCGCCGGCATCCACATAGGAAAAAATATCCGATGGTGTAATCTGCACGCCGTCCAGCAAGCTTTCTTCCCCTTTGGTGATATGCAGCGGCAGTAGGGTGATCTGATACTCCTCCAGCAGCTGCTCGGGCAGGTCACAGGTGGTATCCGAAATAATTTTGATTTTCAATGCAAACCTCTTCCCTTCGCTCCGGTCATCTAAACTTTTCCTATTTCTTCTGTTCCTGACAATCCGAGCAATTGTGGCTGCACTTCCACAGGCGGTCGGCGGTCGGTGTCCAGTTCTTAGCGTAGCTTACGCATTTATCGCACAGATGCTCCACCGATTCCGGCGATTGCAGGTCGGTCGAGTGCGCTCCGGTTTCTTCCACCATCCTGCGCAGCAGCTCCGGGTTTTCCAGCATCGGGCAGGGACGCAGATGATTTTCGTTGAACGGCTGACCGTCGTGGTATGCCATAAAGATGGGCGATTGCAGGCACTCGAGCAGGGTCTTTTCACGGATATTGGAATCGGAGTAGTGGATGAACACGCATGGGTCGCAGTCACCGTTGGCATTGATGTGCAGGTAGCGGCGTCCGCCTGCGATACAGCCGCCGACATACTCGCCGTCGTTCTGGAAATCCATTGCGAAAATCGGCTTGGTAGCGCGGATGTCGCGGATGCGGTGGTACATAAATTCACGCTGCTCCGGGTTTGGCAGCAGAGCCGGAACCGCATCGTTGCCCACCGGCATATAGTGGAAGTACCAGACAAACTTGGCTCCCCACTCCACCATCTGATCGATGAAGTCGTAGGAACTGATCGAATCCAGGTTCTGGCTGGTATAGCAGCAGGACAAACCAAACGGCAGATGCTTTTTCTTGAGGATTGCCATTGCCTGAATCACCTTCTGATAGGTTCCCTGACCACGACGGTCATCGGTCGCTTCCTCAAAGCCCTCGATGCTGATGGCTGGGATAAAGTTTTTGACCCGCAGCATTTCGTCAGCAAATTCCTCGTCGATGAGGGTTGCATTGGTAAAGCTCAGGAACTGGCAGTCGCTATGCTTTTCGCACAGGGCAATCAAATCCTTTTTGCGCACCAGCGGTTCGCCGCCGGTGTAGATGTACATATAAATGCCCAGCTGCTTGCCCTGGGTGATGATTGAATCGATTTCCTCAAAGCTGAGGTTGAGCTTGTTGCCGTATTCGGCAGCCCAGCAGCCGGTGCAATGCAGGTTGCAGGCGGAGGTTGGGTCCAGCAAAATTGCCCACGGAATGTTGCACTGGTACTTTTTGCGGTATTCCTCCTGCTTTGGCCATCCGATGATGTTGGCATTCAGGAAGAAATTTTCAAAGGTCGCTTTCAGCACATCCTTGTCAATGTCGTTGAGTACGCTCATAATCAGCTGATACATATTGTTCTGCGGATCGGCAAGCACCTGACGGAATGCTGCACGCTGGGTCGGAAAGCTGTCCGGTCCGTCCCCTGCCAGCCAGTCCACCCAGTCCAGCAGCTTCGGAGCGTTTTCTTCCGGGTTCTTTTCCAGATAGTTGAATGCAGTGCGCAGGGTTGTTTTTTTGATTTGATCGGTGAATCCCATAACAATTTCTCCTTTTCCTTTTATCCTTGATGATAACATCATAAATCTTTACAGAATTTCCTCATTCTTTTGCACAAAATCCGCTTCAAGCCGATTGGGGTGCTGTTTACGGATGATTTTTACAGCGGTCAGGATTGTAACCAGATTTAAAATTCCCTCGCAACACAACGAAATCCCCAGTAATATCATGACCACCTGCTTACTCTCGGAAGGGTGCAGTACCAGCAGAAATCCTATGGTACCGGTGATGATGGCTGCCGTCAAAATCATCCACCACTGATGGATGCCAAACAAGCGGGCGTCGATTGAAATCTGTATCTTGAGTAGGGCGTCCGACAGGATAAAGATCCCCACCAGCACCCAAATGACATTAACCACCGCTTGGGTGCGCAAAATTAAAATCAAACCCAATGCCAGCAGCAAAATACCGAAAGCCAAATCAAACTGAAATGCCAGGCGGTACAAATCCTTTGAACAGTAGCCGATGATTTTGACCAGACCAAACACTGCCAACAGCAGCCCGCCGATCCAACAAAGCATCGATGCAGAAAAATTCGGCACCAAAATCAGCACCATTCCCAAAACACAAAGCAAGACAGAAAGAATGATGTAGCCATATTTGGCTGCCCGAATACGCTTGTTGGAAATCATGGTTTGCATCTCCCCTTCCAAACAGATTCTCTGCTGATTGTTCCTGTCTGCCCTGTACATCTTCACGGTATTTTCTCCGAGTAAAGCTGCATTGGATTTTTTTGTCCTTTCCCACTCATCCCTCTGCCACCTTTCCCATTGATTTTTGATACCCAGAATATACCAAAATACGACAGAAAATACCATGTACAAAAAAAGCCCTCGTGTCTGAAAAACAGACACAAGAGCTTTTTTGTTTATTTTTTAGGCATTGGTCAGGATTTGCTGGAGGGTAAGCAGAAGCCTTCCGTTTTATTTCGATAAAGATTCCGATTTTTCAGCGGACATCTGCTCACAGCGGGAAATCATCCGTTCCAAATCCCCATGCTTGAGCTCATAGATTCTGGCAAAGCGTTCTCGAATTCCTTCCTTCATCCCCGATTCCAGCCAGCCAATCACAAAGCCAAAACAGATGCACTGAAGGTAATCAATCAGCAGCTGGCGGTCCTGTTCGGTAATATTCCGTTCCTTGAGCACCCCGTCTAAGTAGATCTCCACCACATATCGGCAGACCCGCCACTGATACCGCTCATACAGGTCGCGGTTGACCGAGTTGTAGATGTGCAGCACCGCTTTCCGGTTTTCCAGAGCAAAGCCAATCAGCGCATCCAGACACTGGTCGGTCGTATCAATAGTCGGATAGCGACGAATCAGCTGCTCTGCTTCCTCCTTGGTGATAGTTTCCACCAAATCCGGCAAGTCCTGAAAATAGTAGTAAAAGGTGTTGCGGTTGACTCCGCAGTCATCCACAATGTCCTTGATGGTGATTTGGCTCAGCGGCTTCTGATTGAGCAGCTTGATAAACGAAGCGCGGATCGCCTTCTGGGTAAAATTTGCCACAGCTTTCCCCTCCCGCCTTGCCCTGTGACAGAGCATTTTCCTGTTTTTCTCATTATAGCCTATCTATCATGCAATTTCAATAGATTTTCTATAAGAGTATTCTCCTAATTCTTGCATTCTGTCAAAAATATACCGATGATTGGCAGATATTTATAAAATTGGAATTTATCTCGCTGTGTTCAATTCAAAAATCCCGCCTTCAAAAACGATGTCATTTCCCTGAACATCTTGATAGAAGGATACATCTTCTGTCCCAATCAGCTGAAAACCCAATGATTTTAATAAGGATACCGATGGTATATTCTGGATGGCTGTGCCTGCGGTAAATTTTGTGATTCCCAGTGTACCAAGATAATCAAACAAAGCTGTCAGACTCTCCTTTGCATAACCTTTTCCATGATATGCAGAGTGGAAACAATAGCCAAGCTCATATCCGTCCTCCCTGATATGAAAGGTAGCGTATCCGATCACAGTATCCCCAAGGCAAACAGCAAAAACAGATGCTCCCTGCCGCTGTTTGCCACCCACTTTGCGATTCTTTCACGAACATCCTCGTCATCGGTATTGTGTGGTTTATCATACTGCGAAAGGGCATCTGCGCGGAAGTCCATCCATATTGCTTTTATGCTCTTCCAATCATCCGCTACAATATGCCTGATCGTCAATCTGTCTGTTTTTAGCAACATTCCTGCTTCCCCCTACCAATTCAGACTGAATATAGAAAAACAGGCACATCAGAACACCCTGTTGTGCCTATCTATGATTTTATAACCCTCGCTTAGATTAAGCGGGTTTTGTTCCAGTTTTACAGTCCTTCTTTGCACAAACCGACCGAAGGTCTGTTATCTGTTTTCCTCTTTGCGGTAAACGATTCTGCCGTCCACCAAAGTCATCAGGGTGTTCATCTGGTCGTCAAAGATTGCAAAATCTGCATTGCATCCGGCACGCAGCGAGCCGATGCGGTCCTGCATTCCCAGTGCGCGGGCAGGGTTGAGGGTGGCTGCATTGACAATCTCCCACAGCGGTTTATCGGTGTTCGCACGGACGTTTGCAATGGCGCGGTTGAGAGAAAGGATGCTGCCTGCCAGTGTGCCGTCGGTCAGGCGGGCGCTGTTCTGGTCGACCACCACCTTCAGCTCACCTAAGGTGTACTCTCCCTGCGGCATACCACCGGCGCGCATACAGTCGGTAATCAGCACAAAGCGGTCGTTGGTCTTGCAATCCATCACAAACTGGAACATCGCAGGATGAACATGGATGGTATCACAAATCATTTCGGTATAAACATTGGAACGCAGCGCTGCGGTGACCACACCCGGCTTGCGGTGGTGCATCGGCGTCATGGCGTTGTACAGATGGGTGACCTGGGTCGCACCATTTTCAATCGCTTCCATCGCCTGCTCATAGGTGGCTGCGGTGTGACCGATGGAAACACGGATCGGGGTCTGGGTGGTCAGCTTTTTGATAAACTCCATCGCGCCGCTCTTTTCGGGAGCAACGGTGACCAGACGGATGACATCGCTGTACTGCTGCATAAAGTCAAAGTCCACATCGGCGATATAGTTTTCCTCGTGCGCGCCTTTATAGGCAGGGTTGATGAACGGTCCCTCCATATTGATGCCCTCGATGACTGCTGCATCCCAGCCTTCTCCGCTTTTTCCTACGACCTCGCGCACCGTATCAAACACCTGCGCGGTGCGTTCAAGCGGCAGGGTGACCGAGGTAGCAAGAAAACGGGTGACGCCGTTTTTGACCACGGTGGAGGCGATGGTGTGCAGCGCCTGCTCGGTGCCGTCCATCGTATCGCAGCCGCCCGAGCCGTGGATATGTACATCGAACAGTCCCGGCGTTACCAGAGCGCCCTGCACGTCGATGCGCTCGCAGTCGGTCGGCAGCTGCTCCGGCGGTACAATCCCGATGATTTTTTCATCAAACAGCAGTGCCTGTCCTTCCAAAATACGGTCGTGCATGACCAGCCGCCCATTACAAATTGCTTTCATCCTGCCACTCTCCTTTTCCTGCTCTTCGCTGTCCTTTGGAATCACCGGCGGCAGTTGACTGATGCGTCCATGGTTTTGTGCAATCAAAAACTTGATGGGAATGCCCTGTTCCATAAACATCTTTTCATGCTCGGTCAGAATATTTTCGGCAAAGCCGCTGTTGGCAAGGTCCCGGGTCAGATACTTCTGGGTAAAGCCGCACAGCTTAAAGTATTCCAGCGACTCCTCAAACAGCTCGTCATCATCGGTCTTAAACCAGATTTCTCCCCCGTCCTT
>ENA-ORUB01004121-ORUB01004121.1-human-gut-metagenome-genome-assembly--contig:-NODE-4121-length-11530-cov-2.338301_pt1 | contig 11530 bp, 10 predicted proteins | sample MGYA00241918_ERZ509200 | MGnify/ENA primary metagenome ERZ509200 (study PRJEB26280, sample SAMEA2338853) | human gut metagenome | biome: human gut; feature: human-associated habitat; material: faeces... | reverse complement strand
ATAATAAACGGTTTCATTATACATTCTTTCAGAGCAATCAAATAAATGCTCAAGTTTAGACTCTTGCCATTTTTGTAAATATATTTATTAACGATAACCGGTCATTACCCTGCCCAAATGCAGCCGCAGTCAAATCCAAGGTGTTTGCAGACATATAAACAAAAAACGCAAGAAGAAATACCACTTCTGTTTTTGGGATATTTAATTGATTCTTACGCTCATTACTAGCTATTTCTTTCATACTTCCACTTTTATTTCATTGCCTTTTCAATAGCATGTTTTGTATAAAATCCGCTGGTTAATCGTTTTGATATAAGCTTCGCGTGTTGTAACATATCCGCATATTCATCTTCTGTGAGTTTTTCAAAAATATCTTTTATCTCATATAACGAAGAAATCGTAATTCCAACCCGCTCTTGTTCGACAAACTCAGCCAAAGCTGCTTCTTTCCATATAATAACCGGAATTCCACTTGCAAGATATAAGGAGGTCTTATGTGGATTATTCACCTTTAGGTATTCCCCATAAACGCCTGCACATGTATCAACGGATATGCCATCCCACACAAGCCCAAAGTTTCCTTCTAATTCATAAGGTAACTCTGCTGGCGGAAAAGATCCATGATAGCAAATGTTCCCTCCTGCTTGTCCTGTATAATTGGGTCCATACAATTCAAATGCAATATCTTTAGGAAGCTCATATACATAAGCCGATTTCTGCTTGTCCAGATTTCCTGCAATAATACAGGAATATCCCTGCTTCCGCTTACCACGTTCTTGTATTTTTTCTCCCTCTTTACCAATCAAATAGTCAAAGATAACTAATTCAATCATCTTCTCTGATGGTATTCCCAATGCCTCGTGCATTAGTTTCTTCATTTGATGATTGTGGACAACTATATTCGTCGCATTCCTTAATACAGATACTTCCTCTAATTCCATTCTTTTTTTCTTCTTAAATGGTATTGATTTGTTTTTTATATGGCGCATATACTCTAAATCATGAATAAACAATACCACGCGAATATTTTTCTGCACGAGTTTTTTTAAAACCGATGCAAGAAATACTGTGTGATTTCTTACCGGGAATTGAATATATATTGTATCACCTTCATGTACACAAGATAATTTTTCTTCCCAATATCTTTTTGTTGCTATGTGCCCCTTTATTTTTCGTATAATCCCTGCGTCTGTTCTCGTATCTTCACCAACCACAAGATTAATCATTTTCATCCCACATTGCTTGAATATAACATCTAAATCCTCACGAGCTTTAATTCCCGCCGTACGGTTCAAATATTCATCTTCTGTTTTTTCACATATATACCAATCCATTGAGCACCTCTTATTTCTCGAATAATGATTTACATGGCAATATCTTTTCAAATGCATGAACAACCTTTTGTTTTGTTTCCTCATAATTCTCAACTTGTGATTCATTCACACATATCATCTTATATATTCCATTTTCTATTGCATGACACATGTCTGTGATATTGTTATCTTCCGAATCCCCATCATTCATATGAAACGCTTTGCCGTTTTTTCTCCAATTGTATGGTGAAAACCTTCCAGTCACTAACTGCTCATTCTTAAATATATACTGATTAACATCCTCCGCACTGCGAAACTTATTTCTACATACCCGATCCAATATCTGCTCATTTTCTCTCCAAACCTGTTCATATGTAGACTTTAAGTATGAAGATGACAAATGAGAATATTCAAGTCCGAAGAAATCATGTCTACGCCATAGCCAAAAACTCCAATTCATCATTAGTGCTTTTTTATCCTTTACTAAATAAAACTTCTTCCTTTGCTTTTTTAATACTTCCTTCCTATCATATTTAGAGTTTAATAAAATCATATTATTTAATAAAATATGCATAAAAACATCTTGTTTATTTGGAGATATCGGATCTTCTACCGCCATATCACACGGAAGTCCATTTTTAAAAAAATCTTCCGGTTCTACTTTTGAAGTTATAAACACATCATCATTAAAATAGACAAAATGCTCTGAAAGATTTTTTATTCTATGAAAATTCAATTCTATTGTATGCGAACTGAATGTCGGTAAATATTCATGGGGAATATAATCCTCATGATTAACAAGCACTAATTTATCGTGATTTTCATTTAGCCAATCTGGTTTCTGCCCACAAGTAACAAAATATATTTTATGAACCCATGGCGCATATTTCTCCACACCACGAAACCAATATTTTAAAATATCCCAATCCCGATACCTCGCATCCGTTATATCTACTGGCTCCTCAATTTTTCCACTATACTTATTTTTATTCTTTCTCCATTCTAGGTCACTACCATCCACCCATGGAATAACAAAATCAATATCCATTTTTTACCTTTTCTCTCCTAATAAAGTTTCTAATCGTCCAACCTCTGTATTTATATCATATCCGGCTTTCATAGCTAATTGGAATAGCGTGTCTCTTTTTTCACAGTATTCCGCATTTAAAATTCTATCCGCCCATACTTCTGCCGATTCTTCCAGTGAAACAAATTGCAATTGTGGTGTTACCTTAACTTCTTCAGGAATTACATCTTTCGAAGCAATACAAGTAAGTCCCGTAGCCTGTGCTTCCAAAAGCGCTATCCCAAGTCCCTCAAACACAGATGGAAATACAAATACATCCATTGCTTGTAATAAATTCGGCACGTCATTTCTGACTCCCAACATTTTTACAGCTGTTCCTAGATTTAACTTTTGTATCTTTTCCCGTATCTTATCTTCATCTTCCCCCTGACCTATCATCCATAGAATTGCTTCGGGTTTTTTCTTCAACACACTAGCAAAAATATCCAATAAAAATAATTGATTCTTTTGGAATTGCAATCTTCCTACGTTACCAATTACAAATTTATCCTCAACACCATATTTCTTTCTGTATGCTATTCTTATATCTTCATCATATTTGTATTGCGATATATCAATTGCATTCTTTATTTCTTTATAATTTGCACCTTGCATAATTTGTTTTGAATAAAACCATTCTCCAGCCTCTTTGGAACAGGCCCAAAAATCTGTTGCATATTTATCAATATGCCTCTTATTGTATGCATGCAACAATCCTCTAAGTTTGCTATCCATATTCATAGAATTATGACTGTGAATAATTCTTCGTTTTATTCCATATTTTTTTGCATACTTTAGATAATCAATATTTGCCAGACTACATACATTAACCCATATAGTATCATACTGAGAGGCATTTTCTTTAAAAAATTGCTGCATCTCTCTTTTATACTTCTTATAATCCTTACTTCTTGCTGTGATATGATAAATCTCACAGCCATAAGAGATCAATTCGTCTTCATAAGCAATTTTATCATGTGAATTGCACAAAAAATCAAATTTAAAATTACCACGATTTATCTTTCGAATGTAGCTCATCAAAAAGCTTTCCACTCCACCGGGATTCTCTGTCATTCCAAATATCAAAATGTTGTTCATATACTGTTTATTCCCCTTTTTTCATGCCCTTCATTCTGTTTGACACGAAGCATATATATTATTCCGGCTAACCAATTTAATTTCATTTTCATAAGTAGCACCGGTAGCATTCTTGCACTTTTACATTCTTTAACCCTAATTACATCAATTGCATTTTTGAAAATTGCCGTTTTCGCAACCGACTTCATTTTTTTGCATTTTACTCTGAACGAATACGTTCGCTGTTGAAACACCTCTCGCACCATCATAATATTAAAATGCATCATTACATATTTATCATACGCTTTTTTTATGATCTCATTTTCATCCTGTATCGCCTCTGCCGTTTTCTCCATGGCGCGAATATATTTTTCTGTTTTTTCTCCCGTCTGCACTCGCATAACAGACTGCGGATTTAATGTATAATGGTACACCATCTCTGGCTTCCAGCATATAGACACGATATGCTTCATATACCGAAGGGTAAAATCACTGTCTTCTGCAAAAGGTAGCTCTGCATCAAATCGAATATGATTTTTCTCAATGATGTCCCTTCGAAACAGCTTCGCCCACACCTGCATATACCGCGTAGGATTTTGAATCATCTGTACTCTACCCTCATCGAGTTTTCCCCCGTCAAACACTCTTTTTCGATCAGTAATCGAATTCTGCTTTTGTCCAGCTACATGTCCATATGCGAAAAAATCATATTCCCCATGTCTCGCATCATTCATCATCGTTGTAACGCCTGACCTTGCCAGATAATCATCGGCATCAACAAATGCTAACCACTCGCCCGTTGCATTCTGAATTCCCAGATTTCTTGCATTGGACACCCCTTTGTCGGATGTGAATATTTTTATGTTACTATATTTCTTTTTCAGTCGCTCCAAAACCTGCTTGGTCTCATCCGTAGATCCATTTTCTACAATCAATACTTCTGTCCGTGGTACATCTGTCAAAGATTGCACAGCTTTTTCTATTGTATCCGCAGCATTGTATGCCGGAATAATAAAAGATATCAAAACATCTGTCTGCATTTTATTTTATTCCTTATTTCAATATAATCCAAGTCGGCGTTGTATCATACATACCAATTGGCACCTGTAAAATACCAGTTACATATCTGTATACACCCCCACACCCTTTTTCTTCCTCATCCGCATTCACAGTTTCCATACTACAATCCATGAATACATATTTCGGAGACACCATGTTATAAAACTCCGCACTCAGTGTCCACCGTCCATTATTATTTGCCTGCACATAATCTGCATTTAGTTTATCATAATTTTTCTCTATAATATGGTCCTCTAATGGATGGGTTATTTTTGATAAATATAACATGGATTCTTGATTTGCCTGGATTCGAAAACAAATAGAACCGTTGTATTCTTGATATTCCCCAATTGCATCCGTTTCATCATCCCACGCATGTAATACCTTGAAACTAAGCCCTAATGCTTCAAATTGATCATCTTCTTTTACATAGTTTACATTCGTTTCTTTTTCTAAAGTTTCCCGGAACATTTGCACAAAATCCGTGTTCTGCCATTCTTTTGCATCCCTCAGATAAGTTGCATACTGCTCGTCGTTTATATGCATCGTGTAGATCTGATCAATCTGAATTCCCTGCTTGTCCTGTAGAATTTCACAAAATGCATGTGCATTGCTATCAATCGGGCTTGTCACAATCCAAGCCGTTACATGATTATCATGCGCCCGGATGATTGCTCGCAGCTTTTGTTCATACCAGCCATATCCACCATCAATGATGATCAGATTATTATTTTTATCCTCGATTGTATAACACATACTTACTTCACTTGTATTCGGCCCATACTGTGTTACAATCCATCCACCCAGATCCCGTTGTTCAACATCCGCGCAGTAATACAGATTATATCCGGCTACATTTTTATAGATCTGGTATCCATATTGATTCAAAAGGTCTTCCGGCACCGTTTTATAATCTTCGAGCACAACAAAATCATAATTTTTCGCCATTGCCTGTGCAAAGATATAGTCATAATTTGGATTCTCAGAACGCATCTCATTCGCGATTCGAAGGCTCAGATCGTCAATGACATTGATATATCCTTCCACATTTCTGCCGTACATTAATTCAATGTCTCCGCAATACTGACGTATCTCATAACTTAAATTAAGTGCTGCAATACATTTTGGCGTTTCATCCACCGCCAGCATCTCATCACATACCTGTTGTACTCTGGCATCCACCTTCTGTTGATTGGATGCCTTAGCCATCCCAGAATGTGTATATACATTTGTGCCTTTCCATACAACCGCTGCCAGCACGAGTACAAATGCAATCACCTTTACGGCAATATGCTTTCGTTTTCTCACAAACAAAACTGTAGCATACGCAATTGCAAGGGTATTTGGCAACAGCCACATCAAACGCCAATAAATGATTTTGGAATATACATATTGGTACAGAATTGGGTTCAATACCAAAAAAACCAGCAACACACTTGGATACACAATTTTCCGTCTGCTTTCCTTCGTTGCAAAAAACAGGTATATATATGCGACGACTGCAAAAAGCAGATACCAGCGATTTCCATAATATTCATTTACCCAATATATAATCGGCTGCATCCAAGCTCTCATGTTTTCACCTATTGTTATCTCTAAAAACTGCTATCATATTTCTTATGAAATACCTTTGCCTTTAAAAAGGAAATTCCTTTTCGGAACCAGTTTATCTTCTCCATATAGATAAATGGCAGTTCCTTCACTTCTTTTTGTGAAATCTGGCCTGATTGAATCTGATAATCCAGCCATACATTAAATATAATTTCACTTACCCGTCCATAAAAACGGCTCTGAAATGCTGACATCTCCGGTTGTTTCTCACCAACCCTTTTTTCCAACTCAAAAAGAATCGCAAACAGCCATGCACAATACGAGTCAAACAATGCACGCTCCATCACCATCATATTAAACATATAGCCAGAAGTTTGTTTGATCACTTTATCATAAGAGTTCAGATAATCCGGACATTGTTCTCCAATGATTTCCCGCACGCAATCCAAATGTTCTGCATAATGTGTGTGTGCATAATGTGAATACAATGTCTCAATATAATATTTACGCTTCTTTGGCACTACTATACGGTGCGTCTCAAAGATCTTCTCCATCTCTGGTTCAGTAACGATACACGCAAAAGGATCCTTACTTTTATTTTTCCCTTTAAAATAACGCCGATAATGTACAAGTCCCAGATACTCTGCTGGTATATTTTTCCAAGCGTAATAAATACCTGTCAGTTCACAGTAATATGGATTTTTCGCTGATATATTGTCACCTTCATTATCCTTCTGATACCCCAGATCAAGAGGCGTTCCATCTGGATTTTTCTTTCCCTCTGCGCCAACATGCAATGGTACATACATAGTATCTTCCGGCATACGATAAGGTTTGTGTGCCGCTATTACAATCTTTATGTCTTTCTTACTCAATTTTCCTTCCTCCATACATATCCTGAAATCAATGTAGCAATGTTGAAATTCCAAGATATGCGATATTGACCAGACAAGTGCCCCACACCATTATCGCAGTGCGTAAGCTTTTCTTTGCAATTCCATATACGAATCCAAAACATCCAATCATAACCGTTGAAAGTATATAGCTCATACTTGTAAGAAGCGCAACTGCAAACACCGTAAGCCATACCATACAGATTGCTCCTTTTTGTTCCGCATTATATACTGTCTTTTCTTTCCATCGTCTATCATCTGGAAGTAATCGATACAACCGCAAAAAAGCATACAGAAGTGCCGGTATTCCGACCGCTGCCATAGTTGCTTTCCCCTGCCATAACCGGATTATCGTAAAAGTTTCCGCATTGTAGATTGAAAAATATCCATACATATACATTACTAGTAGAAGAATCACAAACAAAGACCGGTATATATGTTTATCAAATAACTCGCCTGCAATCAACCAGAAGATGCACATCATCACCGCCAGCAATACCGGTGGTAAAAATGTATGCATCATGCTTGCCGCCGAAATGCCTGTTATCTTCGACAGATATGCTGCAAATACCGCCCACGGAGATATCACATCCTTGAACAAATCTCCGGTCCAGGATAATATCTCCTTTCCCGTGTTCACATCTGTAAGCAGCATTCGATTCGTACGAACTGTATCAACTGCATTGACAACAAATCGTGTATCATCCGCATTTGTGAGCTGTAATCGGAATGACTGTACAATCATATATATTCCAGTTGCAAGCATAACGATGATTCCAACCCACGCAGATGGCTCTACCTTTGGTATTGTCATACTACGATATGTTTTTTTCACAATCCCATAAGCAATAATCCCTACAAGGAATATAGAATACACAACAACATCCACAAGGAAGCTTACCTTCAACAGAATTAGCGAAACCGTGATAATCTGAAAAACTGCCCACATACTCAGATATCCCATGACAAAACTTCGAGGGATCGTCCCCCGCATGCTCAATCTGTTACATATTGCATTACCAACAAATACAGGCGCAATCCACAAAAACAAGATATATAAAACTATATTTCCAACGGACGCCGTCATCTCCAACCTATACCGATCCCTTTCTCTTCAACACAGTAAATACGGTCTTTATCAGTATCTTAATATCCAAACTAATACTGAAATTCATAATATATTCGTTATCCAATCGAACTACTTCCTCAAAATCCGTAATTTCACTACGACCGGACACCTGCCACATCCCTGTAAGACCTGGTTTCATAGCAAGACGGCTCTTATGATGCTGATCATACTGATTATATTCATCCACCGTTGGCGGTCTTGTTCCAACCAAACTCATATCGCCCTTGAATATGTTGATAAACTGTGGAAACTCATCAATACTTGTCTTCCGCATAAACCTGCCGATTGGTGTTACACGCGGATCATCATCCATCTTGAACATCAAACCGGACATTTTATTCTGTGCCATAAGTTCTTTCTTCCGTTCTTCTGCATCCATATACATAGATCGGAATTTATAAATCTTAAACCGTCTTCCATTCTTTCCAACACGTTCCTGTTTGAAAAAGATTGGACCCGGTGACTGTATAAAGATAATCGGCGCAAATATGACAAATAATATTGCCGTAATCGCTATCCCTATAATAGATGCTCCAATATCCATCAATCGTTTAATAACCTTTTGTTTGAATGACATGATATTAATGCTTGTTGTAATTACCGTATAATGACTAATATTCTCTACAGCTGCATTCGGAGTTCCCGGAAGAATATTATTGATGCTTACGTGTACTACAACACCCATCGCAAGAAATCGTTTGGTGATTTCTGCAACGCCTTCTCCATCATACTCCAAAAATATCTCATCAATGATATTGGATTTTACATATTCATACATTCCTTCGGCATCTGCAACAACATCAATGCCATCGATTTTCTGACCAGTCATATTCTTATCCAGAATAACGATTCCATGGATCAGGTAATTTCGATATCCACTTTCTGCCAACCCTTTTACCAGGCTTTGCGCATGTGCATGATTCGTAACAATAAGCATCTGTCCTTTTCCGCGCTCTTTGTCCTCATTGGAATATAATACTTTCTTTCTCACAAGACGTACAATATACATGGTAATTGTGTCAATGACCACAAACAACGCAAACAATATTCGAGAATACACCGAAGATTGTTTCGCAAAGAACAATATAAACAAAATCACTGCAAACATCTCTGCATTATGAATGACTACTTTTTTCAATTCCTGTATGGCATTCCGCATTAAAATTCCAGAATACCCTTCCGAAATAAACATGATGGATAAATGGATTAAAATAACCATAATATTCATCATTGTATATTCCCCTGGTGTGGAATTCACAAGCCTTCCAAGCCTGATATAATATGCCAACCAGTAAGACACCTCTATACAGATAAGATCCAATATGATGAAATCCAAATGTTTACTTCTGCTCGTAAATTTATTTTGCATGTTGTATCATCCCTTTTAATTTTTCCCATCCTTTGACACTGGCTGCCTTTTCCTGCACAATCGCAGCATCTGCCTGAATGGTATAATCAAACTCTATCAAATAGGTGTGTTCCTTCATGTTTTTAATATAAATCTGTGGATCGCCCTGTTCCATCACATACGCACGTTTGTCAAACCGGTATCCATTTGTCCGATACTCTAATTCATAAGATGCATTTTCCGTATATCCAACTGCCTTCTGAATATATACAACACACGGAATCTCACCCGGATCAATCCTTAAATTCCGCAAAGCATCAGGCAGCTTTCTTTGCAAATGAAACTCACCTTTTTCATCTGGATAAATACGGATGATATCACTTTCAGCTTCTGAATATCCTTTCCCCGTATCATAATACAGTTGAACCTGATTTGTTCCATTTTCATTTCCCTTAATTGCTTCTTCGAGATCCAGATTCATAACATACTGTCCCATTGTTCCATACAATGCATATAAATCGCTCCGATCTCTGTAGCAGTATTGCTGCAAAAAATGCAGTTCCATCTGCCGGTAAGCGGATACATTCTCAGGTGTAACTCCAAGCATCCGATTCATCTCTGTTTCATCAATGCTCGCACGGTTTGCGTAATTCTCCAAATATACTTTACCCGCACGCCAAAGTAAAAAATCCACAGGAACCGGGAAGTCAAAGGTCCACTCATAATCAATCACTGTCCATGTATTCCCCTGCACCATAATGTTGGAAAATATTAAATCAATATCTACCCCTTTGGAAAAAGGTACAGATACCGGAAGTGTTATTTTCCCGAACGCCTTTTGATATTGTTCTATTTCGTCCTGACTTCTTTCTTCACAAACCGATTGTCCGCTCAAATATACATGTCGAATTTCGGAAGCATACTGTTTTACTAACTCCGCAAATCCATCCTTGTCATCATTTGCCAGACATGCATCTAATGCAGCCTCTAGTGTATCTCCATCTACATATTCAAATTCGATATATGCATCTGTAAGGTTTGCCCGATTTGCACACAAACGACTCCCTGCAAACTCTTTTTGCAACAATCCATATACCTCGTTCATATGTTCAATATGCGGACGTGCCAATCTTGTATCTGCATATTTACGCACAACGCGGCTTCCGTCCTCCCGACAAACAATATCGGTGCGAATCGCGTAGTCTGGATGACGTTGATTCGAATATTTTGTATAAATTAATCGCTCCATCCTACACTCCTTTGGCTACAATCAAAAATGAGTTTGAGAACTCTGGAAACATTTCTGCTCTAATCAATTCCCCATACACTTTATTTTCATCAAATAAACGCACACGATTCCGATCGAAATTCCGATGATTTACATTCAGTTCATTCTCATGTGGCAGATATTCATCCGAAAAGATCTTTTCAGGCAGCTTATAATCCGGGTATGGATAATAAAAAGTATGCTCAGAAAAACCAGCCTGTTCCAACATATGGGCTAACTCGTTTTTAGAAAATGTCCGCACATAACTATCTTTTGCATACCCTTCAATTCCGCCAAAAAATGTTGCTATATGATCTTCCCGGCATCCTGCCCAATATTTCAATCCAAATTTATTTTCTATCGCAAGTCGCCCATCTTTGGTTAAATGCTTCTTGATAATTTCTAAAAATTCTGCATATGGCTGTTCACTATCAATATAACTACATGCATATTCAAATACACCAATCAACGTGATCACATCATATTTCTTCTCCAGATGTTGTTCCACTTCCTGAAAATTACCAACTTTAATTGTGATATTATCTGCTTCCTGATGCCGATACGCGTTAATCAGCGAACGTTTCATAGAAAGCTCCACCGCATCTACATTTTTTGCCATACGAGCAAGTACACCAGTAATTGCTCCACAACCTGCTCCTATCTCCAACACACTGTCTTCTTTTGTAATCGGCATTGATTGTACAATATTCTCCCTGACATTTGAAAAATGATACAAAATCGCCCAGGATTTTCGCTCTGCTATCACACGATTATACTCGGAAACCGGAACATTTTTTGCTATATCCAGCATTTCATCTTCAATTTCG
>ENA-ORUB01004106-ORUB01004106.1-human-gut-metagenome-genome-assembly--contig:-NODE-4106-length-11569-cov-2.603005_pt1 | contig 11569 bp, 8 predicted proteins | sample MGYA00241918_ERZ509200 | MGnify/ENA primary metagenome ERZ509200 (study PRJEB26280, sample SAMEA2338853) | human gut metagenome | biome: human gut; feature: human-associated habitat; material: faeces... | reverse complement strand
GGAGACGCGGCAGGCGGCGGTGGGCAAGGCGCGGCGCAGACCGCGCAGATCAGAGCGGCGGATCGGGTTAAAACGCCGCGGACGATCAAGGTCTGGCGGGAGGAGCTGGGTAAGGCGGTGAAGGTCGATTTCGAGGAATACGTCGCCTGCGTGACCGCAAGCGAGATGCCAAATACCTTTGAGACAGAGGCGCTCAAGGCACAGTCGGTGGCGGCGCGGACCTTTGCGATGGCGAAGCTTCAAAAGTACGAAACCAAAAAGCCGAAGCATCACCCGAAGGCGCCGATCTGCGACACGACGCATTGTCAGGTCTACAAGACGGAAAAGGAACTGATCGCCTGCCACCCGGACGGCTGGGGAGACAGCGAAAACGGCTGGCCGAAGGTGCGGGCGGCGTGCAAGAGCACCGAAGGGCAACTGCTGTATTACGACGGCAAGCTGGTGATGCAGCCGTTGTTCTTCTCGTCGAGCGGCGGGCAGACGGAGAACTCCGAGGATGTATTTGTCAGCGCGGTGCCGTATCTAGTCAGTGTCTCCAGCCCTTATGAGGAAAACGCGACGCACCGCAACGAACAGAAGACCTTCACGCTCGCGGAGATGCAGAAGAAGCTGCAAAAAAGCTTTCCTAAGAAAGACTTCGGCAGGCTGACACAGAGCAACGTCAAGATCCTTTCGCGAACCGCAGGCGGACGTGTGGAACGCATGCAGGTCGGGGAAGAAAAGCTGAAGGGCACGCAGGTGCGCAGTGCGCTCGGTCTCAGCTCGGCGCTGTTCTCGATCAGTTTTGACGGGGCAAATATCGTGTTTACTTCCAGCGGCTCCGGGCATGGGGTCGGCATGAGCCAGTACGGTGCAAACGGCATGGCCAAAGAGGGCAATACTTACCGCGAGATTTTGCAGCATTACTACGCCGGAACTGCGGTCGGATGAGGGACTTGCGCATGGCTTTATGGTGATTGTGTGAATTTTTGCGGATTTGACAAATTTTGACCTTCGCGAAGCCTTTTCTAGGCGGAAATGACTTGCTTTTCGCGGGTTGATTATAATATAATAGAACGCAAGGAGAAACAAAACACTGCATGGAGAAAGGGAGAAGCATGGCAGATTTGAAATATTTGAACCGTTTGGCAAAGGATTATCCGAACATTATGGCGGCTTCGGCGGAGATCATCAATCTCAAGGCGATTTTGGCGCTGCCGAAGGGGACGGAGTATTTCCTAAGCGATCTGCACGGCGAGCACGAGGCATTTATCCATATGCTTAAGAGCGCGTCCGGTACAATCAAGGCGAAGATCGATGAGCATTACGGCAGCGTGCTTTCGGAGAAGGATCGCGATGACCTGGCGGCGCTGATTTACAACGCGGAGGCAGAGCTGGCGCGGCGCAAAAAATCAGAGAGAAATTACGATGATTGGTGCGCGACTGCAATCTATCGCTTGATTACGATCTGTAGATCGGTATCGACAAAATATACGCGTTCCCGCGTGCGCGGACGCTTGCCGAAATACATGGATTACAGCATCGACGAGCTGCTGCACGCAGACGATGAGGAAAACAAGATGCACTACTACAACCAGATCATCAATTCGATCGTGGAATGCGGTGTTGCTGAGGCATATATTATCCAATTGACGGAGACGATCAGCCGTCTTGCTGTCGACAAATTACATATCATCGGCGATATTTTTGACAGAGGTGCGCACCCGGACGAGATCATGGATTTCCTGATGGACTTTCACGATGTGGATTTTCAGTGGGGCAACCACGACATCGTGTGGATGGGCGCGGCGACCGGAAACTGGGCCTGCATCACCAATCTGCTGCGCATGAATATCAGCTACAACAATTTCGACATGCTGGAGGTCGGCTACGGCATCAATCTGCGGCCGCTGGCGTCGTTCGCCGAAAAGGTTTACGGCGATGATCCGTGCGAGTTTTTCAAACCGCATATTTTAGATAAAAACAAGTACGACCCGGTCGATGAGGAGTTGGCGGCGAAGATGCACAAGGCGATCGCGATCTGCCAGTTCAAGGTCGAGGGACAGCGCATCATGGCGCACCCGGAATACAAGCTCGACAAGCGTTTGCTGCTGGATAAGATCGACCTTGCGGCGGGCACTGTCGAGATCGAAGGTAAGGTCTGGCCGCTGCGGGACAAGCATTTCCCGACGCTCGACCCGGCACACCCATATGATCTGACTGCGGAAGAGGGCGAGCTGCTCAACGCGCTGGAGGCGTCTTTCCTGAATTCCGAAAAGCTGCAGCGGCACATTCGGTTCCTCTTCAGTCACGGCGCACTGTATACCAGAGTCAACGGCAATCTGCTCTATCACGGCTGCATTCCGACCGACGAAAACGGCGCGTTTGAAGAGGTGGAGCTGAACGGCGTCAAGCACAAGGGCAAGGCGCTGATGGATTATCTGGATGATCAGGTGCGCAAGGCATATTATGCCCCGCGCAAATCCGAGGAGACCGGACGTTCCGGCGACATCATGTGGTATCTGTGGCTGGGCGGCAATTCTCCACTCTTCGGCAAGGAAAAGATGACGACCTTCGAGCGGCTGTTCATCACGGACAAGGCAACGCACAAGGAGCCGACGCGCCCGTATTACAAGCTGATCAAGGAGCGCGCGTACTGCGAAAAGATCCTGGAAGAATTCGGACTTGACCCGCACAGAGGCAAGATCCTGAACGGGCATGTGCCGGTGAAGATCAAGGACGGCGAGTCCCCGATCAAGGGCGGCGGCATTCTGTACGTCATTGACGGCGGTATATCCAAGGCCTATCAGAAGCAGACAGGCATCGCTGGCTATACCTTTATTTTTAATTCGCGTTTCATGGCGCTGGCGGAGCACAAGCCATACAGCCCGCTACAGCCGGACGGCACGCAGGTGTTCCACTCACCGGTACAGAAAACAGTGGAGATTATCCCAGAGCGCCTTTTGATCATGGATACCGACCAGGGCGCGGTGCTGGCAGAAAAAGTAGACGATTTGACAGACTTAGTTGAGGCATTTAAGGAAGGTCTGATAAAAGAAGTGTATTAATGTAAGAGTCTCGCGTGCGCGGCAGCGCATGCGGGCGCTGCAATACCTTCGGGAGTCTGTGCAAATGTGAGGCATCGGACTGCCCGGGGGTATTTTGCTTTGGACGTTTTGCATGGGCTGGAAAAAAACGTAAGCAAAGTACGGTGCGCGAAAACAGACGAAACACAGAGGTGACAGATATGATCAATCCAAATATGACAGCATTAGGTAAGAGCAGCTCAGCGATCCGCGCGCTGGCAGCGTACGGCGCGAGGCGCAAGCAGGAGATCGGCGCGGAGCGGGTGTGTGACTACAGTCTCGGCAATCCCAATGTACCATGCCCGCAGGTGATTACGGACTGTATGCTCCGCCTGTTGGAGGAGGAGACGCCGGCCGCGCTGCATGCGTATACGGCTTCTGCGGGCAGCCTGGAAGCGCGGGCGGCAGTCGCGGGGTATGTGAACCGCACCTATGGGCTTGCGGCGGAGGCGGGGGATGTGTATATGACCGCCGGAGCCGCGGCATCACTGACGATTACCCTGCGGGCGGTGAGCGCCGCGGGGGAAGAGGTGATCGTGTTTACGCCGTACTTCCCGGAATACAAGGTGTTCATTGAGAATGGCGGCGCGGCGGTACGCGAGGTGCCGGTGCGTGCAGATGATTTTCAAATCGATTTTGCGGCGCTGGAGGCGGCTTTCTCTGAAAAGACGGCGGCGCTGATCGTAAACTCCCCGAACAATCCGACGGGCGCGATCCTCAGCGCAGAGACACTGGCGGCCTTGGGAGATTTTCTGCGGGGAAAGGAAGCACTTTACGGCAAGGAAATTTATCTGATCTCGGACGAGCCTTATCGTGAGATCGTCTACGATGGATGCAGGGCGGCGTTTCCGGCGGACTATTACGACGATACGATCATCTGCTATTCCTACAGCAAGTCGCTGTCGCTGCCGGGCGAGCGGATCGGCTACATTCTCGTTTCGCCGCGGGCGGGCAGTCGTGCAGATCTGTTTGCGGCGATCTGCGGGGCAGGACGGAGTCTCGGCTATGTCTGCGCACCGAGTCTTTTGCAGCGCGTGGTGGCGGAGAATCAGGGCGTGTGTGCGAATTTTGACGTTTACAAGGAGAACCGCAGTCTGCTGCTTGCGAATCTGCAAGCGTCCGGCTATTCGTTCATTCCGCCGGAGGGCGCTTTTTACCTGTTCCTTGCGGCACCGGACGGAGACGGAAATGCGTTTTCGGAGGCGGCAAAAAAATATGAGCTGCTGCTGACGCCCTCGGACAGCTTCGGCATGCCGGGCTATGTGCGGCTTTCGTACTGCATCAGCACCGAGGAGGTCTTGCGCTCGCTGCCGGCATTTCGGGCGCTGGCTGCGGATTATGGGATTTTGCCGGAGCAGCAATCGCACAGCAAGCAGAGCAAATAAAGGCGCAGCGAGTCTGCAGCAGTAGGAGAATATAGAAATGGAAGATTTGAAAAAGATCCGAGAAAAGATCACAGACATTGACAACCGGATGGCAGGGCTGTTCGAAGCGCGGATGCAGCAGGTCGCCAAGGTTGCGGAATATAAGCGGCAGAACGGGCTGCCGATCTACGATCCCAAGCGCGAGGCCGAGGTCATCGCTAAGGGAGAGGCGCGGGTCGAGAACCCGGAGATCAAGCCGTATTACGGGCAGTTTCTGCAGGATATGATGACGGTATCGCGTCGGTATCAGGCGCGACTTTTGGAGGGGCTGCGGGTCGCGTACTGCGGGACCGAGGGCGCGTTTGCACATATTGCGGCAAGCCGCATCTTCCCGATGGGGCAGAAGATCGCTTACAGCGGATTCCCGAAGGCTTATGAGGCGGTGGTCAGCGGCGCGTGCGACTGTGCGGTGCTGCCGGTCGAGAACAGCTTTGCAGGCGATGTGGACCAGGTTAACGATTTGATGTTTACAGGGCCGCTGCATATCAACGGCATGTATGATCTGGCTGTGACACATGACCTCTTGACGGTGCCGGGCGCGACGCTCGACGATATCCGGACGGTCGTCAGTCACCCGCAGGCTCTGTCGCAGTGTGCGAAGTTTATCCGCGAACACGATTTTGCAGAGGTGGAATACTCCAATACGGCGCTGGCTGCGGCTTATGTCCGCGAACAGAATGATAAGAGCATCGCGGCGATCGGCAGCGCAGAGTCCGCGAAAATGGCAGGGCTGTCGGTACTGGCGGCAGGCATCAACGATGATCGTTCGAATACGACGCGGTTTGCGGTCTTTTCGGCAGCGGACAGCCGGACCTCCGGCAATAACGGCAATACGTTCTTTTCATTGGTGTTTACGGCACGCAATGAGGCCGGGGCGCTGGCGGAGGCACTGCATATCATCGGACGGCATGGGTTCAACATGCGGACGCTGCGTTCGCGCCCGATGAAAGATCTTTTGTGGCAGTATTATTTCTATGTGGAGGCTGCCGGAGATATTTACAGCCCGAACGGACAAGCCTGTGTGGAAGAGATGAAAAGCTGCTGCGATAAGATTAAGATCGTCGGCGCATATAATGCGCTGAGTGCGCAGGCGGCGCCGGAGCCTACGGATGAAACGGCGGAAGCGGCAGGGATGGCTGCGGCTTCGGAAGCTGCGGGTGCGGACAATGCGGATGCGGCAAAGGAACAGGGGGAAAAGAGACAGGAGGCAAGGCTATGAAGCTCGACGTGAAGCTGGGGCGTGACAGCTATCCGATTCTGATTGCGCGGGGCATGCTCGCGGAGGCAGGTCAGTATTTGGCGCTGGCGCGCCGGGTGCTGGTGGTGACCGATGACGGCGTGCCGACGCAGTACGCCCGGCGGGTGCTGGACGCCTGCGAAGCCGCACACGGTGTCGGCGTGCTTGTTACCCTGCCGCAGGGCGAGGCGAGTAAGACACTTGCCAATTTTGAGATGCTCTGCCGCGTGATGCTGGAGAACGGGTTTACGCGCAAGGACTGCGTGGCGGCGGTCGGCGGCGGGGTCGTCGGTGATCTGGCGGGGTTTGCGGCAGCCTGCTATATGCGGGGCATCGACTTCTATAATATACCGACGACGCTGCTTTCGCAGGTGGATTCGTCGGTCGGCGGCAAGACGGCGGTCGATCTCGGCGGCATCAAGAATATCGTCGGGGCGTTTCACCAGCCTCGGGCGGTGCTGATCGATCCGGAGGTGCTAAAAACGCTGGATGCGCGGCAGTTTGCCTGCGGCGCGGCGGAGATCATCAAAATGGCGGCGACCTTTGACGAAGCATTTTTTGCGCGTATCGAGGCAAGCGGGATCCGCGGGTCCGAGGCGCAGCTCGAAGAGATCATCGCAAATGCACTGCGCATCAAGGCGCAGGTGGTAGAGGAGGACGAAAAGGAGCAGGGTCTGCGCAAGGCGCTGAATTTCGGGCACACGCTCGGACATGGCATGGAAAGCGTCTCCGGCAATCTGCTGCATGGGGAGTGCGTGGCGCTGGGCATGCTGCCGATGACGGAACCCGCACTGCGGGACAGACTGCGGCAGGTGCTGCAGCGGGAAGGTTTACCGACCGCCTGCAGGGAGGATGCCGCTGCTGTCTGCAGGGCCGCCATGCACGATAAGAAGGCGGACGGCGGCGCAGTGACGACGATTCGGGTGCGCCGCATCGGGTCGTTCTATACAGAGCCTGCTGACGAAGCGAGATTAAAACAGGATTACGAGGAGGTTTTCGGATGAAAAATACCTTTGGCAATACGATTAGCCTCACCTTATTTGGGGAGAGCCACGGACCGGCGATCGGCGCGGTGCTGGATGGCCTGCCGCCGGGGCTGGTGATCGATGAAAAATATATCGGCAATAAATTGCGGCAGCGGCGGGCGCAGGGCAAGATCTCGACGGCGCGTCAGGAGGAGGATCGCGTGGAATTTGTCAGCGGCGTCTTTGAGGGACGCACGACCGGTACGCCGCTCAGTCTCCTGATCCGCAATGAAAAGGCACACAGCGCGGATTACGGCGACGGGCGCAAGAGCCGTCCGGCACGCCCGTCGCACGCGGATTATACGGGCTTCTGCAAGTACGAGGGCTATGAGGACTATCGCGGCGGCGGTCATTTTTCGGGGCGTATCACCGCGCCGCTGGTGGCAGCGGGTGCGATTCTGGCACAAGCCCTAGAGGGACGCGGCATTTATATCGGCACGCATATTCTGCACGCGGCAGGCGTGGACGACCGCAGATTTGCGGACTATGCGAAGGAGTTTACTTATCTGGACAGCGCAGAGTTTCCGGTGCTGGACGCGGAAGCCGGCGCACTGATCCGCGGAGAAATCCTCAAGGCAGCGGCAGACGGCGACAGCATCGGCGGCATTTTGGAAACGGCGGTGACCGGGCTTCCGGCAGGGGTCGGGGAGCCTTGGTTTGATACGCTGGAGGGCATGCTTGCGCATGCGGTCTTTGCAATCCCGGCAGTCAAGGGAATCCAGTTCGGCGGTGGCTTCGCGCTGGCAGATCTGCGCGGCTCACAGGCCAACGATGCCTTTTATATGGATGCAGAGGGCGTGAAGACCAGAACAAACTACAGCGGCGGTATTCAGGGCGGTATTTCTAACGGTATGCCGATCGTCTTTGAGACGGTGGTCAAGCCGACCGCTTCGATCTTCAAAAAGCAGGAGACGATCGATCTGCTGCGCATGGAAAACACGACCTTCGAGCTGCAGGGCCGCCACGACCCGGCGATTTTTCACCGGGCAAGGCCTGTGGTGGACGCTGTGACAGCCATCGTGCTGGCGGATCTTTTGACGGCGCGTTTCGGTACGGATTACCTGCGGGCAGCGGACGGCGGTGCGCATGCAGCGGCAGGAGACAGCGCAAGCCGGGAACATAGCGGGAAAGCAGGCGAGGCGTTATGAAGATTTTAGTCATCAACGGACCGAATTTGAATCTTTTGGGACTGCGGGAGCCTACGCATTACGGGACGGAAAATTACGCGCAGCTTGTCGAAAAGCTTCATGCGCACTGCGAGAAGAAGCAGATCGAGGTCACCTGTTATCAGTCCAATCATGAGGGCGCGCTGGTCGACCGCATACAGGAGGCTTATTTTGAGGGGATGGATGGGATCGTCATCAATCCGGGCGCTTATACGCACACCAGCATTGCGATCCTCGATGCGGTCAAGGCGGTGCAGATTCCGACGGCAGAGGTGCATATCTCCAATGTGAAGGAGCGCGAGGATTTCCGTCAGGTCAGCTATATCCGGCAGGCCTGCTGTTTCACCGTCATGGGACATGGCACCGACGGTTATCTGGAGGCGATTGACTATCTGGCGCAAAACGGAGGCAAGGCATGAAGCTACAGATCAATCCGGGGACGGCGCGCGGCAGAGTCACCGCGCCGCCGTCCAAGAGTATGGCGCACCGCATGATGATCTGTGCGGGGCTTGCGGCTGGTACGTCCGTCCTGCAGGGAATCTCGGATTCGCAGGACATGCAGGCGACGCTGGACTGCCTGGCAGCGCTTGGCGCGCAGTGGCAGAAGGACGGCGAGACGGTGACGATCACCGGGATCGGCAGTGCGCGGACAGCTGTGCATGATGATGCGGGGGCTGCAGGCACGCAGACCGGGGAACCGGTTCTGCGCTGCCGCGAGAGCGGCAGTACGCTGCGCTTCTTTATCCCGATCTGCCTGCAGACCGGGCGGCGCACCCGGATGGTCGGTGCACCGCGGCTCATGGAGCGGCCGCTGCAGGTTTACGCGCAGCTTTGCAGGGAACGCGGTCTGCTTTTTGCACAGGAGGGGCAGACCTTGACCGTACAGGGTCCGCTGCCTGCCGGAAGCTACCGGCTGCGCGGCGATATTTCCAGCCAGTTTATCAGCGGTCTGCTCTTTGCACTGCCGCTATGCGAGGGGGACAGTACGGTGACGATCCTGCCGCCGATCGAAAGCCGCCCTTATATCGATATGACGCTGGCGGTACTCAAAACGTTCGGCGTGCGCGCCGCGTGGCAGGATGCGCAGACGCTGTATATTCCGGGCGGACAGCAGTATCATGCCTGTGATGCACAAGTGGAGGGGGATTTTTCCAATGCGGCTTTTTTCGGCATTCTGGATGCAATCCGACCCGAAAACCAGGTGCAGATCGACGGCTTGCCGCCTGCCGCGGACAGTCTGCAGGCGGATCGCGTCTATCCGGCGCTGCTGGCGCGGCTCGATACGCCAGCGCCTTATATCGACCTGACGGACTGCCCGGATCTTGGACCGATCCTGTTTGCTGCGGCGGCAGCCAAGCATGGCGGCAGGTTTGTCGGCACCAAACGACTCAAAATCAAGGAAAGTGACCGCGGTGCGGCGATGGCAGAGGAATTGCGCAAATGCGGCGTTTCTGTGACCGTCGGGGAGGACGAGATTCTGGTAGAACCATCGGCATCCGGACTTCAAGCGCCGACTGTGCCGCTCAGCGGACACAATGACCACCGTATCGTCATGTCGGCGGCAGTGCTTCTGACGCTGACCGGCGGCGTCATCGAGGGCGCGGAGGCAGTGAGCAAGAGCTTTCCGGACTTTTTTGATAAATTACAAGCTTTAGGAATTGAGGTAAAGAACATTGAAAATTGATAAAGATACCAACGTATTGATCGTGGGACTCGGCATGATCGGCGGCAGCTACGCCAAGGGTCTTGCCAAGCAGGGCATTCTCGCCAATGCGATCGATATCGACGAGGACACCATTCGCTATGCGAACGAGCATCATATCATCAATCAGGGCAGTACGACTGCGGATTCTAAGATGATCGGCGCGGCAGACGTGATCATCTCCGGTCTGTATCCATCGACGTTCCTGCAGTGGATGCGTGAAAAACAGTGGTTTTTTAAAAGCGGTGCGATCATCACCGACGTGACAGGCGTGAAAAGCTGCATTGTGCGCCAAATCCAGGATTTCCTGCGTGAGGACTGCGAGTTCATCGCCGCGCACCCGATGGCGGGCTGTGAGCGCCTGGGCATTGCGCATAGTGACGAGACGATTTTTTATCAGGCGAACTACGTCATGGTGCCGACCGAAAAGAACACCGAAAACGCCAAGGAGCTGTGCAGACAGATCGGCGACTTGCTCGGCTTTTCTAGGATTTCCGAGGTATCACCGGAGGAGCACGACGAGCTGATCGGTTTCGTTTCGCAGCTGACGCACTGCATCGCGATGTGCCTGATGACCTGCAATCACAACGAAAAGCTGGAGGACTACACCGGTGACTCGTTCCGCGATCTGACGCGTATCGCACGTATCGACGATCGTATGTGGAGTGAGCTGTTCCTGCTTAACAAGGACGCGCTGCTGCATCAGATGAAGCTGTTTACGATCGAGGTCGCGAAGCTGGAGCGCATGCTCATGGAGGGCGACGCGGAGGGTATTCGTGAGATGATGCGCAAGTCGACGGCAAGAAGAAAGCTGTTCGATAAGGAAAAGCCGGAGCCCGCAGGGGAAGCGCCGCATACCGAGGAAGCACAGACTGCCGATGCGGAAAAGGTGCAGAAGTAAAGGAAGAAGTTTGGAGGAAACAATATGAATATGGAATTCAGGCGCAAGCTGCCGATCCCGAAGGAGATCAAGGAGATGTATCCGATCAACGAGGCGTTTGCGCGTCTCAGAGAGCAAAAAGATAAGGAAGTCAAGGATATTCTGAGCGGACAGGACGACCGTCTGCTGCTTCTGGTGGGGCCTTGCTCCGCGGACAATGAGACTGCGGTGCTGGACTATCTGACGCGTCTGCGCAAGACGGCGGACGAGGTGGCAGAGCGTATCCTGATCGTGCCGCGTGTATACACCAGCAAGCCGCGTACGACGGGCATCGGCTACAAGGGCATGCTGCACCAACCGGATCCGGAGGGCAATGAGGATATGCTGAAGGGTATCATCGCGATCCGCGAGACCTATATCCGCGCGATGGAGGAAACCGGATTTTTCTGTGCGGACGAGCTGCTGTATCCGGAAAATCACCGGTATCTCTCGGATTTGTTGCTCTATGTGGCGATCGGCGCACGTTCGGTCGAGAATCAGGGACATCGTCTGACGGCCAGCGGGCTGGATGTCGCGGTGGGCATGAAAAACCCGACCAGCGGCGATTTTTCTGTCATGATGAATTCGATTACGGCGGCACAGAGCTCGCATATGTTCATCTATCGTAACTGGGAGGTCGTCAGCAAGGGCAACCCGTATGCGCACGCGATCCTCAGGGGCTATATGAACAAGAAGGGGCAGTCGCTGCCGAACTATCACTATGAGGATCTCAAGCTGGTCTGCGACATGTACCACAAGGCAGAGCTTCAAAATCCGGCGATCATCGTGGACGTCAATCATGCGAACTCCGGCAAGAAGTTCCTCGAGCAGATCCGCATCTCCAAGGAGGTGCTGCAGTCTCGTACATTCAGTGAGGACGTGCACGATATGGTCAAGGGTCTGATGATCGAGAGCTATCTCGAGGACGGCAGCCAGCCGGTCAACGGCACCGTTTACGGACAGTCCATTACCGACCCGTGTCTCGGCTGGGATAAGACAGAGCGCTTGATTCACGAGCTGGCAGAGATGGT
>ENA-ORUB01004100-ORUB01004100.1-human-gut-metagenome-genome-assembly--contig:-NODE-4100-length-11585-cov-2.376149_pt1 | contig 11585 bp, 8 predicted proteins | sample MGYA00241918_ERZ509200 | MGnify/ENA primary metagenome ERZ509200 (study PRJEB26280, sample SAMEA2338853) | human gut metagenome | biome: human gut; feature: human-associated habitat; material: faeces... | reverse complement strand
TCATTCCTATCACTCCTACTATTCCGCCATCAAGTTCAAGTGGAAGATTGATTCCTTTTTTTATGCCTTTTGATAAATCATCTTCATCAATATAATATTCCTCAAGATTTTCAGATATAATCTTATACGCACCATAATGAAAATCCCCTATTCTGGATTTATCACGACTTGCAATTATATGTCCTGTCTCGTCCATAAGATTAATATTCTGTTTAACAAGTTTTGAAATTTCTTCAACAATCTGAGTTGCAGAATTCTTTGATATATGCATAACACGTACCTCCTCTTTGATAAGGATGTGACGGAATCCGTCACATATTCTTTCTATATATTATTGTACCATACATTTTATATCATTAAAATTTCTTTATAAAATCTTTCAACTTACCTCTGACATTGTGTTGTATGCGATTGTCATATCATACAAATTTATGAATAAATCAGATATTCAGGATTCATAATATTAATTAATAATTATGAATCAAAAAGGAGTATTATATGAGTAATAATATGGATCTTGGATACGATATGTTCTGCTATCAATGTGAACAGACAGCCGGCGGAAAAGGCTGCACTAAACTCGGCGTATGCGGAAAGACACCAGAAATAGCCAATCTTCAGGATTTGCTTATATATCAGCTGAAAGGTATCAGCTTCTATGCCAGACATATTCTGGATTCAGGACTTAATGTTGACAAATCTGTTGTCAGCTTTATTGAGAATTGTCTTTTTACCACTCTTACCAATGTTAATTTCAATGTAGATGACCATGTCCATCTTCTTAAACAATCCCAGGACATCAAGAATAATCTGAAAAATATAGTAGGAACAACTGATTATATTACCCCATCTGCTGCATACGAACTGCCAGAAACTAAAGCTGATATGCTGCGTGACGCGCCAATGGCAGGTATTATGTACGACAAAACTCTGGATCCTGATATCCGCTCATTAAGGCAGACTATTCTTTATGGTCTTAAAGGAATAAGCGCCTACGGTCATCAGGCAAGGGAACTTTCATACTATAGTGATAATGTTGACAATTTCTATATCATTGCACTCGAAGCAATAACAGATAACACCCTGACTGTCGAAGAACTTATCCGTCTGACTCTTAAAACAGGTGATATGGCTATTGAGATAATGAAAAAACTTGATGAAGCGAACACAACCATATATGGTAATCCATCACCACACTCGGTCAACGTTCACATTAAGAAAGGTCCCTTCATCATTGTTTCCGGTCATGACCTTAAAGACCTTGAAATGCTTCTTAAACAGACCGAAGGACTTGGCATTAATATATATACCCACGGGGAAATGCTCCCTTCCCATGGTTATGAAGGTCTTAAAAAATATAAGCATCTTGCAGGTAATTTTGGCGGCGCATGGCAGGACCAGCAGAAACAGTTTGATAATCTTCCCGGCTGTATCCTTATGACAACCAATTGTCTCATGCGTCCAAGAGACACATATAAAGACCGTATATATTCTACTAATGTTGTAGGATGGGATGGCATAAAATATATAGAAAAGAAGCCTGACGGTGAAAAGGATTTTTCTGAAATCATAAAACAGTCTCTTGAACTTGGAGGCTTTACCGAAGAGCAGGAAGCAAAAGAAATTCTAGTAGGATTCGGACATGAAGCTGCTCTGTCTCATGCAGTTGAACTTGTTGAAGCGGTAAAATCAAAACAGATACGACATTTTTTTCTGATTGGTGGCTGTGATGGTGCAAGACCTGGCAGAAGTTATTTTACTGATTTTGCCACTATGGTTCCTGATGACTGCATGATTCTCACTCTTGCATGTGGCAAATATCGTTTCAATAAGCTTGATTTCGGCACAGTTGCCGGACTTCCAAGGCTTCTTGATATCGGACAGTGTAATGATGTATATTCTGCTATTCTTATTGCCAATGCCCTTTCAGATGCATTTGGTACAGATGTCAATGGACTTCCTTTATCTCTTATTGTTTCATGGTATGAGCAGAAGGCTGTTGCAGACCTTCTTGCCCTGTTAAGCCTTGGCATTAAGAATATTTATCTCGGTCCGACACTTCCAGCATTCTTCAGCCCTAATGTATTGCAGTACCTTGTAGACACTTTCCAGTTAAGACTTATAAGCAATCCGGAAGATGACATTAAGACATGTCTTGGACAGGCTGTTTAAATGTTTCTCCTAAAAAGGCTGCCACAAAGTGACAGCCTTACATACCTCATTAACATTCTTATAATTCCGCCAGTCCGGCAAGTGCAACATATTTTTCTGATACTGTAAACCATGTAGGGAAATCTGTTATTCCTGACTGTGGCAGATTGAATATCCGCTGGAACTCCTTAACCGCTGCTGCCGTCTGCTCACCATATATTCCATCAGTACTTAGGACCGGAATAGAATTATAATACTCCCCTATAAGGTTAAGCTGTTCCTGAAGCTGTCTTACCTTCTGCCCTGATGAACCTATATCAAGATTAGTTCCCGGCCATGAATAAGGAATTCCGCTTATCTGTTCTGCAGCATTAATATACACATCCTGACCATAATAATATCTTAATATATCAATCGATGAATAATTCTGATCTCCCAGATACTTGCTTCCCCACTGTGAAAGCCTGTTAGGACATGTCACTCTCTTTCCATCACAATACTGTGTAAGTATTGGCTGCTTTACATTAGGTCTTGATATGTAATTGTCAAATATATCATCTACTACCTGTGATATACTTTCGAACACATTTCTTCCATTAACCCATTTCTGGTCATATGCAGTTGATGAAGTTATTGTAAAATCATAAAATTTGTTTCTGTACCATTCTGTATATACCCGGTTTAATGTAAATGACATAATAGCAAGCACATTTGCCTCAATTGTCTGCCTCGGCCATGTTGAATATATCTCAGAGCTTGCTACATTCTTAATATAATCCTTATAAGTAACATAATAATTATCTGCCTCAGTATCTTTAGGAGGTCCGTCATGTACAACTACAATTTCAGGAACAACAACTCTGTCAAGCACAATTTCACCCGACTGTCCCATAGGCTTAATCTCTTCTTCATCAATCTTAGGTGGGTAATCTCCATATAATGTGTTAACAGGTATGACTATATTATTCTGTGAATTATCCCTTGCAGACATCTTTACATTCTGAATGCTTAGCTCCCCCGAAAACATATCACTGCCTGATATATTTACATTATCAAATCCTGGCGCACTTACAGCTATGTCATACTCTGAAAATGGCTGCCTGTTCCCCGGTTCCATGCTATATTCAATTGGAGGCGTTCTTAAGTCATTAAATATACTTATCCCGTCTCCGTCTGTACCACTTTCTCCTATTATATTATCAGGATTTCCTGTATACGACAGTCTTACAGCCGCTCCTTTAATTGGCACATTTTCTTCATTGACAACACTTACCTTCAATCGGCCTTTATCAATATTATTTTCTGGCACTTCAAATGTATGTACATATCCAACGTTCATAATCTGTCCTCTTTCTCATCTTAAGATAAATATATGTGACAGGTACGCTTATTATGTCTTTTGCATACAATAATATGATTAATGTTATCGGAGATATTATGGCTCAATATAAGATAGCTGTAGATGCCGGACACGGCGGTAGCGACTATGGTGCAACATATAATGGCAGAGCTGAGAAAGATGACAACTTAAAGCTCGCTCTTGCCGTAGGTGATATATTAGAAAAAAATGGTATTGACGTTGTGTACACCCGTACTACTGATGAATATGAGACACCTTTTAAAAAAGCGACTGATGCCAATGATGCTAAGGCTGATTATTTTGTTTCAATCCACAGAAATTCATCCCCTACGCCTAACCAGTACACAGGCGTGGAAACTCTTGTTTACAATAATTCCGGTATTAAATCACAGATGGCTGCCAATATCAATTCTGAGCTGGAAAAGGCTGGCTTTAAAAATCTTGGAATTACCGAACGTCCTAACCTTGTTGTACTCAAACGGACAAAAATGCCTGCCGTTCTTGTAGAAGCCAGCTTTATTAACAACGATAAAGATAATGAAACATTTGATAAGAACTTTAACCAGATTGCAAATGGAATCGCAGATGGTATTCTTAGGACCCTTGGAATTAAACCAAAGACTAATAATACTACTGCACAGACTGCCTCAGGCGAAGTCCCATCAGTGAAATCAGATTCTGCCAAATCCGCTGAAATCATGCCTGCAGCATGCGAAAAAAAGCCTGCACCTCCTGCTAAACCATCATGTAACTGTGATGATGACCTCTCTCCTGAGCCACTTTATCGTGTTCAGGTTGGTGCCTACCGCAATAAAAATAATGCAGACCGCATGCTTAATTCCCTGCTTATTGAAGGATTCCCAGCTTTTATCATATATGAAAACGACTATTATAAAGTTCAGGTTGGTGCTTTCAGACAGCTTTCAAACGCCATTAAAATGGAGCAGAAGCTGCGTAAATTCCGCTACAACACCTACATTGTATACTCATAATTATAAAATCAGCACCAGACTGAATATTTTCAATCTGGTGCCTGATTTTAACTATAGCAATTAGTTTTCTTCTGAATTTGGAACTAAATTCTTCACTTCTGCTTCTTCACTTGCAGCAGCGCTCATTCCTTCCGGAAATCCAGTAAAATTTACATTCTTAGTAGTCTTTGCATCATATGTATTAGCCTTCATGACTTCTGTAAGGTCAAAGCCTGTAGTCTCTTTGATACTCTCTATAGTCTTTGCAAGTACTGATGGCACATTACCGCTAAATGTTCCCACACCATTTTCACCAGAACCACCGTCAATAATTGTAACCTTATCAATGCTTTCAAGTGGTTTAGCTATTGCCTCAGCCATCTCTGGAAGAACTTTAATAATCATCTCTGTCATTGCTGCTTTACCATATTTCGCCATAGCTTCTGCTTTCTTCTCCATAGCTTCCGCCTCAGCAAGACCTTTGGCCTTAATACTTTCAGCATCAGCCATACCTTTTGCTTTAATGGCCTCAGCTTCAGCAATTCCCTGTGCCTTTACCGCTTCGGCTTCCTGTTCTTTTGCGAATCTGTCAGCCTCTGCCTGTGCTTTCTTAGCTTCTGCCTGCTTCTGTATTTCAAACTGCTTTGCTTCTGCTTCCTTCTGTCTCTGATAAAGCTGTGCATCAGCCTTCTGCTGTGCAGCGTATTTCTCTGCTTCTGCCTGTTTACGGATATCAGCATCAAGTGTCTTTTCCTTAACAGCAATCTCTTTTTCCCTTAATTCAATTTCCTTCTCCTGCTTTGCTATATTAGCATTTGCAGTTGTAATTTCGATTGTTTTTCTCTGTTCCTGCTGTTGGATTTCATATGCAGCATCCGCCTCAGCCTTCTTGACATCAGCAGTTTTCTTTAATTCCTGCTTTTTAATTTCGAGTTCATTATTTCTTTCTGCAATTGCTGTCTCTGCTTCAATTCTTGCATCATTAGCCTGCTTGGTTGCATTAGCCTTTGCAACAGCTATATCTCTTTCAGACTCAGCTCTTGATATCTGTGCCGACTTGCTGATACTTACAACCCTGTCAATACCAAGATTTTCAATAACATTACCCTCATCAGTAACATTCTGGACATTAAAGCTTACAATTTCAAGACCCATTCTTGCCATATCCGGTGCAGCATTCTCCTGTACCTTCTCAGCAAACATTTTTCTGTCCTGAACAATATCTTCAAGTCTCATCTGTCCTATAATTTCACGGACATTACCTTCTAACACATCCCCTACAGAATTTCTAATATAATCTTCATTCTTATTTAGGAAATTGCTGGCTGCTTTTTCAAGCATTTCTGTTGTTGAACCAACCTTAATCTTAACGGCTGAATCAATATTAACATTAATATACTCATTAGTAGGAACTGATTCCTTAGTCTTTACATCTACTGAAATCATTTTAAGTTCCAGTCTGTCAACTCTCTGTAAAAATGGTATTCTTAATGCTGATTTACCAATTACAAACTTTGGATGTTTTCTAAGACCTGAAACAATCAATGCCCTGTCTGTTGGTGCTTTAATATAACTTGCAAATATAAATATAATCAGCAAAACTATTATAATACCTATAACAATTGCTATTTCCATATTATCCCCCATATTATCTTAGTGAATCATTTTATTATTTCATTAGTAATTTAATTACCTGACAATGCTACTGAAAATAACTGCTTATAAAGATCATCGCTTATTATCTTTTTGAATACAGCAGAATTCTTGACAAACTCTGTCACAAGTGCTGTCTGCTGTGCAGATGTCATCTTGTCTACATTCACAGGCTTAGGAAAACTTGATGAAGAATACTTCATTGAGCTGAACTCTTTCTGTGAATAGTCTCCTGTAATCTTCATATTAGCTTTAACATCTTCTGTATTCATATCAATAGACATTTCATTAATATTCACATTACTTCCCGATAATGAACAATCCAGCTTCATCTTCATGTATTCATTTCCATTTTTTGCATCAACAATTACAGATGATCTGTTATCTGAATTATGTATTGTGAATTTAGTATTAAAGTTATCAGCAGCTGCTTCAATAACAACATAATCAGAAATATTATCTTTTCCTACAAAAGAAATTGCTATTTCTCCATTTGAATATTCATCAATATCAGATACATCGACTGAAACTCTTACTATTTTATCATCCTTATTAACATACATTGAAAAAGTTACAGGATCCATTCCCTGAATTGATGAAGCAATTTCTTTCTTAAGGCTGTCCTGTGTTACACCAGCAATAGTAAGCATTGACATATATGCTGATGTTGCTGAATCTGCGTATAAAGCATCAATTGCAGTATCAACACCGACCTTAATGGCATTTTCTGTAACTGTTACACTATATTCTGTAACTTCGATATCACCATTATCTGACTTATATGTAAGGCTTTCATTCTGACCATACTGACATTCATCTGCAAATGCATCAATTCCCTTAGCTAATGCTCTGGCTGCTGCCTTTGCCGGCTCTTTATACTGTGAAAGATTACCTGAATTTAATGCTGACAGATAACCTGATATATCACTCATATCAAATGGGTAACCAAATGAAGAATCTATATCTGTATCATTAACAATCTGATTCACTGACATACTGAATGTCTCTGTAAATAATTCAGGAATCTTAAAGTACACTGTAGAACCATCTGTATAGAATGAAACTGTAAGTAACTCTGCATTACCATTCTGAAGCTTTAAATCTCCTGCAGCCTTCTGCATCGAAGTATCTGCCTGAATATCATACTTAACTGAATCAGCTTTGACATACTTGCTATATGACTCACCATTAACAGTCATGTTATCAAACTTAAATGTTCCGGAAAACTCTGTTTTGTCTGATATTGAACCAGCACCTAAATTATTAAACAAATTATCCACAGAATCTTCCAGTGATGCCCCTACATTTTTAATTGCAGTTACAGCATTCTTTGTAGGTGATAATTCTTTCTTCAGCTTAGGAAGTACAACTATAACAACTGCTGTTATTATAGCTACAAGCACAACTAATATTGCAACAACCAATGGCCATTTCTTCTTTTTCTTCTTAGGCTGTGGCTGCATAGGAGGTGCTTCCTGATATCTTGGTACATCTACATTCACTGGTGGAACTGCCCCTGACTGTGGCTGTGTTCCAAACTGCTGCTGTGCAACCGGCTCACTCTGTACCGTCTGTGGAGCCGGTTCGTTCTGTACAGGTGTTTCCTGTACTGGCTGTGGATTTAAAGGATTTCCACACTTTGGACAAAACTTAGCTGTCCCTGCATTATATCCGCATTTTGTGCAAAACATAACATTTCTCCCCTCTCTTGTTTTTTAATTATAGTATCAAATAAAATGTATATTTTCAATGAAAAAAATATGCCACAAACTGCTCTTTCATATCCGTTTCTGCACGATTCAAAACATAATTTACATTTTACAGTACTTTTTAAATTCGTAGCACAAATCAAAGTATGTGTGTTCCTCACTCATCTGTGTAACTTTCCATTCTGGCATCTTATCCAGATTAGGAAAATGTGCATCTGCATCATACTTATAATCAACACTCGTTATGTGTGCCACATCGCAATATGGAAGAAACTGTTCAAATACAGATTCTCCACCGATTACATATATATCCTCTGACTTATATGATGCAACCTTTTCAAGTGCCTCTTCTACTGAATGCACTACAACAGCTCCATCCTTCTTATATGACAAATCACTAGTAAGCACTACATTATATCTGTCTATAAGAGCTGTTCTGTCCGTAATCTGCTCATATGTCTTTCTTCCCATTATTGCAGCTTTTCCAGCTGTTTCCATTCGGAAAAGCTTAATATCTTCCGGAATATTAACAAGAAGATGTCCCTGTTTTCCTATTGACCAGTTCTTATCTACTGTTGCTATCAGATTCATAATTACAACTTCCCTTCTATCTCCTTAGGAACATAGGCAAGCACCTTAATTCCGTCTTCTGTGTACTCTTCACTTTCAAGCTGTCCGAACTGTCTTATAAGCTGTATCTTACCTGCTTCGCTGTAAGAAAATACTCTTTCAATTCTTATTCTGCTCTTAAGAATAATTTCCTGTAAGCACTCTTTAAATGCTTCAAGGCCATTGCCTCTTACGGCAGATATATTGTATGTGTAGTCTGCATGCAAATCCTTAGCTGCCGGCTTCTCCGGTAAAACATCACATTTATTAAACAATGTAACAACAGGCTTTCCTTCAACACCTAACTGCTTAAGTGTTGCATATACTGTTGACATCTGCTGTTCATAGTCTGGGTTGGATACATCAACAACATGCACTATAATGTCTGCATACTTTGCCTCTTCAAGAGTACTCTTGAATGCTTCAATAAGATTATGTGGAAGCTTTCTTATAAATCCGACTGTATCAGTAAGCAACACTTTCTCTCCATTAGAAAGTTCCATACTTCTTGTTGTAGGGTCAAGTGTTGCAAAAAGCTTGTCCTCCGACAGCACACCCGCATCAGTAAGCTTGTTAAGAAGTGTTGATTTGCCGGCATTAGTATATCCAACTATAGCCGCAACAGGTGTTGATGTCTTAGCTCTTTTGCTTCTCTGGACATCTCTGTGTTCCTTCATATCCTTAAGGTCTGCTGAGAGCTTTGATATTCTGTCCCTTATAAGTCGTCTGTCTGTCTCAATCTTTTTCTCACCGGGACCTCTTGTTCCTATTCCGCCACCAAGTCTCGACATTGATGTTCCGAAACCCGCAAGTCTTATTGAATGGTACTTTAACTGTGCCATCTCAACCTGAATCTTACCTTCACTTGATGTAGCTCTTGCCGCAAATATGTCAAGAATAACCATTGTTCTATCCATTACCTTGATTCCAAGCTCATCCTCAAGATTCTTAAACTGGGCAGGACTTAATTCATCATCACATATAATTCCCGTAGCATCAAGCTCATCAATCATAAGTCTTAATTCTTCAATCTTACCTTTGCCAATATATGTTGCAGGGTGAAAGTTATCTCTTGTCTGAATCATTCTTCCAACTGTCTGCGCGCCTGCTGTCTTAGCAAGCTCTCCAAGCTCATCAAGAGAGCGTTCTGTATCATCATCTGTATCAAATGCCACTCCAACCAGAATAACTCTCTCGATAATCTCATCTGTCTCATAAACTGCCATATATATATTTCCTTTTACTTTTTATTTCTTTCTGATATATAGTCACTAAGATAGTCTGTTACTTCTTTCTCAGTTGCCATTGACATAACCTTATCTGTTACAAGTCCGGCTTCTTTAATTGACCAGTCTGCAATTGTCTTTCTCGTCTCTAATACCTTTCCTGTTGATACTGAAAATTCATCCAGACCAAATGATAAAAGTATCGGAGCCATTAAAGCATTTGCAGCTGCCTCACCACACATTCCGGCTTCAATACCTGCATTATGGGCACATTCTATTATCCTTCTTATAAGCCTTAATACTGCCGGATTAAATGCGGAATACAGATATGCCACATTTTCATTGCATCTGTCTACTGCAATAGTATACTGTGTAAGGTCATTAGTACCAATTGAAAAGAAATCAGCCTCCTTTGCTAATGTATCTGCCATAACAGCAGCTGCCGGAGTTTCAATCATAATGCCTGTCTGGATATTCTTATCATAATTAATTCCGTTACGGTCAAGGTCGCTGCATATCTTCTTAATCAGCTCTTTCACCTGTCTTACTTCATTAACTGATGTAATCATAGGTATCATAATTCTTATAGAGCCATATGCACTTGCCCTTAGAATTGCACGAAGCTGTGTTGTAAATATATCAACTCTGTCAAGGCAGAATCTTATTGCACGGTATCCTAAAAATGGATTAGCCTCTTTGGTAAGTCCCATATAAGGAATATCCTTATCTCCACCAATATCAAGTGTTCTTATTGTAAGTGGCATGCCTTTTGTCAGCACTGCTGCCTTCTTATATTCCTCAAACTGTTCCTCCTCTGTCGGCAGCGCATTCTTATTAAGAAAGAGAAACTCCGTCCTGAAAAGTCCCACGCCTTCAGCTCCGTCCTTAAGTGCCTTGGCTGCTTCATCAGCTCCACCAATATTGGCAGCAAGCATAACCTTCTTTCCATCAGCTGTCTCTGTGCTTTTATTAATAAAGGTCTTTAATTCCTCAATATGTTCTTCATATTTTTTCTTTTTCTTCTCATATATAGAAAGTGTACGCGGTGTCGGATTAATAAAAACTTCTCCATAAGCTCCATCTATTATTATAGGATCTCCATCTTTTACTTTCTGAAGTATTCCCTTCACACTAAGTACTGCCGGAATCTCAAGTGCTCTTGCAAGAATTGAAGCATGCGCCGTATCGCCACCCTTTTCAGCTATAATACCTGCAACATGTGCTATGTCCATAGAAGCTGTCATCGATGGCTTAATCTCATCTGCAACAATAACAGTATTATCCGGAAGATTAGTAAGGTCAAATGCTTTCGTTCCCTGCAATATCTGTATCATTCTTTCTCTCATATCCTGAATATCAGTAACACGCTGCTGCATATCAGGATTATCCATTGAAGAAAACAATTGAATCAGCTTATTACACACATCATCAAAAGCTGCTTCTGCACATATATGACTATTATCAATTGCAGCAACAACTTCATTCTCTGTTGTTATATCTCTTGCAAGATATATCTGATTCTTAAGCACCAGTGCATCCTTGTCACACTCACCAAGTTTTTTCTCCAGTTCAGACAATAATTCTTCCGTCTGCTCTATAAATGTTTTTCTGGCCTCAAAGAATCTTTTCTTCTCTTCTTCGGCATTATAATGCGTTCCCCTGTTTACAACAGCACTGGCATTATAAACAATAAGAACATGTCCTATGCCAATTCCTCTTGAAGTTCCTATTCCTCTTTCCATACATATGCCCCCATTCTACTGATTAAACACATACCTTATCATGTTAACAATAGTTTCCGATGTATCTCTCGAATATATTGTCTCCCTTGCAAGCACCGGATTGTCAGTAATGATCCCATCTACGCCTTTGTTAGTCAGATTCTTGATTGACTCTTTATTATTTA
>ENA-ORUB01004098-ORUB01004098.1-human-gut-metagenome-genome-assembly--contig:-NODE-4098-length-11586-cov-3.589021_pt1 | contig 11586 bp, 7 predicted proteins | sample MGYA00241918_ERZ509200 | MGnify/ENA primary metagenome ERZ509200 (study PRJEB26280, sample SAMEA2338853) | human gut metagenome | biome: human gut; feature: human-associated habitat; material: faeces... | reverse complement strand
TCAGGTTCTAGTGGGCATTGCGCCCGTGCAGGTTCAAGTCCTGTCATCCGCAGTATTGCGGAGGAGACCATCGAGAAAATCGGTGGTCTTTTTTATGTTCTTATAGTTGATAGGAGAATGGGAGAGAAATGTTGACGATTGCAATGATGTAAGAGGAATTTCTTTACTTCTATGGAGTTTAAATCTATAATAGTAATGAATTTACAATAATAAAATAAAAGAATTGTGCAACTTACTTGGAGGACGATTTTATGAGAAAGGTTAAGAGTGTTGTGCTGGTTGTTTTTATGCTACTGGCAACGAGTACAATAGCAAATGCTGATTCTGGTGTTAAAATTAAAGTGAACGGTGAGTTAATAGCAAATGCGGATGCGGTTATCCAAAATGGCACGACTTTACTTCCGGTTCGTGGAATAGGCGTTGCTTTAGGAAGTGATGTAACATGGGATAATGCAACAAAAACAGCGACTGTTGAGAAAGATGATACGAAGGTAGTTGTACCTATTGGAGAAAGATATATTCTTGTGAATGGACAGGCTAAGAATTTGGTTGTTGTTGCACAAGTGATTAATGGACGAACATATCTTCCGCTGCGAGTTATGGGAGAAGCTCTAAATTGTAATATCAACTGGGATGGTGCGACGAGAACGGTTGAAATCAGTAATAATAGTAAAAATAAAGACCTGTTTGAAGTAGATGATAGTGTGGAACCGGGACCGTTCTTTTTAGAAGATAGGATTTATTTAACAGAAGGAGAAACAGTTCCTGTTCGTGTATATAATGGTGGGTTAATTAAATATTCTGGAGATAGCATTAGTTGTGAATGGGGAGTACACAATAATGAAAATGTTATTATGGTTGAGGGTTTACATAAAGGGAATAGCACTTTAACATTATCAAATGGTATTAAGTCTGCAAAGATTACAGTTTCGGTTGTGGGTGATACAGAGACTAATTATTTACAGCAGAAATCAAAAAGAGTTGCAGAAGGTTATGATATTCAATCAAAACAAGAAACTTTAATTGCAACAGAGGAACGAAGCAAAGAAAAGTATGGAATTAAACTGGAAAGTATTTATGAAAAGAACTACATTGAGAAGGACGATGTTTTAGTTATTCCGATAGATTCCAAAATTCCTTTGACGGGTACATTTTATTTAAATATGAGTGGTGATGCACATATTTGGCCTACAATGGGAAAATATGATAATAGACCAGCGTTGTTTATTAAAGGCATCCAACAGACAAGTACAAATATAATACTGAGATATATTAACGATAATACAAACACTTTGGATTTTGAAAAAATTGAGTGGGCTGGAGAGCCGAAGTTGATTTGGGAACGAGAAGATGTTAGAACAACGATAGACTCGAATAGAGTAGATACAGCAGTTTGGGAATTTGAAATTCGTGTTGTAAATGGTAACAATAAAGAATTAAAGAAACAGAATGAAGAAAGATTGTCAAATGGGATTTCTTATGATTTATATTTAAAAGAACAGGAAGAACAATAAGATCTACATATCAGAGAAGATCCTGTTTTTAGCGAGAAGAGGGAAGATGAAAGAAATTTCAATTATGTAGGCGTGTCTGTCTTGTTTTTCTTTATACCCTTTTGGGGCAGAAGGGAAGGGACTTTGAAAAGAGAAACATTATTGCTCTTATCTCGGAGGTGGAGGTTCTGGAACCATAATGAAATGAGTATCGAGTCTTCCTTACTTTTTAGCATAAATGAAAAGTAAGGAAGACTGTTTTATTTTGCTAAGGCGGTTCTAAATGGGCGCAAACAGTAGTTCAACAGCTGAGATTTTAGCGTTAATCATCTGTTTCCGTTCTTTTGAAGATGAGATGTTTTATGTATTTTTTTGTGAACAAATTTCAAAAAAGGTGTTGACAAACTCTTTTTGATACGGTATTATAGTCAAGCACACTAAGTTGTGCGGATGTGGCGGAACTGGCAGACGCGCTAGATTCAGGTTCTAGTGGGCATTGCGCCCGTGCAGGTTCAAGTCCTGTCATCCGCAGTAATTGCGGAAAAGACCATCGAGAAATCGATGGTCTTTTTTTATGCCGGCAGAATAAGACGGGCCTTTAACGGCTGCCTGAAATAGGAATGTAGTGCATACCACCGGTTTATCAGTGTCTGTGATTTGTCAGCTGTTGCAGCCGTTTTTCTGCATGAAGAAATAATGCTGCTGCTTCAGATAATCTCTGGCGTAGTCCAGAGCTTCTCCGAAACGCAGGAAATGCACGATTTCCCGTTCTCGCAGGAAGCGCAGTGGCGCGAGCACATCGGGGTCATCCGTCAGGTCGATGAGATATTCGTAGGTGCTGCGCGCTTTTTGCTCTGCTGCGATGGCGTAAGTGCAAAGAAAAAGGCAGGGGAATCAAAGGATTCCCTTGCCTTTTTGAATTTTGCGATTATTCGGTGGTAGGATTCCCGGTGTTATCGGAATCCCCGCCTGCCGTATTGCAGACAGTTATGCTATCCCCTACCTTGACCCACGTATCCGTGTCATCAACCTGAACCCAAACAGCATAGGTACCTGCTGTGACATTGTCGAATGTTGCCGTATAGCACCTGATGGGTATACGGTACTCGTACTTTTGGCTGCCGGATAGGGCGAAGTAGTAATGCTGCTCTTTACTTTCCGTATTGCGCATATCTGTGCCGGAAATTGCATTATTGTCTTTGCCGTCGTAGGATGTTGTGCTCATTGGTACAAGAGCCACATTCAGAGTCTTACCCTCATTCAGAAACAGAACTTGGAGCGGCACTGTCACTGTTGTATCCGCAACGCTAGCTTTTTCGGCAAGAACCTTGGGTTGGTACACCCGCACATCCTCCGCTGTCAGCTTCAAGCCACCCTGCGGGATATACCAGCCGGCTGTTTTCCCCTCATTCGTGAGGGAAACTTTGTCGGACGGGATGGTAAATGTCACTGAGGTTGTTTTGTGGGGGTTCTTTTCCTCTCTATCGAAGCTATTCACTGCAACCGCAGGAAGCTGCTCCGATGTGACTGTCATGCCTAAAAATACAACAAAATTTGGTGGAGTGGTATCTGTTTCCGTAGTGGCTGATCCCACGGAGATAGAATCTTGAAACAATCCGGAATTGCTAGAATTGACGGTCTCTTCCGCGCTTATGTCTGCTTCATCGGACACTGTAATCACAGAAGCGGTTCCCGTGCCTTTCAGGCGAATATGGACATTAGCTTTATCTTTGCCGGAGGTAAGCAGTGTGGGTAATTCGTCTGCTTTGCTGACCGGTGCCCCGACTGTGCAGGTGTAAGTCGCAACCTCTTGGCCCAAGTTCACCGTGCTACCGTTGGAATCCGTATAATTTAGTGCCGTAACGGTCAGCTGTACGCTTTCCTGCACATATTTTACCCCTTGAGAAACATTCCTTTCGTCGTCGTTTGTCGGCAGCAGATAGATTTTGTCCGGATTCGCCAGTGCCTCGGCTTCCGAATTTGTGGTTCTATCCAACTGCACCCATGCCGCATTAAGTGCTGTCTGCTTTTATTTCCTTGTCAATCTCAGTGTACGACTCTATTCGTCCATACTGCACAATGGTGTCCGTTGGCAGTTGTTTCTTCGTTGCATTGTTTGCCACAACCGTAATGGTGGCTTTTGCGGTCAGTGTGCCGTTGCTGTAGGCGTAGCCCTCGGGGATTTTTACCGTCCCGACAAAGGTATAGCTGCCCGCGGTATTTCCATCGAAGGCACCATTTTTGATTTTCGCCGTAACATCCTTGATTTTCTTGTTATCCACCAACAGCGTTACCATGCTCGGCAGGGATTTTTTCGCCTCTGTCTCGTCCTTGAGGTCGCCGACATTCATCTGAATCTCACCGATGGGGTTCTTCAAACCGTTGATTGCAATCTTCGGTGTGGATGCTGTGCCACCACCACCACCACTGCTGCCGCCTGTGATGGTGGGCGCTTTTACCCCTGTGGCGGTTACCGTCTTTTTCACGCTTAGGCTGCTATCCAGCATTACGCCGTTTGCGCCGCCAGCGCCAGAGGCAGGAATTTTTGGGTAAAAGTGTGTCTTCCCATCTCGTTCCTCCTTTTCCGTGAAAATCATAAAATTCTAATTGTGATTTCACATTCGTTATAGCGGGAAAAATTCTTTTTGTATATCCTACTAAAGTAGGATTGGAAAAAATTTGTATATTATTTTAACAGGCGGATTCCTGCTTCGGGTTGCGTATAATCTCCATTTGTTGGGAAACACTAGCTTGCAAAAGGAAAAGAAGGGACGGTTGATTTATGAGCAACAATATGGATTTAGGCTATGAAATGTTTTGCTATCAATGCGAGCAGACGGCAAATGGTAAGGGCTGTACGAAGCTGGGCGTTTGCGGAAAAACGGCGGAGGTTGCCAATTTGCAGGATTTGCTGATTTTTCAAATTAAGGGTATCAGCTGTTACGGCAAGGCGTTGCTTGCGCAGGGGAAGGAGATTGACAAAAGCGTGATTCGCTTTATCGAAAATGTGCTGTTTACCACGCTGACGAATGTAAACTTTGATGAGGCGGTTCATGTGGAGCTGCTGAAGGAATCGCAGGAAATCAAGGATACGCTGAAAGGCATGACAGGGGAGATTGACAATCATACGGCACACGTTACCTATACCCTCCCCGAAACCAAAACCGAAATGCTCAAGGATGCACCCATGGCAGGCATTATGTATGAGGATTTAGATCCCGATATCCGCTCCTTGCGGCAGACGGTGCTGTATGGCTTGAAGGGCATCAGTGCCTACGGGCATCAGGCGAGGGAGCTGGGGTATTACAGTGACGAGGTGGACAATTTCTATATCGAGGCATTGGAGGCAATTACGGATGATACCCTGACGGTAGAGGAGCTGATTCGCTTGACGATGCGCACAGGCGAGATGGCGATTGCCGTTATGCAGAAGCTGGACGAGGCAAACACCGAGGTTTACGGCAATCCTTCTCCGCATACCGTTGATGTTCACATGAAAAAAGGTCCGTTTATCGTGGTTTCCGGGCATGATTTGAAGGACTTGGAAATGCTTTTGGAGCAGACGAAGGGCAAGGGCATCAATATTTATACGCATGGGGAAATGCTGCCCTGCCATGGCTACGAGGGCTTGAAAAAATATCCGCACTTGGTCGGGAATTTCGGCGGTGCGTGGCAGGATCAGCAAAAGCAGTTCGACAATCTGCCGGGGTGTATTTTGATGACAACCAACTGCCTGATGCGCCCGAGAGAAAGCTACAAGGACCGTATTTACAGCACGAATGTGGTCGGCTGGGAGGGCGTGAAATATATCGGCAAGAAGGAAAACGGCGAGAAGGATTTCAGCGAAATCATTGCGCAGGCGTTGGAATTGGGCGGCTATCCCGAGGATGAGGAGGCACATGAAATTTTGGTCGGCTTCGGGCATCATGCCACATTAGGCTATGCCGATAAAATCGTGGAGGCGGTCAAGAGCGGAAAGCTCAGACATTTCTTTTTGATTGGCGGCTGTGACGGCGCAAGGCCGGGGCGAAATTATTATACGGAATTTGCGAAAAAGGTGCCGCAGGATTGTATCATTTTAACCTTGGCGTGCGGCAAATACAGATTTAATAAGCTGGAGTTCGGCGAGGTGGCAAGTCTGCCGAGATTGCTTGATGTGGGGCAGTGCAACGATGCCTATTCCGCCATCCGCATTGCAACGGCTTTGGCAGATGCCTTTGGGACGGATGTGAACGGCTTGCCGCTGTCCATGATTCTTTCGTGGTATGAGCAGAAGGCGGTGGCGGTTTTGCTGGCACTCTTGAGCCTTGGCGTGAAGGGCATTTATTTGGGGCCGACACTGCCTGCATTTTTAAGCCCGAATGTGCTGCAGTATCTGGTGGATACCTTTGATTTGCGTGCTGTCAGCAACCCCGAGGATGATATCAAAACCTGCTTGAAGCAGAATATGTAAGAAGAAAAATCGGTTTCGGCGGAAGCCGATTTTTTTATTACAAAAACGGCGAAAAAATAAGGTTGCCGTCTCATACTTTGGTAGGATGTTCATTGCGAAAAGAATCTGCTATAATTTTGGCAAATGCAGTATTTTCGCGGGTTTTGTCGAAAAATACAGCGTTCGCAGGATATTGCTTGATGGAAGGACACAAGAGAAGGAAGGGATTTTATGAAGAAAAAGCTAATCAGTCAGTTGGTGTGCGTGACAATAGCGCTTTCTCTTACGTCTGTGTCGGCGCTTGCTGAGGAAACAAACGCAGCGGCGGAGGTAAATGAGGGTGCCGCAGAGGGCAAGGAAGAAGGAAAAACAGAGCCGCAGGAAGCACCCAAGGAAGAAGTAGATGTATCTCAGGGTGGCATCTATGCTGAGGCGCTTTTGTGAAACATTCGTAAAATAAAATTGATTTGTTAAATGGAGGATACCCTCTTTGCCAAATGGCAGGGAGGGTATTTTTTTATTGCAGTGCCAAAATGAGAACACTTATCAAGAAGGAAAAAAGCGGTTGCAAATGAAAAAGAGGCAAATTATAATGGAATTTAGTTAGCCGCAGCTAACAATATAAAAATCACTAGAGAAGGGTGGAGGAAAATGAAAACAATTTACAGCAGCATCAGTAAAAGAGTATTCAGTCTGCTTGTTGCACTTATTATGGCAATTTCGACAGTTCCTTTTGCGGCAGCTTCGGCATTTGCGCAGGAACAGGGAATTTCCATCACAACAAGCACCATTACACCGAATACAAAATCGATTGAGGTTACACTTGCACAAGGTATTACAACCGGCTTTGCAAAGGTCATACAGCTTGACAGCGGAGAAGAGTATGACACGACTAAACTTTTCAGCTATACGGACTTGAGCGGTGTGATTGGATATACAGCTTTGAACGAAGGAAGTAATACGATTACGCTTACAACAGCACCAACGGAAGGCAAAGAGGTAATAGCGGTACTGCGTGATACATCAAGCGGTGAAATGCAGGAATATACTTCTGTACCGATTACGGTCACTGCCTCCGGTACTTCTTCCGGCGGAGAAACAACCAAACCGACACAGGCGGAAATTTTGGCAGGCTGCGAGGTAACAATAGATGGTTTTGCAGACGGAAAAATTACAGAGGATGCAACATCCCTTACGGCAAATGTGAAGTTGCACAGCAGTGTGAAAAGCTGCTACATGATTGTTGCGGTATACCCCGCAAATACAGTCTTTGATCCCGACAGCACCGCCACAAAGCAACTTTATTCGGTACGGGTGGAAAACGGAAAAAGCTATACCTGTAATTTCGCAGGGTCCCTTCTCCCTTTGAAGGTGGGGCAGAAGGTATGCGCTTATCTGAATGTGCCTGTTGCAGAAACGAAGAATGATGTTTTTTACAAGCAAAAGCAATCCCGTGAGCTTACGGTTGTGGATAAAAACGGCGAGGGCTTTCGGGATTACACATGGCCCGAGGTAAGCATTGCGGATACGGATTTAAAAGCAGGCGATACCAAGCTGCACATCAATTTTTCCGCAGATGAGAGATTGCTTGCATACGCAAAGGATGAAAATGTAGATTTCAATATGACAGTTTCCATCCAGCAATATCCGCAGGATAAAACATTCGACTTTGAAGGCAGCTATATGCGCAGATTGACGATTCCGCTGCAGTTTACGAAAAATCTGACAAACTATGAAATCAATCTGGAGGAACCGCTTCTGGCAGGCTATCGTGTGCGTGCCGTTGTATATTGGAACCAGAATACGGCGCTGTATATCCCCAAAGGCAATGACTATGAGGCGGAGAGCATCCCTGATGATTCCGTTTTGATTCCTGCTGTGCCTGTTGCGCCGACAGTGAAAATCAACGCAGATAAAATTAAGGCAGGTGCGAGCGCAGTAAGCGTTGTGGTTGCCGGTGATGTGGAAGAAGGCTCTAACCTTATCATCAGACAATATGCGTCTGCGGATGCGGTACAGGGGGACGATTGGGAATTTTTCGGCAACAAGAGTGTTTCCGAAGCAGGAACGGTTTCGGTAGAGAAAAATTCCGCTATAAAAAAGGAATTGGCAGCAGGCAAATATGTTGCGGCAGTGCTGATGAAGGGCGGAACGGTTGTTGCATATTCCAATGCGGTTCCCGTTGTTTTGGAGACAGAGATGGAAAAGCCCGTACTGATTGTGAACGGGAATGTATATGAAGGGGATACCAAGGTAAGTCTTGCGGTGAGCAAAACGGATTTAATCCCCTCCGGCAAGGGAATGATTATCCTATATAAAGCAAAAGAAAACGGAGACGCTGATGTATATGGAGACCCCGTTTCTGTCGGCAGTAAAAGTCCTGTTATCAGTGGGGATAATGTAGAAATCACTATTACAAAGGCTTTAACGGCAGGGGATGTGATTATTCCTTATATCTATTATGTTGATGATGAAGATAAAACGCATTATTACCCCGGCACAGCCTTTACGGTAAAAGCGAAAGCGGAAGGGGACAGCATCAGCGTTTCCCCCGAAGCACTCACAGCAGATACGGAAAGCATTACGGTTTCCGTAAACGGATATGACAGCTATAAGGGCGGCTATGTGTTTGTAAGGCTTGCAGACAGAAACAATACACATCCGGATGATGCGGCATCCCTCAAGAGTCAGAGCTTTACGGGAAGCGGCAGCTATACCTTTGATGTAAAGGGAAATCTTACGCCTGAAAAATATGTATTGGTATATCTTTACAAATATGATGTTGACACTGGCAGAACCCATTACAGTGATGATAAGGTTTATATTCTGATTGGTGGCAAGGTGGTAAAAGAGCCTTCTGTTGAAATTACCTCCTCCAAAATTCTTTCTACGGATAAGAATCTTTATGTAAAGGCGGATTTCGACAATGCGCTTACAGGCAATTTGAAGCTGTATACCTACCGCTATGGTGGTGCATTTGACAGTGCAAATGTAGGAAATGCTTTGCTGTATTCCGGTGCGGTAACGCCTTCCGCATACAGCAGTAAAATTACATTTACCAATGATTTGACGGCAGGAGATAAAATCGTTGCGGTGCTTACGCTGCCAGGCGGCGAAAGCGAAGTGGTAAAAATCTCCGATGCAAAAACCATTCAGGCACCCCCTCAGATTATAGAACCCTCTGCTTATATCAGAGAGGAGCATGTATCCGAAGGCGATACAAAGATGGAAACCTATCTGAACTTTGAAAGAAATTATTATGATTCCGTAAGCTATGTACTGTATAACTACACAGGCGAGGAATTGGATGAAAGCAAAGCAAAAATTGCGGCAGAAAGCAGCATTTACAGCCCCGGCGTAACAACCATGGGCTTTAGAGAAAGCGTAAAGCCGCTGAAAGCAGGCTCCAAGCTGATGATTAAGCTGACGCTTGTGAAAAACGGCGTAAGCAAAGTGGTATATTCCAATGCGAAAACCGTTGAGGCGGCACCCGATTGGGCAACACCTACCGTTTCTATTGATGTTGCCGCAGTCAGAGTGACAGATACTACCATTCCTGTAACAGTGACATATGATGCAGGCTATACGGAAATGAGCGACTATTATTGCAACGTAACAGCATATCAGTTCCCCTCCAGCTATACAGATGATGACTTTGAGAAGAATGAGCTACATGAAAACTCGATTACACAGCGTATCGGTCAGCGTGATGCGAATAAAGCAAGCAAGGAGCATTTCACAACCATCAATATTCCCGTTAAGGCGAATACGTTTGAGGCAGGAAAACGATTGATTGTAAAGCTTAGACTGCCTCATCCCGAATGGGCAGGAGAGGAAGCGGATTATCTTTCCTATTCCGTTCCCATTATTGGTGCGGAGGAAGAAATCCCCGCAGCAAAGGTACTGCTGTTCAACCTCGGTGCGGATACCGTAAAGGGCAGCAAAATCAGAGCAATTCTGGAGGAAATGGGAATTAAGGCAGTTACGGTTGAAAAAAGCCAGATTAACCAGTCCGTTGGATATCTTGCAGGGTACAAAGGCTTTGCAGGGGATGCAGAGGCATTTACAGGCAGTGGCTACACAGCGGAATTTATGCTGATGAGCGGCTTGAGCGAAACACAGCTTGACCAGTTTCTTGCAAAAATGCGTGCGGCAGATGCGGTGATTGACCATAAGGCAACAGTGACAGAAACCAATAAGCAGTGGAGCTTTAAAGAGCTGATTGGTGAAATCGAAGAGGAGCATGAAGTAATGCAGGCTTGGCTTGCACTGAAAAATGCAGTGAAAGAGGCAGAGGCTTTGCAGGAAGCGGATTACTCCGCAGAGAAATGGGCGGCATTTGCAAAGGTTTTGGCGGATGCAAAGGAGGTTTCCAAGGTTGAAGCGACGGCAGAGGAATATAACAATGCCACAAAAGCCTTGCAGGATGCCTATAAAGCACTGACTGCCAAGCCGGAGAGCGGCGGCGGTTCTTCCTCCGGCGGCAGAAAATCCAAAACACAGAAAAACGAAACAAAAGTAGAGGAAACGAAGGAAAACAACGAAACAAAAGCAAAGGAGAAAACAATCGTCGAAATGCAGATTGGCAGAAAGAGCATTTCTGTTAACGGGAATCTCGCCCAAAAGGATGCGGCTCCCGTGATTCAGAATAGCAGAACCTTGGTTCCCATCAGATTCATTACAGAATCTTTGGGCGGTGCGGTTGCATGGAACGGCGAAAGCAAAGAGGTTACCTTGCTTTTGGATGGAAAGGAAATTAAGATGACGATTGGGAAAACGCTTGAAAAATATGGCGTTGCACCTGTCATCATGGATAGCCGTACCTATGTGCCTGTTCGCTTTGTAGCGGATGCGCTTGGCGCACAGACTTCTTGGAATGAAGCGGAAAAAACAGTTACGCTCGTAAGGGAAGGCTAAAGCGGAAAATAAAAATGGTCTGAATCCTTGTGGTTCAGACTATTTTTTATGAAAAGGTTGAGTCAAGATTGACTCTATGAGTTAAAATAGACTCGATTTGAGTAAAATAGGGCATTGAACTGACCCCAAAAAGTTAGACAAATATTTTGAAGTAAAAATTGTTCAAGCAGCCGAAAGGGCTTGTTGTCTGTGAATTGCAGGCGGCAAGCCCTTCAGTTTTGCCTTGATCCTGCGGTTGTTGTAGTAATCCAGATATGCAACGAGTTCCTGTTTGAAGTGCTCCATGGACTGAAATTCCTGCAAATACAGCAGTTCGCTCTTGAGCAGTCCAAAGAAATTTTCTATCACAGCATTGTCCAGACAATTCCCTTTTCGGCTCATGCTCTGCCGGATGCCTTTCTCCCGGAGCATCCGTTGATACTGCCTGTGCTGATACTGCCAGCCCTGATCAGAATGGAGAATGTGATTTGTTCCGTCCGGAATTTTTGCAAATGCCTCGTTCAGCATAGTTGTCACCATGCGCAGCACAGGACGATCCGATATGGTATAGCTGACCAGATCGCTACTGTGCAAATCGAGAATTGGGGACAGATACAGTTTCTCACCAAACAGGCTGAACTCTGTCACATCCGTGACCCATTTCTGATTCGGTTTTTCGGCATGGAAGTTCCGATTTAACAGATTTGGTGCGATTTTGCCCACTTCACCCTTGTAAGAACGATACTTCTTCATCCTGACACGGCA
>ENA-ORUB01004087-ORUB01004087.1-human-gut-metagenome-genome-assembly--contig:-NODE-4087-length-11608-cov-2.092011_pt1 | contig 11608 bp, 10 predicted proteins | sample MGYA00241918_ERZ509200 | MGnify/ENA primary metagenome ERZ509200 (study PRJEB26280, sample SAMEA2338853) | human gut metagenome | biome: human gut; feature: human-associated habitat; material: faeces... | reverse complement strand
AGGCATAAATAGATGCTTCTGCGCCCATAAATCCGATATCTGCCTCACCGGATATGACTGCGGTCATAGTTTTATCGGCTCCAAAGCCAGTTACAAGGGTCAGATCAAGCCCCTCATCTTTAAAATACCCTTTTTCAATTGCTACATACTGCGGAGCATAGAAAATAGAATGTGCCACTTCATTTAAGGTAACCTTTGTAAGCGTCTTATCATCCGGACTGTCCTTTTTCTTTGCAAATACTGTTACCGGTAGAGCAGTCACAGCGAGTATAACCGCAGTTGCCAGCGCGATCCATTTTTTATTTTTCATACAGATACTCCTTTACAAACTTCTGCTGTTAAGATATGCAGGAGGCAGAGGAACCGTTCATATATATCAGTCAAATAGATGTTTTACATTTTTATATAAAAAACATCAAACTTTGTTGACAAGCCCCAAGACATTTGATAAACTTTGTCAAGTAATTTAATATTCCATGAGGGAGTAGTTAGCGCGAAAGTGTGGTTTGTCAACATTCTGATTATATTAGAGAGTATAATCTGGCAAATCTTAAATAATGAGACTCATGTATATCGATTAACAGCTTATGTATGATGCACTGGCTGGTAATTGATATACATGAGTCTTTTTTATACCACAGAAAATTACTCTGTAATGTTTCTATAGTATAAAAGCTTCCGGGCAGAATAGCAGGATTCTTTTACGGTTGTTGGGTATACTCGTAATGGCGGATATTTCGGCTGACAATACTGTTATGGAGAATAAAAGGAGAAAACATATGGAAAAATTCATTAACAACGCCCCATTTGCCCTTGTGCTTGTATTTCTTGTAATTGGTTTTGTGCTGCTTATTAAAGGTGCAGACTTTTTCGTAGAGGGAAGTTCAAGTGTAGCAAAGAGACTGCATGTTCCGTCTATCATTATCGGACTTACCATTGTTGCAATGGGAACATCGCTTCCGGAGACTGCAGTCAGTGTATCAGCTTCACTTACTGGCAATAATGAGCTTGCAGTAAGTAATGTAGTCGGCTCCAATATATTCAACCTGATGGTTGTTATTGGTGTGTGTGCAATGATCGCCACAGTAAATGTTGCAAAAGAAACAATAAAGAGAGATATTCCATTTTCTCTTATCTGTGCAGGACTTTTATTGTTTTTGGGAATTGCAGGATTTGGCGATAAAGCAGGCATGATACTTGGACATCTTGACGGTGTAATATTCCTTGGCGCCTTTGCAGGCTATATTTCTTACATGATCAAGGTTGCATTAAAGGCAAGTAAGGAAGGCAGGAAGGTTGAGATTGAAGGCGCTTCAGAGGAGGAAATCAGGCTGATTTCCGTGCCGCTCAGTATTCTGTTTATTATTGGCGGTGCAGCTGCAATCGCAGTTGGCGGAGATATTACTGTAGATGCTGCATCAAGGATAGCAAGTGACCTTGGAATGAGCCAGACACTTATCGGACTTACGATTGTTTCAATAGGAACATCACTTCCGGAGCTTGTGACTTCAATAGTTGCAGCCAGAAAGAACGAAGTTGATATGGCGCTTGGCAATGCAATCGGTTCCAATGTATTTAATATACTTATGGTACTTGGCATTGCATCAGCAATTAGTCCGGTCAGCCTGATCACTGAGAATATTATTGATCTGTGTGTACTTATTGTATTTACAGTCTGTGTATGGATATTTGCAGGAACCAAAAAGAAAATTGGAAAAATCGAAGGATTTGCTATGGTTGCACTTTATGCGATATATGCGGTTTACATTGTAATAAGATAAAGGAGATATCAGAAAATGATATTGTTTTTTAAGATATTTTTTACTGAATTTATAGCAGAGATGGGAGATAAAACCCAGCTTATGCTTATTGCTCTTACTTCTAAACACAAGTTAAAAGATATTATACTGGGAACTGCAGCAGCAATCCTTGTACTTAATGGACTGGCCGTTCTTGCAGGTGGGCTGGTCAGTGAATTTATTCCTGACTGGCTTATTAAAACAGCAGCAGCACTTGCATTTCTCTATTTTGCCGCATCAACAATTGCCGGAGATGAGGATGATGAAGAGGAAGAGGGTGGCAAATCAAAGATTAAGTTTGCCCCTCTTGCAGTTTTCTGTACATTTTTCCTGGCAGAGCTTGGAGACAAGACACAGCTGACTGCTATTACATTTGGTGCAAATGAAGGTATGGGGGCAGCCTTTGTTGTATGGATCGCATGTTCGCTGGGACTTTTTGCAGCGGACATTCTTGGAATGTTAGTCGGTTATCTTTTAAAGAGCAAAACTCCCGATGGGCTGCTGAATACACTGGCATTTGTTATTTTTTCCATATTTGGTGCTTTCACACTTCATCAGGGACTGAACATGATGAACGCAAGAGTCTGTCCGATTCCGGTATGGTCGCTATGGATTGCTGCGGCTGTTATTTTTACTGCCTTATGTGCCTGGATCTATATAAAAAGAAAGAAGGAAAATAAATGCGATATTTAAAACCACATTATTATGATAAATTTGTCTGTACAGCAGGAGATTGTCCGGATAGCTGCTGTGCCGGATGGCAGATCATGATTGATGAAACCTCTCTGGAGCGATATGGAAATGAAAAGGGCGAGTTCGGAACGCGATTACGCAATTCTATTGACTGGGATGAAGAATGTTTTTACCAGAACAATCGGCGCTGTGCATTTTTAAATGAAGAAAATCTCTGCGATCTTTATAAAGCACTGGGACCAGATTCTCTTTGTGATACCTGCCGGATGTACCCGAGACATACGGAAGAATACGAGGGACTTCGGGAATTATCTCTTTCCCTGTCCTGTCCGGAGGCGGCTAGAATCATTCTTTCCTGTAAAGAACCGGTCCGTTTTCTGGAAGAAGAGGACGATTTGGAGGACGATTTTGAAGAATTCGATTTTATGATGTTTTCCCAGTTGGAAGATACAAGAGATGTTCTGTTTTCGATTTTACAGGATCGATCCCTTCCTCTGACACTCCGAATGTCGGCATCCGAACAGCTGACAGAACAATATCAGATCCGGGTGGAAGAGCAGAAGGAATATGAAATTGATGAACTTCTGCGAAACTGTGAAGCTCATCATCAGAGAAAAAAACTCCAGGAATTTGTATCAGAAAGTCTTGCTGAAAAAGGCATTGATGCAGCATCTCTCCATCGGTGGGCACGCCAGATAGAAGAATTGCAGGTACTACGCGGTCTGGAACGCCTGCGTCCGGAATGGGATGATGTGCTGGATGGTGCTGAAAAGTGGCTGTATCAGGGAGGTGAGGAAATCTATCATAAAATTTGCGAAGAATTTCATAAGGCATATGGAAGCTTAGGAAGTCACAAAGAAGAATGGGAAAATCTGGGCGAGCAGCTTTTAATGTTTTTTGTCTATACTTATTTTTGCGGAGCTGTCTACGACGATATGGTCTGTTCCAAGATGGAACTGGCATTATTCTCTGTTCGCTGGATACAGGAATTTCTGATGGTCCGATGGCTGGAAAATGGAAAGAAACTTTCCATGAAGGATGTGGAAGAAATCTCCTGGAGATATGCCCGGGAAGTAGAACATTCCGATGATAACTTAAATGCACTAGAAGACTGGCTTTTTGAGCGGTATGCACCGGTTTAATCACTGAAAGAAGCATATTGCAAAAATGAATCATACGAACAAAAAAGCTCTATTCTATAAAATTGAGCGTACCGTATCTCCGGACGTCAACAAATAGCATAGAGCTTTTGAGTTAAATTTTGCCACATAATGCTTCTGTCATTTTCATGATAATAAGCAAAAGGTAAGCGTCAGTAAACCAAGAGGTTACCGCATAAGGCGCAACAGACCGATTACTTTGCCAAGAATCTGTACTTTATCCACAATAATCGGATCCATGGTTGCATTCTCTGGCTGGAGACGATAGTGACCGTTCTCCTTGAAGAAACGCTTAACGGTAGCTGAATCATCGATGAGTGCAACCACGATCTCGCCATTCTCTGCGACACTGGTCTGTTCCACGATAACACGATCTCCGTCATAGATGCCCACATCGATCATACTATTGCCGCGGACCTTCAGCATAAAAGTTTCGCTGTTTGGAAGCAGTTCTGCCGGAATCGGGAAATAGTTCTCCACATTCTCATCAGCCAGAATCGGCGCACCGGCTGCTACAGTACCGATAAGAGGTACATTCACCAGTTCACGGCGGGACAGGTTAAAGGTGTCATCAACGATCTCGATGGCTCTCGGTTTCGTCGGATCCCGGTGAATATATCCGTTCTTCTCAAGCTGTTCCAGATGAGAGTGGACAGAAGAGGTAGACTTAAGCTGTACCTTTTCACAAATTTCACGTACCGTCGGCGGATAACCTTTCTTTAAAATGCATGCTTTAATAAATTCCAAGATCTCTTTCTGTTTATCTGTAATACGTCCCTGTGCCATATAGATTCCTCCTGTCGATGAAGTATATAAAATGTTTTTAATATCGGATATACAGTGATTCTGGCAGGATACAAGTCGAACGCCCACCTGATGGGACCAGCAGCTGAATCACTGAAAGGTTTGGCCTATAGTAAGCCCTTATTATATATAGTAACATATGTTCGGGCAAAATGCAAACTATTGTTCGTCTTTATCAATGTTTTCTTTTTTAAGCTGTTCTCTTGCCTGCTCAAGCAGCACTTCCAGACGGGCATTTTCTTTGTCTGCCTGACGAAGGAGTTCCTGCATTTCCCGTTCTTTTTTGAATAGTGCGCGCTCCATCGTAAGCTCCGCCTGGGCTTTGCATTGCTGAAGACCCATATCAGCATCTGCTTTTTGTTTTGATAATTCCTGGGTAAGTTCTGTGAGTTTCTGTTGTAGTTCTTTATTTTCAGTTTCAAGTGCCAGAATCCGATCGGATGCATGCTGATAGGACTCTGACTTTACCTCCTGTTCCTTCTGAGAGTGAGAGAGAGCAAGTACAGTATCATGAAGCTCCTGTTTGCATTGTAAAAGTTCATTCTTAAGCATTTCTTCTGATTCTTTTGAATGTTCATTTTTCTTCAGCTGATTTTGTGCCTCTTCTAGTTTCTCCTTCAGCATATGGTTGATCTGTTCCTGGTCAGCAGCACCTTTTCTGAGCGATTCTAGCTGTTCGGTGAGTGTCTGTTCCTGCTTGGTCAGCAAAGCGGACTCCGCATCCATTTTTTTCTTTTCTGCTTGAAGTTGTTCTACTTTTTTCTGTAACTCTGTGAGGCGCAGTTCTTTTCTCTGGAGTTCAGAAGAGAACTCCTCCCGTGCTCTGGCTTCTGCATTCTGGTTCAATTCCAAGCTATACAGATATGCGGAGGTGATGGACTTAACCATGGTTTCAAACTCCTCAATCTCGACACTTCTCCCCGGGATTGAGGATTTGGCTTGATTTAACTCAAACACCTGCATCACATGATCAAAGCCCTGGGCCTGATTCATTCCTTTTTGTTCACAAAATGCACGGAAAGCATCCGCTGTATCGGAATCGATTCGAAAGTTTGCCTGTTTAATTTCTCCCATATTCTATATTCTCCAATCTATTTTTTGTAACTGTTTATTTAATACCCTGACATTCTTGCTGCGAGATGGTAACGGTTCATACTCATGTAGACAGTTACGCGAGATAATACTCTGCTTATCAAACTGATTTCAAAGAAGTGCTTTGCAAAGATCACGCGCCAAGTCTTATAACGTTCGATTTAAACTGAAATTTCAAATTGCGTCATACTTTATTTTATGTATATAGATTATCATGAAACCACAAGGGCGTCAATCTGATTCTATGATATGTTATATATCTGTTATACATTATTATTGTTATACATAGATTATGATTTCAGTAGTAAAAATAGGAATAAAACTATCAACTATTCGTGAAAGGATGCTTTCGCGAATAGTTTCACCGACTTTTATGGCCATATTTGCCAGAAATAGCAGCGCAGTTTTGTGCAATATGTATGATTCCCTATAAAAATCTATATACCTAAAGTATTTAGATTTTTATAGGGAGCAGGTGTCTGCTGCTTACGAGCAAAGCCGCGTTTTCTTACGACACTTTTAGAACCGAAAGTGCCGTAAGAAAACGCGGTGGCAATAGAAATTTGCCGTATTTAAATAAATGTGAAGCCACAGTAAATTTCGTTACTGGGCACGTATGCGTGAACAGCAGCAAGCTGCGAACGAATGTTTGTTTTTTCTTTCAAAACCGTTGACAAACATTTGTTCGTATCGTATAATGTAGCCATATAGAACAAATGTTCCTGATGTTTTTATAATATTCAAATCTCTTCTCATTCTTTAAGAACAGATTTGAATACAAAAAGACGATTCCAACAAAACACGAGAGGAGAAGATTGCAAATGTATACGTTGAAAAAAGGTGTTATGGTTTTAGCTGTTGTTTTCATCATGCTGCTTTCGGGCTTTTTTGGACGGAGTCTAATGTATGTGATGGCTGAGGAAGAAGCAGATACTAGACCGGAAAAGTACTATACCAGTATTCATCTGAAAGATGGAGATACGCTCTGGAGCATTGCTCAGACATATTGTGCAGATTCGGAGGAGTCAGTTGAAGAATATGTACGGGAGCTGCGCCAGATGAACAGTCTTTCGGATGACCATATTGACGCAGGGCATTACCTGACCATTCGTTATTATAAATAAATCGTTACCGTTCACATACACGTACACGCAACCGATAACAGAGACAGAATCAAATTTATAGAATTTTCCATATTCCTGTCCGTAGTCTGTTCATTTAATCTATTTTCTGGTAGAATAAAGTTTGGCAAGCAGTCTATGTCTGATTAAATGACAAGCGACAGAAGAACAGGAGGAAATAAGGATATGAGTATTGTATATCACGAATCATCGAAGATATTTCATTTATATAACCAGACCATCAGCTATATCATGATGGTTCTTCCAAACGGACATATGGGACAGCTGTATTATGGGAAAAAGATTCGTGACAAGGAAGATTTCTCATACCTTCTTGAATTAGCTCCCAGAGACATGGCATCTTATCTCTATGAAAACGATCGCACCTTTTCACTTGGACATATTAAGCTGGAGTACGGTACTTACGGAAGCGGTGATTACCGGCATCCGGCAGTAGAGATTCTCCAGAATGATGGAAGTACCTATTCAGATTTTCAATTTACTGGATATCAGGTTACATCCGGAAAGCCAAAACTGCCGGGACTTCCCGCTACTTATACTGAACAGGACGGGGAAGCTGAAACTCTTATTATTACGTTAAAAGATACCCATACTAATCTGGAGCTGCATCTTTTATATACAATATTTGTCGAGGGCGGTGTCATTGCCCGAAGTGCTTCTATTTCCAATCAGGGAGACATTTCTGTACAGGTTCAGACCGCGATGAGTCTTTGCCTGGATCTTCCTGACCACGATTATGAGTGGATGCAGTTTTCTGGGGCATGGGCGAGAGAGCGCGCACTCCACACACGCAGGCTTGAGTATGGCATTCAGGCGATTGACAGCACCCGGGGACATTCTTCCCATGAGCAGAATCCGTTCATTATTTTAAAACGCCCTTCGGCTGACGAATTTCAGGGAGAAGCCATTGGCTGCAGCTTGATTTACAGCGGTAATTTTCTGGCTCAGGCAGAAGTGGAGTCACATGGAACCACCCGTCTTATGATAGGAATTAATCCGTTTGGCTTTAGCTGGGAGCTGAACCCTGGTGAAACCTTCCAGACTCCGGAGGCAGTGCTTGTTTACTCCTCTCAGGGACTTAACGACATGAGCCAGACTTTTCACCGGCTGTACCGGCGCCGACTGGCAAGGGGGTACTGGCGTGATCGCGAGCGCCCAATCCTGATCAATAACTGGGAGGCAACTTACTTCAATTTTACCGAAGAAAAACTTCTACAGCTGGCTTCCAGAGCGCAGAAATGCGGCATAGAGCTGTTTGTTTTAGATGACGGCTGGTTTGGTGCCAGAAGCAGCTCAAAAGCCGGACTGGGCGACTGGGAGGCAAACCGTGACCGTCTGCCAAACGGTCTTTCCGGACTGGCACAGAAGATAGAAGCACTCGGCATGAAGTTTGGTCTCTGGATCGAACCGGAGATGGTAAATGCCGATTCCGATTTATTCCGCACGCATCCTGATTGGATCCTCCAGGTTTCAGGGCGAACGCCTTGTCACGGACGTTACCAGTATGTATTGGATTTTTCCCGGCAGGAGATCCTTGATTACATCTATGAAAAGATTGCATCGATTCTGGAAGGCGCCTCCATTTCCTATATCAAGTGGGATATGAACCGAAGTCTCAGTGATGTATGGAGCAGAGGAGTTTCCGCCAGACAGCAGGGAGAAGTATTTCACCGCTATATTCTGGGGGTTTATCAGATGTATGAGCGGCTGACAACACGCTTTCCGGACATTCTGTTCGAATCGTGCGCCAGCGGCGGAGCGCGTTTTGATGCAGGTATGCTGTATTACGCACCGCAGGGATGGATCAGTGATGATACAGATGCGATTGAACGCCTGCGGATTCAATACGGTACTTCCTATGGTTACCCGATCAGCTCGATGGGATCCCATGTATCTGCTTCTCCGAACCATCAGCTTCATCGTCAGACACCGCTTTGGACACGTGCCAATACCGCGTTCTTCGGAACGTTCGGCTATGAACTGGATCTGGCACAGCTCGGAGAAGATGAGCTATCTGAATTAAAAATTCAGACCGCCTTTATGAAACAGCACCGGTCCCTGATTCAGTATGGTACTTTTTACAGACTTTCCAGTCCGTTTGAAAACAATATCACTGCCTGGATGGCAGTCAGTGAAGACCGCACAGAAGCCCTGGTCGGCTGGTACCGGACACTGAATGTCGCCAATGGTCCGTTTACGCGGCTGTATTTACAGGGACTGGAAGAATCCGATCTCTACAATGTCACGGAATATACAGAAGGACATGAAAGTGCCGTAAGCACCCACTATGGCGACGAACTGATGAATTTAGGACTGATTACCAGTGACGCCTCTTCCGGACAATATATGGATGGTAGAAGAGAGAGCTGCGACTTTGATTCTCGCCTGTTTTATGTACAAAAGCAGGCTGAATAATAAATAAGATAAAAGCATTAAAAAGGGATTCTCCCGAAGCTGGTTTTCAAAGAAGAATCCCTGTAACTGTTCAGTAGGTCTGCGCATTTACTGCGCGTGACTGTGAAGGTACTGAACAGTTACGAATTCCTTTTAATTTAAATCCGGCGTTTCCCCGTATAATCCCGCTTCCGGCGTTCATTTACGATATGATTCAGAATCCCGCCACCGATAATAATAACGGCTGCCATCATCAGCACACGTTTCGCCCCTTCCTGCGGAAGTGTGCTCTTAGACGCAATCGACGTAGTATTAAATTGAAGGGTATATTCGATTTCATGAGGCGTTCCCATCGCCAGTGTATCCGCCCTGACTGTAAGTTCTTTTGTCAGATCCAAAACAGGGATCGTAAAATGAGAATTTGCGTCCTTGGCACTTTCATTCTCGTATTTTCTATTATCTACCACCATGTAATCATAATTGGAACTGCTCCATGTGATGGATATGTATGCCGTTCCATCTGTCACCGTCAGAAGAGCAGGACTTTGGATCGAAGCCTTTCCGCTTCCTCCGGTCATCGTTACCTCGATGGCATATTCACCATCCTCCAGGGAAAACAGCGTTCCAGCACCTGCCTGCGCCGTCAAGGTCCACCGGCTGCTAAATAAGATACAAATGATTCCCAGAAGAATGAAACCTATTTTTTTCATAGACAGAAAACTCCTTACCCTGTGTTTATAAATTCTTTTTCTTATACAGAACCCAGGACGCGGCAACCGAAAAACACGCCAGATACAGAAGCAGGATCCCAATCGTTGTATAAGAAAATGCCTCATGATTGGCGATGCTGCGAAGCGCCGCACTGGTCTGCGATAACGGAAGATATTCAATCACCTGGCGCAGACCATCCGGCATACTCCGGGCTGAAAAGAATGTATTGCACAGATATGCCATCGGCATAATCACGTAATTCGAAAAGCGCGGCACATCGGCATGGTTTTTGGCATAAAAAGATACCACAACTCCAATTGTGGAAAACACAGATCCGTTTAAAAACATTAGAAGGAACGACCAGCCGTTAAAACGGAGCCCCGTTCCGATCGGCAAAATCAGAAGAATAATCACGGCTCCCGCATATAGTCCCCGGAGACTTCCGCCGATGATCTGTCCCGCGATGAACTGCCACAGCGGGGTAGGAGAGATGATGACCTGGTCAAATGCTTTTTCGTACAATCTCTGGACGTTTAAATTCTGGGCGATAGCATTGAAACTGCCGTTCATGGTCGTCAGGGCAACCACTCCCGGAATCAGAAAGTTCAGATACGATTGTCCGTGCGACATGGTCTGGATTCCAAGACCAAACACCAGAATATATAAAAGAGGGGCAATCATGGCAGCCAGCGTGATTTTATAAAAATCCCGCCGGAATTCTACCCATTTTTCCCATAACACAGTAAGAATACCCATTTTTACCGGCATTCCAGCTGCTGCCCGATTGTCTCCAGAAATACATCTTCCAATGTCGTACTGCGAAGCGCTGTTTCCTGTTCTGACGCGGACAAATACTGAATTGCCTCCTCCTTTCCATGAAAATAATGTGATTTCAGCCCATCTGGTGAGGTCTCATCAACCGCATACCGCCCCAGCGTCTCTATCATATGCCCCGGAGCATCTGTTTCCTCCAGACGTCCACCGCACATAAAGCCGACACGGTCACAAAGCGTTTCTGCTTCCTCCATATAATGCGTTGTCAGAAGAATGGTAAGCTTTTGCTGATTCAGCTTTTTCAGAAGATTCCACATCTGACGGCGGGCAAATGCATCCATCCCTGCAGTCGGTTCATCCAGAAGAAGGATTTCCGGTTCCGTTAAAAGTGCCCGGCAGACCATCAGCTTCCGCTTCATGCCTCCGGAAAGCTTTCGGACGGTTCTCTTCCGATAATCGATCAACCCGCAGAATTCCAGCAATTCCTCTGACCGCTCCCGAATCTTTTTGATCGGCATATAATAAAGACGTCCCTGATATTCCATAATCTCGTTCATCGTCATATCCTGACGCATCGAGTATTCCTGCGTAACGACACTGAGTTTTTGTTTCAGCTGGTTTTTCTGACGGGTCAGCAGCTCTCCGTTGATCCAGATTTCACCCGAAGTCGGAAGCAGGAGAGTGGAGAGCATTCCGATGGTGGTCGTTTTTCCGGCACCATTCGGTCCCAAAAGCCCAAAGAACTCGCCTGTCTCAATTTTCAGGTTCAGATCCTCGACCGCCAGAAAATGATCGTATTTTTTTGTCAGATGCTTTAATTCAATCATGGTTCCCTTCTTTCACGACAATAATCGAATAATAACTTGCCCGTTCTGGAATTTCATCGATTTTATGATAAATATGCTCCTCTGGCATACCGCAATTTTCGATCATGGTACCTGTCATATGCTTTTCTTTCAGGGTCGCCTTGACAAGCGGCATCTTGGAAGCTGCTTTCATCAGTACTTTGGTTCCCGGAAGCTTCAGACCATCTTCGATA
>ENA-ORUB01004084-ORUB01004084.1-human-gut-metagenome-genome-assembly--contig:-NODE-4084-length-11610-cov-2.216010_pt1 | contig 11610 bp, 7 predicted proteins | sample MGYA00241918_ERZ509200 | MGnify/ENA primary metagenome ERZ509200 (study PRJEB26280, sample SAMEA2338853) | human gut metagenome | biome: human gut; feature: human-associated habitat; material: faeces... | reverse complement strand
AGCTGTCCATTTTCCACTCTCACTGCTTCCTCTGCACTGTTCTCAATCTCCACGTAAAAAAGCCGGTTCCGTCTTATAAATTTCACATGAATCCATGGATTTTCCGAAGTCACTTTCTGTGTTGCCTCCAGTGCATTATCCAGAAGATTCCCAAATAGCGTGATGATCTCCCAGTCCGTAAACGGCAATTTTGTAAATACTTCCGTCTGGATTGTCATCTGTACACCGGAGTCTTTCGCATCCTGCGCCTTCTGGTTCAGAATCATATCCAGCATCTGATTTCCTGTCCACACCTGATAATTATGCACCAGTATCGCATCACTTAATTTCTCCAGATATTCGTGAATCCCATCCCAGTCTCTTTCCTGTTCATAACGCCTTAGCGCCAGCAGATGATTCTTCATGTCATGAACAACCTGCCGGCTCTTTAACATTCCTTTGAACCGCTCTTCCAGCACATTTACCTTAAGTTCCAGTACTTCCTGTTCTTTCTGCTCCAGCTTTTTCTGGCTGGAAAGATTCATATACTCCAAACTTTCTGTCATCCTACATGCAAAATACTGGACACCTTTGACCGCAAGCCACGTATTCAGGTAAATGAACATGGACATCGGAATATAAAACTGCTCATCTGCTCCCTGATAATCTGCATATTCAAGGAAGAACTCCCACGTCATCGCGATAACCCAAAACAGTCCCTGATGATCTCGGTACGGAATCTGGTTCATATTCCGGTATAAAAGAAGCAGATCCACTACCTGCGCCACCAGAAAACTCATCAGATAAACAAGAACCAGGATTGCCATCTTCTGTTCATAAATCCCCAGATCTTTTCCCGGATAGTACGTCTTGTTAAACGCTTCTATGTAATCATTTCTTGTCAATGCTCGGAAAATATACCGATGCAGAGAACAATGCAGGCTGCCATACTTAAGCCACGGGAAGAAATAAAAAATCTGCATCAGTCCGCAGAATATGATATTTATCAGTTGGACACTTGTCCATTTTCTTTCTCTTCCCATTAGTTTTTTCTCCAGTACGCAGTTACTTTTTGTTTCACTTCCCAAATCAGTTCTCTTCCGGCTCCGATCACATCCCCATTATCTAATTGCACCGACTCTGCTGAAATACCCGCAATGTGTTCAATATTTACAAGACAACTTCGTCCGACCATGATAAATGCATCTGTCCCCAGTTGTTCCTGTATATGAAATAAAGGCATCCGCTCCCGGTACACTTCTTTCTTCGTTCTGTACTCCGAGTATTTCTGCCCTTTTACCTTACTCACACAGATGATGTCTTTATAAAACAACTTCTTCTCATGGTCGTTGATCCACAGGAAATCCTGTTCGCTCGTTTGCTTTTCCTTCGCAATCCCCCGGAGCACATCTCCGAGTCGCTCTTTCATATCCCGCTTCAAAATATACTGATAAGCCTCCAGTATATAACTGTCTGCCGCAAATTCTACAAAAGACGTCAGAAATACGAGATATGTTTCTATACCGTCTCCTTTTAACTCCGCTCCCAGTTCAATTCCATTCATTCCCGGAAGGTCAATGTCAGAGATTACAACGTCCGGATACGCTGTTTCCTTCTTCTCTTCAAGTGCTTTAAGGAACCTCTCAGCGTCTTCGTATTTTTCTATATAAACTTCCGTCTCACCGGACAGTTCCTGTATGACAAGCTCGCCGATTCGCTCACGCGCCGGCTGTTCGTCTTCTATAATTGCTATTGTTAAATGCATATATTCCCCCATCTCTCTGTACACATATCCGAAGACTTTCGTCTTACTTTTATGCTCGTAGCAGGGCAGGCACTAAATGATTATTCTCTTTGTATGTGAAACCTATGTAGATGTACCATATTCCCCTGCCGGTATCACACATTATAGCACATCACAAAATTTTCTTATACATTTGGACATGAATCCAGGTATTTCAGGACATGAAAAAGTCCTGCCGGACAACTTTCATTGTCTGACAGGACTTCTGCATCGCATATAAAATATACAACTTTTAATTAAAAGAAGTTATTACACCGGATAACTTCCGTTCTCTGTATCAGCAGCATTCGGATCGATCTTTGTCTGCTGTGCTTCTCTGTATTTGAAGAAGTCAACAGCTACCTGCGGGAATAATGCATAAGTTAATACATCTTCGTCCTGCTGGATCCACTGTGCACATTCTTTGCGGAGTGTATCTAATTCTGCCGGAATCAGATCTGCCGGACGGCATGTGATGATCTCAGCATCGTCTCCTAATACTTTCTTCTTCACTTCTTCGTTAAATGGTTTTACAGTTGCACCGTATTTACCACTTAATACGTCTTTTGTCTCTTTTGTAGCCATCTTATAACGCTCGCCCATCAGTACATTAAATACAGCCTGTGTACCTACAATCTGTGAAGACGGTGTTACAAGCGGCGGCTCACCTAAGTCTTTTCTTACTCTCGGCACTTCTTCCAGTACTTCATAGTATCTGTCTTCTGCATTCTGCTCTTTTAACTGAGATGTCAGGTTTGAAAGCATACCACCCGGTACCTGATACAGAAGAGTCTTGATATTTACGCCAAGGTTCTTCGGATTTAAGAGGCCTGTATCGAGCGCTTCGTCTCTCATCGGACGGAAGTAATCTGCGATCTCAGCCAGTTTGTTCTGATCCAGACCAGTATCGTATGGAGTGCCTTTGAAGGTTTCAACCATAACCTCAGTTGCCGGCTGTGAAGTGCCCATTGCAAATGGAGACATTGCTGTATCAATGATATCAACACCAGCCTCTACTGCTTTCAGGTACGTCATGGATGCAACACCGGAAGTATAGTGGGTGTGCAGCTGAATCGGAAGATCGGTTGCTTCTTTCAGCGCGGTTACCAGCTCAGTTGCCTTGTACGGAACGAGCAGGCCTGCCATATCTTTAATACAGATGGAATCTGCGCCCATCTCTTCGATTCTCTTTGCCATGGTGGTCCAGTAATCCAGGGTGTAAGCATCTCCTAAAGTATAGGAAAGTGCTACCTGTGCGTGGCCTTTTTCTTTGTTTGCTGCGCTGACAGCGGTCTGCAGATTGCGCAGATCGTTCATACAGTCAAAAATACGGATGATGTCGATTCCGTTTGCGATGGATTTCTGTACGAAATACTCTACTACGTCGTCTGCGTACGGACGATATCCCAGGATATTCTGTCCGCGGAACAGCATCTGCAGTTTTGTATTTTTGAATCCGTCACGGAGTTTTCTCAGTCTCATCCATGGATCTTCATGCAGAAAACGTAAGGAAGCATCGAAAGTTGCACCTCCCCAGCACTCTACTGCGTGATATCCGACTTTATCCATTTTATCGATGATCGGAAGCATCTGTTCTGTTGTCATTCTCGTCGCGATCAGGGACTGATGTGCATCACGCAGAACAGTTTCCATAATCTTGACAGGTTTCTTTTCTACTGCCATTTCTATCCTCCTAAATTAAGTGTTTCTCACTTTTGTTTGTCTTAAGAAGTTATACACCGAAGATCGCCATGAAGGTACCGGCCGCTACGGCTGTACCGATAACACCGGCTACGTTCGGTCCCATTGCATGCATCAGCAGGAAGTTCGTCGGATCTGCCTCCGCACCGACTTTCTGGGATACACGGGCTGCCATAGGTACCGCAGATACACCTGCAGAACCGATCAGCGGGTTGATTCTTCCGTGGGTTGCCTTGCACAGTACCTTTCCTAACAGGACACCGCCTGCGGTGCCGAATACGAATGCGATCAGACCCAGGGCAACGATCTTTAAGGTGCTGACATTTAAGAATGCCTCAGCACTTGTGGATGCACCAACGGAAGTACCAAGAAGGATAACTACGATGTACATCATGGCATTGGAAGCTGTCTCCTGGAGCTGTTTTACAACGCCGCACTCACGGAACAGGTTACCAAGCATCAGCATACCTACCAGCGGAGCGGTAGATGGAAGGATCATGCAGACAACGATGGTGATAACAATCGGGAACAGGATCTTCTCGAGTTTGGATACGGAACGAAGCTGCTCCATTTTGATTTTACGCTCTTTCTCTGTAGTCAGAAGCTTCATGACCGGCGGCTGGATGATCGGAACCAGTGACATATAGGAATATGCTGCTACGGCAATCGGTCCCATCAGGTGCTGCTGTCCGAGCTTATTCAGAAGGAAGATAGAAGTCGGGCCGTCGGCACCGCCGATGATGGAAATAGCTGCTGCCTCTCTTCCGTTGAATCCCATGAAAATAGCGAAGAAGTATGCCAGATAGATACCAAGCTGTGCTGCTGCACCCATGATAAAGCTGATCGGGTTTGCAATCAGCGGACCGAAGTCTGTCATCGCACCTACGCCCATGAAGATCAGGGATGGGAGGATACTCCACTCGTCCAGAGTAAAGAAATAGTAGAACAGACCGCCCGCATGCTCAAGACCCTGTACGTCGGTATAAGGCTCAGCCATGATGTCCGGGTAAATGTTTACAAGCAGCATACCGAATGCGATCGGTACAAGAAGCAACGGCTCAAATTCATGCTTAATCGCAAGATACAAGAAGAAGCAAGCCACTGCGATCATAACGTAATTGCCCCAGTCCAGATTAAAAAACGCCGTCTGGTGAAGCAGGTTGTTTAAAGTTTCAGTAATCATTTTTTCACCTCCGGTTTTTTCTTACAACGGGCATTAGTTCATGGTTGCAAGAACATCACCGGATTCTACTGCATCGCCTACTGCTACATTGATGGTTGCTACTGTGCCATCCTGCGGTGCTACAACCGGGATTTCCATCTTCATGGCTTCCAGTACAAGAACAGCATCTCCTGCTTTTACAGCGGTGCCTGCTGCTGCTTCGATTTTGCAGATTTTACCAGGTACAGAAGCAGTAACCTCTACACTGCCTGCTGCGCCTGCCGGTGCTGCTGCTTTTGGTGCTGCCGGTGCTGCTTTTGGTGCCGGAGCTGCTTTTGCTGCGCTGACTGTTGGAGCTGCGCCTGCTGTGGTTCCTTCTTCTACAGTTACGTTATATACATTTCCGTTTACGGTAATGGTGTAGTTTTTCATTGAAAATTTCCTCCTTAAGCTCTTTTGCCTTTTCTGCGGATCGGACGTGCAACATAAGCATCTCCGGATGCAGAAGCCATATCCTCTTCATACATGGCGATTGCAGCTGTAATAACAGCCTGCAGCTCCATATCGTCTGCTTCCGGTACTGTCTCTTCAACAACCGGTGCTGCGACAGCCTTCGGTGCTTCCTGTACAGGTGCTGCCGGTGCTTTTTTCTTCTTCTTGTCTCCCAAAATGTAATCAAACGAAGAAATAACGAAAATCAGGAAAATCAGCATAACAAATACGGTGCCGATTCCGATGATGGTGTTCATGCCGGCCTGGCCGATCAGAACGCCCTTTGACTCCTCAACGGTGATGGTGAGGTCGGTCGGAACCGGTGTTCCGGTGCTGATGTTCCAGAATACGCGGACAATACCAGGATTTTTTTCAAATTCACCCGGAATTGTGCAGGTTACAAAATCTCCGTCTACTTCGAGAGTACCGTCTTCCAGGCTTTTTACCTCTCCGAGGTCAGCCTTTGCCTCTTCCCATGCCTCAGCTGCTCTTGCATAGAACTGCTGGTCGGAAGCTTCCATATTGGCAAGATCGTCATCGCTGTAGGTCATCAGGCTCTGTCCTACCCACTGAGCACTGGAGGAGAGCAGAGAATCTACAGTAGACGCCTCAACCGGTGAATAAGCCGGTGTAGATGCCGCATCCGCAAAAACAGGAGCTACGGTCACAACCATGGTGCAGGCTGCGGTAAGGACGAGACTTACTAATTTTTTCCAGTTCTTTCTCATCGTATGCCACCTTCCTTAGACTGTTCCGTGTTTTCTGTCCGGCCTGTCTTCTCTCTTGGTATACAGCATCTCGAATGCGCCGATAACATATTTTCTGGTGTCTTCCGGCTCGATGATGGTGTCCACATAGCCTCTTCTGGCTGCGGAAGTTACATTGTTCTGAAGGGTTGCATATTCAGCTGCTTTCTCGTTGATGGTAGCAGCGTCAGATCCTTCGTACATGATCTTTGCTGCAGATTTTGCATCCATCATTCCGATTTCTGCGTTCGGCCATGCAAATACCATGTCTGCTCCGATGGATTTGCTGTTCATGACAACGTATGCGCTTCCGTATGCTTTGCCGACAACAACGTTTACTTTCGGAACGGTTGCGTTTGCGAAAGCTGCGGTCAGGGCTGCTGCGTTCTTAGCCATGGTTCTCTCAGAGCATTTGGTTGCCTTGAATCCGGTTACGTTTGTGATGGTAAGTACCGGGATGCAGAAAGCATCGCAGAAGTTTACGAAATCTGCTGCTTTTTTGGCTCCTCTTGCGCTTAAGGTTCCATCCATTTTCTCTTTTACAGTTCCGTCCTCGCCGTAGATTTCAGAGCGGTTTGCAACTGCTCCTACGGTTGCTCCGTTTAACTGGATGAATGCGGTTACAACATCTTTTCCGTAAGCGGCTTTGGTCTCAAAATAGATGCCGTTGTCGCTGAGCTGGGAAAGAAGGATTCCGGTATCGCCTGCGCAGTTTGCAAGGTCTGCACATGCACGGTTCAGATCATCCTCGCACTCGGTGTATGCTTCGTCCTCGTTGTTTGCCGGAAGCATAGATACCAGGTTTCTGATCTGTCCGAGGATTTCTTCCTCGGTTCCAGCAAAGTCAACAAGACCTGCTTCTTCGCCCTGGAAATCTGCGGATGCGGTATCACATTTGGATACGTGGTTTCCGTCCAGTGCGTTCGGGGAGTTTACGAAAAGTTTTCCGTTTTTAGCCTCCATGAACGTGAAGTCTGTCATAGCCGGGATGAGTGCCATACCGCCGCCGCATGTGCCAAATACTGCCGTGATCTGTGGAATCACGCCGGATGCCATTGCCTGCGCCATATAGATTTCGCCGAAACCGTTCAGAGCATCAGTTGCCTCCTGCAGACGCATACCGGCACAGTCTACCAGTCCGATGACCGGAGCACCTGTTTTCTGTGCAAACTCATACAGTCTCGCGATTTTTTTTGCATGCATTTCGCCGATGGTACCGCCCATCACAGACGCATCCTGGCTGTATACGTATACCAGGCTGCCGTTGATCACACCGTAACCAGTAATTACACCATCGGATGGTGTCTCCATGCCGGCCATGTTGAAATCTGTGCTTCTGGCAGTAACCTGTCCGCCGATTTCCACAAAGCTGTTTTCATCCAGCAAAGAGGCGATTCTTGTGCTCGCTAAACTTTGTGCTGTGTTACTCATTCTTCAAACCTCCATCTTTCTATTTTCATTATAAAATTTTAAACAAATTTTATACAAGTCTATCATATCTGTTTTTTCGTTTTTTTTCAATACTTTTTCTCACCTTTTTGACAGAAAATAGACAGAAAAATTTCAGATTTTACCTATTATAAATAGAAGGTCAAACTTAATTTTTCCCGACCCGTTCTTTTCCAAAAAATTCTGTTTTTTTCCGCACCGCATAAAAAAAGCCGCCTATCGGCAGCTTTTCTTACACGGTTTTATTCTGCTTAATACAGTTCAATGTGAACCGGAATTCCATTCTCGTACTGCATGGCCGGTTCGCCGAGGATCAGCGGGCGGAGATACGCCATCATCTCTTCTGTCACATCGTGGCCGTCCTCTGTAATCCAGGGAAGCGGTACTTTCTTTTCTTTGTTTGCCACTTCCGATACCGGAACGGATGTGTACTCCACGCGGTAAGGATCGGCAGAAATTCTCCGGATCGATGCCATCTGTCCTCCCTGCTTTTCGAGTGCGCACTGGCAGGCTTTCATGCCGAGCATACGGGACTCTTCAAGATCGGTCGCACTCGCAAGATGGGCCGCGCACCGCTGCATCAGGTTCAGCTCAATGGATCTTACCTTACAGCCGATGCGGTCACGCACCAGCTCCTCGAGCACCTTGGCGGAGCCTGCGATGTAGCTGTGGCCGAACTGATCCTGTGCATCACTCTGCACCTGCTCGGACACGTAGCGGCCCTCGCTGTCGTGAATGCCCTCGCTGATTGCAACCAGAACGCTGTCCTTCTGTTCCAGTTTTTCCTGCACATCTTTTAAAAACTGCTCGGTGTCAAACGCCGGCTCGCAGAGATAAATCAAATTCGGTCCCTCTCCGCCGTTGACGCGGGACAGAGCAGACGCTGCAGTCAGCCATCCGGCATTTCTTCCCATAACCTCCACGATCGTAACTGCCTTTTTCTCATAGACGTGGCAGTCTCTTTCCAGCTCGGCAAAGGTTGCTGCCAGATATTTTGCCGCGGAGCCAAAGCCCGGGCAGTGATCCGTTCCGACGAGGTCGTTGTCGATCGTCTTTGGTGCGCCGACAACAAACACATCCTCCACACCGTTCTCTTTGCAGTATTTTGACAGCTTGTTTACGGTATCCATCGAATCATTTCCGCCGATATAGATAAAGTAACGGATTTCATGTCTGCGAAAAATCCGGAGAATCTCTTCAAAATCCTCTGTATTCTCTTTCGGGTCCCCCAGTTTGTAACGGCAGGAACCAAGCGCTGCCGCCGGTGTCTGCATTAGAAGTGAGATTTTTTCTGCTGAATCCAGTTTTTTCCCAAGGTCAAGAAATTTTTCTGCGAGCACGCCTTCAATTCCATTTACTGCACCATAAATATGATCTACTTTTCCAGACAGCACTGCGCAGGAGACAACTCCTGCCACCGTTGCATTGATTGCCGCGGTCGGGCCGCCGGACTGCGCTACTAACAGATTTCGCATATGATTTTCCTCCATCTATTTACACTGTTTTCTATTTTTTTTCACGAAACCACTTTCGTGCTGCTCTATAGCGTACCATATTTTTTTCCTTTCGTACACCCTGTTTCCCGTTTCCGGGAAAAGCCTGTAGACTTTCACAATGGATCCTCAAGTTTTCCGTTTTTTTCTTGCAGGATTGCTCTTGAAAAGTTATAATAGAAGCAATGTCCACGAAAAGGATGCAGAAAAATATGCGATTCATCATCAAAAAAACAGGAGGCTTTTCCATGCAGACCAAGCAAGACGGCCGTCTCGGCACCGAAAAAATTGGGAAACTGATGCTCGAGCTGGCCCTTCCCTCTGTCCTCGCACAGATTGTAAATGTACTTTATAACATTGTAGACCGCATCTATATCGGCCGGATTCCCGATGTCGGTTCTTTAGCGCTTACCGGTGTCGGCGTCACATTTCCGATTATCACCATCATCTCCGCATTCGCCGGATTTGCAAGCGGAGGCGGTGCCCCCCTTGCTGCAATCGCACTCGGACAGAAAAACCGGGAACGTGCAGAAAAGATCCTCGGAAGTTCTACTTCCCTGCTGCTCTTTTTTTCCGTGCTTCTGATGGCATTTTTCTTTGTCTTTCAGACACCGCTTCTGTATCTCTTCGGCGCAAGTGACAACACGATTGGATATGCTTCCACGTATATTTCGATTTATCTTGTCGGAACGGTATTTGTTGAACTGGCTGTCGGACTGAATACCTTTATCAGCTGCCAGGGACATGCCCGCACAGCGATGTGCTCTGTCCTCATCGGCGCGGTTGTCAACATCGGCCTTGACCCGGTTTTCATCTTCGTTCTTCACATGGGTGTTTCCGGTGCCGCACTCGCTACCGTTCTCTCCCAGGCATTGAGTGCCGCATGGGTTCTGCAGTTCCTTACCTCGAAAAAATCAGGCATCCGCCTTTCCCTGCGCACGATGAAGCCGGATTTTGCTATTTTAGGCTCTGTCATGGCGCTCGGCATCTCGCCGTTTATTATGTCGGCAACAGAAAGCGCCATTACCATCGTCATGAACCACGGACTGCAGACGTACGGCAGCGACCTCTACGTCGGCTCGATGACCATTCTCCAGTCGGTGCTGCAGCTCATTTTTGTGCCGGTCAACGGCTTCACAAACGGTGTGCAGCCGATCATCAGCTACAATTTTGGTGCCGGTCAGTTTGACCGCGTCCGCCAGACGATCCGGCGCATGATCGCTATCACGTTTACCGCCACTTTCGTCTACGTTGTGTTTGCAATGCTCCGCCCGGCTCTTTTCGCCGGTCTTTTCACCACGGATCCGGAGCTGATTGCTATTGTGGTAAAAGTGCTTCCGGTCTACATTGCCGGCATGGCAATTTTCGGCTTGCAGAGCGGCGTACAGAGTTCCTTTCTCGGTCTTGGCCAGGCGAAGATTTCTCTTTTTATTGCACTGCTTCGAAAAGTCATTCTTCTGATCCCGCTTGCACTCATTCTGCCGCATTTCTTCGGCGTTATGGGCGTTTACTATGCGGAACCGATCGCAGATGTCTGCTCCGTTGTCACTGCCGTTACGCTGTTTCTCTGCAATATCTGGAAAATTCTTTCGAAGGAAACTCTCGCAAAGGTGACTCACACAGAGGCGTGACAGAAAAGGCGCTCCGCGACCTGTTCCATGCACCATCCATAATCAATTTTTTCGATCGTTTCGGCGGCGTAGACGGGATATTCCGCGAGAAGCATTCCGTCAATCGAGTACGTCACCGAACCGACCTTTTCTCCTTTCTTTACCGGGGCTTCGATGAGCTCCGGTAAAAAAATGTCTTTTTTCGGTATTTCTGTCTCTTTTAAGAGAACAGGAAGCGACCGCGCCGGGTCAAGCGCCGGGCTTACAAGGCCAAGACTGGCGCTGCTCTTCGTCTGCAGCAGGCCGTCATAAACACCGTCTGTTACTTCTATCCGTCCCGGCTTCCAGCTGTGGTCCAGCACATCCCGGTACGTATACGATTCCAGTCCGTAATTTAAAAGTTTCGCTGCATCCGTCCATTTATAATTTTTGTGATTGGGCCAGCCACACGCAAGCAATGTTACAATCAGACACTTCCCATCCCGTTCCAGCGCGCCGGTATAGCAGTAGCCCGCTTTTGCCGTAAAGCCGGTTTTTCCGGAAATTGCTCCCTCCATCTGGTCCAGCAGGGCATTATGGTTGCAGCAGTTGAACATATTTTTCTTTTCGAGATCCCAGAACGTATAGGATCTCGTCTGCGTCACGGCAAGAAATTCGGTGGCTTTCGGTGAAGTTTTAATACAGTAGCGCATGATCCGCGCCAGATCAGCCGCGGTCGTATGGTGGTCCCCGCCTGCATCGGAAGCATCAAGACCGTTTGGGGTCACAAAATGTGTATCCGTACAGCCGATTACAGCGGCTTTTTCGTTCATAAGCGCGGCAAAACCCTCTATGCTTCCGCTGATGGTCTCCGCGATCATCACCGCCGCATCGTTGTGTGATTCCAGCATCAGGGAATATAATAGATCGCCAAGCAGAAACTGCTCGCCCTCGTACACACCGAGATGGACTTTCGGTGCCGCTGCCGCCTGGGCGGATGCTGTCGCAACTGCCTGCTCTCCGCCGTTTTCCAGCGCCAGAATACACGTCATAATTTTGGTCGTGCTCGCCATCGCCATCGGATCCGTTTCGCGTTTTCCAAAGAGCACACGGCCGGTATCGCCATCCATCAGGCATGCCGCAGTTGCAAACAGCTGATTCGGCTCACTCTCCTGCCTGGCGGCGGCTGCAGGCATACTTCCAAAAAGCAGAAGCA